>Ga0233432_10006179_pt1 | contig 10272 bp, 12 predicted proteins | sample SI_122_August201_6_FD_179870 | JGI IMG/M metagenome (GOLD analysis project Ga0233432, IMG submission 179870) | Seawater microbial communities from Saanich Inlet, British Columbia, Canada - SI_122_August2016_10_MG | ecosystem: Environmental > Aquatic > Marine > Inlet | place: Canada: British...
ATTTGAAGAGCTACAGGTTAAAATTAAAGGAATGGTTGAAAAATTACCTTTAACTGTTGAGTCAATGAATAAAATGAAAAATATTGAATTGAATGAAGAAAAAGCAGTTGAATTTGCTAAAAAAGCTTTAACAACTCGTTTCAATGAAAAAGAAATGAAAAGGATTAAAATTGATATTAAAGATATTTTAACACCAGTTAGAGTTGAAGATAGTGGAAAAGATTTATGGTCAATTTTTAATGTAGTTCAAGAAAAAGTTATTGATGGTGATTTCACTTATATTGCAGGTGGGAAAGTTAGAAAAGCAAGACAAATTAAAAACTTTAGACAAGATCAAAAAGTTAATCAAGAATTATTTGAATTGGCTTTAGAATATACAGCTTAGTATTAAAATTAAATTACAAATTAGCCCCAAATATGGGGCTTTTTTCTTGGTATAAACACGTCTATTAGACGATTTAAAACGCTAATTTAATATTTATAACCATAGACATAAACTATGGATGCATATATTGATATTTTAAAACAAGCCATTATTGAAAATACTAAAGAGCTTGAAGAGAATGCTGATAATTATTCAATGAGTCAATTATTTTTTATGAAAGGTTATACCCAATCTCTTAAGGATGTGTTGGTGGATTTAGAAGAAAATGATTTAGAAGATAGAAGTAAGTTTTATACATTGAGAAAATTTAATTTGAATTGAATTTGCCTCCCCAATTTTTCTTTCACATATTTATAATCAATGATTGACATTGATAAAATATTCGGTATGTTTGGTAAGGATGATCCTAATAAGGATTACCCTGAACCTTCAGAAGATGAAATAAAAGGGATTATTGGGTTTGAAGAATTCAGAACTACTCCTACTTATCATTTAAAAATGTTTCAAAAAGTCGTTTTAAACCATATGGCATTTCAAAAGAAATTGATTAAGCTATTTAAAGAATCAGATCCTGAGATAGGAGATTTTGATGATTTAGAAGAAGCAGGTCAACATATGGCTTTTTATAGGGGTTGGGATTATTTAAAATTAACTAACCTTGATAAAGAAATATGGCGTGATTGTGTGAGAATACAAGACCCTGAGAAGTTAGGAGAGGCGCTTTCTACAACATTAAATTTCTTTGAATCCATAGAAGAATACGAAAAGTGCGCCTTTATTAAAAAAATTATAACTTTTCTAGAAGATAATTTGGCCCCCAAGAACTAAGATAGTATATTATGGATACGGGTTTAAAGAAGAACTAATAAACCCGAAACGATAATAAAAACAAAAACGAGAAACGAGAAACGTGACTCGGTTGAATATAAGGGGGTAGGATACTCTCACTGTTTTTTATTAATAAAATTTGATATGAGAAATAAAAAGTTAATGCAACGTCGCCTACAGACATTAGATGGTAAATTTAAGAAACTGGATATGGAAATTCATAGAGGTGGGAATAGAGAATCAATCAACGCTGTCCAAAGAGAAATTGTTGAAGTAATTCAAGATTTAAGAGATATTGTAGATAGAGAAAATGATTAATATGGAATTAAAGGCAGAACAGATCCAATCAAATTGGGAAAAGATGTTAGGTTATATTAACACTTACATCTCAGATCCTAGAAGAGAGAAACTTATTGAATTTTACAAGAAACATGAAGAAGAAATCATGTTAATGCCTGCTTCTCATAAAAAGGCTTACCATAATTCATTTCCAGGTGGATATGTAGATCATGTTAATCGTGTAATTGAAGGTGCTTTAGCAACTAATAAAATTTGGATTGAATTTGGAGCCGAACAAAATTATACAGTTGAAGAACTTGTATTTTCTGCTTTAAACCATGATTTAGGAAAATTAGGGGATGAAGATAATTACGCCCATATACCATCTCAGGATGAATGGAGAAAGAAGAATTTAGGTGAAATGTATAAATTTAATAATGCACTACCTTTTATGTCAGTACCAGAACGTAGTATAAAACTTCTAGTAGACAATGACATTAAATTAACTAAAAATGAATGGTTAGCAATAAGATTACATGATGGATTATATGATCCTGCTAATGAGCCTTATTTAAAAGCCTTTATGCCCGAATTAAAACCTAGAACATCTTTAATTTATATAGTTCATCAAGCAGATTTAATGGCTGCTAGAATTGAATTTGAAAAAGAATGGTTACCTAAATTTGGTAAAAAGGAAGTGGAAAAAGAAAAATCTAAAACAAAAACAAACATCAAATCAAAAGCTCTTGGTTCTATCAAGAGTGAAGGTTTAAAGAATATGTTAAATAGTCTATGATCGAAATAATAGTAATATCAGTATTATCGGTTTTAGCTGTAATCTTAATATTTACAACTATCAACCTCCTTAAAAAGAATGAAAAACAAGAAGATATCCTTATGGGTTATATTCAATATCTAGATCAGATTTCCAAAACTATTGAGGCCTCTGATAAGAAACTTAAGGAAATTGATAATGCTGGAACCTTTAAATCTGATGATGAGGTAGGACATTTTTTCAAAGCTGTACAACAAATTCAAAACATCCTTAATGATTTTAAAGTAAAAAGAATTAAATAATCGTGAGTGAAAAAAAAGAAAAGAAAAAGGTAGTCAAGAAAAGAAGACCTAAATCAAAAAACTATTTTACTCAGGATACTGAGGATGCTATAGTTAGATATAATAATAGTGATGACCCAGAATTAAAAAGTAAAATATATGGTAATGAAATCCATTATCCATTTTTTAAACTTACAGAAAATATTATTCATACTTTTAAATTTTATTATACTGAGGTAGATAAAATAGAGCACCTCCAACATGAAGTTATAACATTTTTACTAAAGAAAATTCATTTATTTGATCCTAGTAGAGGTGCTAAGGCTTATTCTTATTTTGGTACTATAGTAAAACGTTGGCTTATATTATATAATACTAAAAATTATAAAAAAAGAATAGATAAAGCCCCAGTTGAAGATTTATATAAAGATGAAAAATATTCTTATAATCTAGAAGATGATAAAGGTATAGAAAAATTATCTTATTTCATGGATAGATATATTAAATATGTTGAAGACAATTTTGAAAAATTCTTCCCAAAAGGAAATGATGCCCAAATAGCAGATGCTATATTAGAATTATTTAGAAAAAGAGAAAGTATAGAAATCTTTAATAAAAAGGCCCTATACATCTACATCAGAGAAATAATGGCCACTAATGGTCTAGAGGTGAAAACTCCTAAAATTACAAAAATAGCAGGTAGATTATATGATCTATTCAAAGATAATTATATCTTCTTTTTAAACACAGGTTATATAGAATTTCAAGAAGAGTAATTCTTCATATTTATACCCATAAAAATCTAATAAATATGAGCCATTTAGATAAAAAAATATTCGGGAAAAAATCCTACTCTGATCTCTTAAAAGAGATATACGACAACCAAAAGAAAAAAGAAAACCAAATTAGCGCATTAATTAATGAACTAAAACCATTAATCAGTGATATAGGTGATGCTACAATGATTGTACCACTTATAAAAGAATACATGGAATTAGGTATTAAAAATGATGAAGCTTTAATAAAAGTCGCTACTATTTTCCAACGTATATTTGCAAATGAAGGAACAGAAGAAAATGGATTTGGTATTTCTGAAGAAGAAAAAGAACAATTACTCCAAGAAATAAATAAGCTCCAATTACCACCTAAAAAAGAGGATAAAGATGATTAGAGAATTTGGATTTAAAAATCAAAATGATACATCACTATCAGATTTTAAAGGTAATATTATAACCGGCAGGGTTAAAAATATCTACTTGACTGGAACTGATGATGAAGATTTAGGTTGTATTGAAATTGAATCTATTGCTAATAAAACAAATACAACCCAAAAAGCATATCCTTTTTTTCCAAATAATACTTCTTATCCTTTAATAGATGAAATAGTTTTATGTTTTAACTTACCATCACAATATATAGGTTCACAACAGGCTAATGAAAAATTATATTATATAAATGTTGTTAATGTTTGGAATAACCCACATGTAAATTTCTACCCTAACCCAGATAAAACTAATGGTAATATTCCATCATCAGAAAATAAATCTTACAATCAAATTTTTGATTCATCCCCAGTAAATTTATCATCTAAACCAAATGAATCTCTTCCAAGTGTTCAGGGTACATTTAGAGAAAGAGATAATATCCATCCTCTACAACCTTATATGGGTGATATTATTCAACAGGGTAGATTTGGTAACAGTATAAGATTTGGTAGTACAAATCAAAGACCAGATAATAATAATGGAATAAATGATTGGTCTAAATACAAAGGTGAAAGTAGAATATTTGACACTAAAGTACAGGCCCAAACCGGTGATCCTATTTTAATTTTAAGAAATGGTCAACCTGTATTAAATAGTAAATTACCAAATAAACCATGGACTCCAATAAATGAAAAAATAAATTGGGATTTATCTTCAATTTATATGACCTCTAATCAACAGATACCTATTGAATTTAATGGTAAACCTTGGAAAAATCAAATTGAATCCTTTACTGAAGACCCTCAACCTATAGAACCTAAATTATATGCTGGTGGTCCTCAAGTTATAATAAGATCTGATAGATTAGTTTTAAATGCTAGACAGGATAGTATATTATTAAATGCTCAAAAATCAATATCTTTATCATCAACAGACAATATTAATTTTGATACTAATAAAATGGTAATAGAGTCTCAAAATGTAAAATTAGGTAGTTATGATGCTACTGAATCTTTAATATTAGGAGATACCTTTTTAGCCCAACTTGACCAAGTAATGATAGCCCTACAAAATCTTTGTAGTCAACTCTCAATAGAACAAAATTGGCCAGCAGGTGTTGCTGTTCCAAAAGCTAATGTAATTACTACAGCATTAGCCCTACAAAATATAGCTGGAGGAGTTTCTAAAAATATAGAATCATTTAAGTCAAAAACAATAAAAACTAAATAATGGCATCTATTAATATTATAGGGAAAGTTATTGATACTATCACTAGGGAGGGTTTATATAATGTTAATATCAAAATCAACCAAAATGGTGTTTATACTAAAAAAGGTTTTATTACTGATTTAGAAGGTAATATTAATTCTAATATAAATTTAGAAGTTGGAACTTATGTTTTTGAGTTTTCAAGTATTGGTTATACTTCAAAAACAAGAACAAGAAAAATTACACCCACAACAAAACAAATTAACCTAAATACAACAGAATTAGAAGAATCTGATACATTATTAAATTCCTTTGAAATAGTAGCACCACCATCTTTATCAATATCAGGTAGTGTTATAGATAAAAACACAAACATATTTTTATCTGAGGCTACTATATTATCATCAGATCCAAAAGGGGAATCAAAATCCCAAACAGATGGTAAATTTACTATATCTTTAAATATTAAAGATTCTAATATAATTACTAAACCTAAAGAAATTAAAGAAGATACTAGTATTAATACTGTTGTTGTAGGAGGTGTATCTTGGGCTACATCACAATATATGCAAAAACAGTGGGAGTTAGCAGGATTATCAACAGATAGAGTAGAGTTTATAAATTATAATGAAAAACAAAAATTTCAAGATACAATAACACAACCAGCAGTTAGAAATATAATGGGTTTTTCAGGTGGTGGTAATCTAATTTGGCCTGAAGTGAATAAAGATTTTGATTTTATAGGTTTAATAGATCCATCAGCACCTAAAGTAATTAAATCCATTCCAGGTCTACCATCAAATGTTAAATTAGTTTCTAATTCAAATAATTGGATTGGTAATAAAGGAACAACAAAAAGTTTTTTATATAATAATTTATTATCTATGGAACGTAATGGTGTATCTAATAAATGGGGTACAAGACATGAACAAATGCCTTTAAAATTTTTCCAAACTTATAAAGATTTATTTATTTCTAAACCTGAAGAGAATAAAGAAGTTATAACAACATATAAAAACTTTAATATTTTATTAGCAAAAGAAGGATACAACCAAGTAGAAGTCCCAGCAGTAAACGGTGATGGTACATTAAAAAAAGACTTAGGTAAAATAAAATTAGTCCCCATAAAACAAGATGTAAAAGAAGAAATTATTAAGAATAAGCAAATAACTGAAGTACAAAAGGAAATCATAAATGAAGACTCCCCTAAAGATTTTACATCATCAGTATTAAAAAAAGTATTTCAAACTATCCAAGATAGACTAATACCTATAATACTTCAACAAATAGCAGCTTTTGGTATCTCTAAATTTAATGAAGGAGTTATTAAGAATATAAGTAATCTGCCAAAAACATGCCCACCCAATATAGATGCTTTAAATATAGTAATAGCTAAAAAAAATAAACTAACTAAACAGTTAAATAATTTATATAAAAGTATTAATTCAATTAATAAATTTCTTAACATACCAGAAATGACAATTGAAATATCTGAAAAAGCTATAATAGCAGCTAAAATAGGATATAATGTTCAAGCTTTTATTCCCTCAACTGTTGCTACTCCTAATCCTGTAGGACCAATTTTATTAGTAAAAGACCTAATTGATAAATTAGAAGATTTAATTGATGTCCTAGATAAAAAAATAGGAACAGGAAAAATACAATTAAGACTTATAATAGAAGAATTAAAAAAAGTATTAACTTTACTTAATGTATTAGATGCCTTAATTCAAAGTTGCGCTGAAGAAATAGGGGGAACAGCAGAACAACAAACTCAAGTATCAAATGAATTATTAAATTCAACACAACAACAATCAAACCAATTATCACCTGTTGTGACTAATGTAAATGGTTTTGAAATGGCTGTTATAACTGTAGATAATGTCACAATTAATGGATTAAAAAGAAGAAGAGCAATAGCTAGGAACAAATCAGGAGTTATAATGTTACAAGGAGAACCATCATTTTCATCAAATGATCAAATTTTAATTGATGAGTTAGTATTTTACATTCAACAAAATGATTTAAAAGCAGACTAGTATAATATTTATAAAAAACACAACATGAAAACCACGTTATTAAAAAAATTAATCAAGGAAGCAGTTAAAGAAGCTATCCAAGAAGAATTAAAAGAAGTTTTATTAGAGGCTGTAAGAGCACCTAAACCAACTTCAATTCAAGAAAATAGAACAATAACATCAACAACACAAGCACCAGTTGTACAAACACCACCAAACCATTCTTTAGCTGATAAGAAGCAAAAATATATGGATGTGTTAGGTGAAACTGCTATAAATTTAAACAGCAGCCATGCTCAAAACTTTAATTCACAACCTTTTAAACCACAAGGTAATGTAGATACTACTTCACCAAATGGTCAACTACCTGGAGGAGAAGTTAATATGGATCAAATAATAGGTTTAATGGCAAATAGATAATGGCATTTAACGCTCAACAAATATCACCAATTGACTTTAATAAAAGTGCTGCTGTAGGAGTAGATATTCCATTTTCTACACCTGGAGTATTTAAACCTAATTATACCACAGCCGCAGCTATTAAAAATAATTTAATTAATTACTTCCTAACCAACCCAGGAGAAAGACCTTTAAATCCAACATTTGGGGGTGGGTTAAGAGCGTTTATTTTTGAACAAATTACAACAAACAATTTAGATTTTTTGGAAGAAAGAATTTCTAATGATTTAGGTTTATTTTTTCCAAATATAATTATAGGTAATTTGGAAATTCTAAAACAGGAAGATAATAACACCATAACAGTAGAATTAACATATAGTGTTTCAAATACTAACATTAATGATACATTGCAAATATCCTTTACATAATGGCAACAGTAGATAGAGACGTAAAATATATAAATAGAGACTTTTCTGATATTAGAGCTAAGTTAATAGAATTTTCTAAAACTTATTTCCCTAATACCTACAATGACTTTTCTCCAACATCACCAGGTATGATGTTTATGGAACAAGCCTCTTATGTAGGTGATGTTATGTCTTTCTATTTAGATAACCAATTACAAGAAAATTTCACACAGTTTGCTAGACAAACTAATAATTTATATGAGTTAGCCTACATGTTTGGATACAAACCAAAGGCTACAGGTGCTGCTCAAGCAGTAATAGAATTATACCAACAAGTCCCAGCTAAATTAAATGGTTCTAGTTATGTACCTGATTATGATTATGCATTAACAATAGGAGAAAATAGTACAATAGCATCAACATTATCAACAACCGTTAATTTTTTAATGGAAGATAAATGTGACTTTTCATCATCAAGTTCTTTAGATCCAACAGAAGTATCAATATATAGTATAGCAGGTAATATCCCACAATTTTACCTTTTGAAAAAAACAAGAAATTCAATATCAGCAACAATTAATACTCAAACATTTTCATTTGGTTCACCAACACAATTTCCAACAATTGATATAACTGGAAATAATATAATGGGCATTTTAGATATAGTAGATAGTGATGGTAATACTTGGTATGAAGTAGATTATTTAGGACAAGAAATGATCTATGATAATATTAAAAATACAAATGTTAATGATCCTAATGTAGTAGATGAAGATGAAGTTCCATTTTTATTACAATTAAAAAAAGTACAAAGACGTTTTGCTACACGCTTAACATCAGAAACAAATTTACAAATTCAATTCGGAGCTGGTAATCCGAATGATGTGGATGAAAATATTACACCTAATCCTGACAATGTTGGTATTGGTTTACCATTTGAAAAGGATAAATTAACAACAGCATATTCTCCATCAAATTTCTTATTTACTGGAACTTATGGAATTGCCCCTTCAAGTACTACTTTAACAGTAAGATATTTAACTGGTGGTGGTGTTGCATCCAATGTTCCATCTGGGGATTTATCAACATTAGATACTTCAAATACTCTATTTAATTCATCAAATTTAAATGCTACTACCTCTAATTATATATTTGGAACCATAGCTTCTACAAATCCTGATGCTGCCGATGGAGGTCAAGCAGGTGATACACAAGAAGAACTAAGACAAAATACTATATCAACTATATCAGCTCAACAAAGATCAGTAACATTAGATGATTATATGGTTAGAGCTTTAAGTATGCCATCAGAATATGGTACAGTTTCTAAAGCTTTTATTGAAAAACCAAAATTAACAGATGATCAGGTTTCAACTATAGAAACATTAAATTTATGGGTTTTATCTCAAAATTCATCAGCTCAATTTTCTACACCTAAACAAACATTAAAAAGAAATTTAAGAACTTATTTATCACAATATAGAATGATTGGAGATAATATTGAGATAAGAGATGCTTTTATTATTAATATAGCTTTAGACTTTGAGATAATAGTTTTACCTAATTATAACAATAGTGATGTTATATTAGCTTGTATTCAATCCTTACAACAATATTTTGCAAGAGATAATTGGCAAATTAATCAACCAATATTAGTAAGGGATTTATTTGTTAGATTAGATAAAATTGAGGGAGTACAAACTGTGAAAGATATTATTATATCTAATAAAGCAGGAACATCATCAGGATATTCACAATATGCTTATGATATATCAGCAGCAACACAAAATAAAGTAATTTACCCTTCATTAGATCCTAGTATTTTTGAAGTAAAATATCCTAATAATGATATTAAAGGTAGAGTAGTACCACTATAAAATTAAAAAATGGCAGTTTATAAATTATTTCCATACAAAGACACAACCTTATATTCATTATATCCTGAAATGAATACAGGGATAGATCCTATAACATCTATCACTAATTTGAATATAGCTATAGATTCTAGTCCTCAAGTATCTAGATTTCTAACTGAATTTGTTCAAGAAGAAATTGAAGATGTTATTAATAATAAAATCTCAGGCTCTCAATGGGATGTAGATTTTAGATCATTTATAGCAACTGCTCAAGGAATAGTCGAATCTACAGATTTATCGGTTCATCCTGTAGCGCAACCTTGGTATAATGGAACAGGAACATTTTTAGATGTACCTCAAACAACAGATGGTGCTATATGGTATTCACCTAATTTTAAAGGTTCTATAGCCTGGTCTTCAAGTGGAACAGATAATACAAATCATTATGTAACTAGTTCATATAATTCAGCATCAGTAGCTGCTGGTGGTGGTTCTTGGTATCATAGTGGATCAGATGGTACCTTATATGCTGTAACACAATCATTTGATACTAGAAGTGAAAAAGATTTAAAAATAAACGCTAAAACAGTTGTATCATTATGGTACAGTAGTTCATTAGGTGTACCTGCT
>Ga0233432_10006182_pt1 | contig 10268 bp, 6 predicted proteins | sample SI_122_August201_6_FD_179870 | JGI IMG/M metagenome (GOLD analysis project Ga0233432, IMG submission 179870) | Seawater microbial communities from Saanich Inlet, British Columbia, Canada - SI_122_August2016_10_MG | ecosystem: Environmental > Aquatic > Marine > Inlet | place: Canada: British...
AAGTGGGGAACTAAACAATACCAATGGACCATTTTCTTCACTAAACCAGGCGGCTTGTCTATCCCGTTCAAGCAGACTCATGTCTTCTGTAAACCTTGCATACTTGCGATGTGTTTTTTTCTCTAACTCTTTAACTACTTGAATGGTATGATTCTTATCTTTGCAAATAACCAATACTTTTTGATCGCTAATATTTTGAATAAAATCAATCAACCATTGAATACGTACATCTTCTTTTGATAGAATTCCAGAAAATTTTTCCGGCACTTCTATACCCAACAATTGTTTAAATTCATCATTGTATTTTCCAATTTTCTTATCCGATAGAGGTGTCGGATTAAAAATGCGCTTAGGAAAACCACCGATGGTATCACGGACGTTACGAAAAATTAAACGACCTAATCCATGTAAATCTAACAACTCATTTAATAATTCTTTTCTGCCTTCATTAGTAGTCGTTTTTTCTTTAACATCACCTTTCTTTGAACCTTTTAAGGTTACGGTTAATTGATCTAATTCTTTCTTTAAAAGTCCATCGTGACTTAATAGTTTTTTTGCTAAATCAGCTATTTCATGATAGGTTTTTTGCTCACGGCAATATTCTTCCCAAGAATGAAATCTCGCACTATCGAGTAAACACAAGCGCTGAAAATGAGCATCTCTACCTTTTTGCTCAGGGGTTGCACTCAACAAAATAACATGAGGACTACTTGAACATAGAGTTTTTAACAAATCAAAAGCCTCACTCTTTGGCTCAATATTATGAACCTCATCTGCACAAATCACGTCCCAATTAACATCAGATACTGGAACTTCATTGCTTAGGCCTAGTGGGCAAATAAAAAACTGACTAGACCCTAAAGCTTCTTTTAAGTCTTCTTCGTTGTCTTCTATCCAATCTTCATCTATAATCGTAAAAGAAAGGTTAAATTTACAATAAAATTCAACGAACCATTGATTTACTAATGAATCTGGAACGATGATCATAACTCTTTTTATTCTACTTGTCAAAATCAAACGATGAATTGTTAATGCCGCTTCTATTGTTTTCCCTAAACCAACTTCATCAGCTAATAAAACTCTTACCTCATGGCGTTTACACAAGTTTTCCGCAATGTACATTTGGTGAGGATATAGTTTAACACATCCCCCTTGTAATCCACGCAATGGTGATTGCAATAGGTCTGATTTAACCTTTAGCGCATGAAGCCTTAAATCGAAAAATTTATTTGCATCAACCTGTTTCGTTTTAATACGGTTTTGTGGCGTTGAAAGGTCTATTGTGTCTGATAAATCTTGTTCATTAATTGATTCACCTCCTGCTGAAATATATTCTATCAGACCATCTTGTTCTTTAATCTTAGAAATAATAAACTTCAAACCATTGCAATTTTCTGCCATTGAGCCCACACTTAACCGGACTCTTACCAAAGGTGCATCTTGAATTTCATAACATCTCTGACAATCGACTGTTTTAAATTGAATCACGATTTGTTTATCTGTGATAGAATCTACAAAACCCAAACCGAGTTCTGGTTCAGATTTGCTGAGCCATCTCTGCTTTAAGGTGTACCTACAATGTTTATCAATAGCCATTTACTCGATAATAATGAGGATATCCCGTTGACCAGATAGACTTTTTTTTAACATCTACACTAGATTAGAAATTTGCATTTAAAGCTTAAACCACCTTACAAATGGCATTAGAATCAGGAACCACAACTTTACGTCGCTTTTATACATCAAAGTCACTTCCTCATAGATCTAACTCTATCTGGTTAGATAAATTAAAAGAGTTTTGCATAATGGATGCTGAACTCGAACAAGACATGGAAAATGAAGGCTGGGCAGTTCTGGGCAATGAGCTTTCTACAGAGTTCACTGAAAAGAATACTATTGTAGGCCCATATATTATATTCTCATATAGGTGCGACACACACCGTGTTGCCATGAATGTCGTTGAGCTTCATTTAAAATCTCAGATATCTTTAGATGCTGAGAACAGTGAAGTCATTAACAGACAAAAAGAGAATGATATGAAAGACGACATCATTAGAGACTTATTATCACAAACGCTCCCCAGTATTGAAATCGCAGGAGTTCTAGTCGATACACATAATGGTGTCATATACTATACTTCTGGCAGTGACCGCTTAATAGATAAACTTTGTTTATTATTTTTATATACTTTCGATATTAGCTTAATTGAAGCGACCTATGAAACTTCAGCCGCCCGTTTATTAGATGATGAAGATTTAGCCGCTTCTCTGATGACTCAACCTGGGACTTTATTAGTTGAAGACCTACAACTACACCCCGACTACATGGAAAACCCCGACTCTCGCATGGGCTCTTCCTTTCTAACCTGGTTCTTTTATTTCTTACAATCCTCTGAATCCCTTTGGGTTAGTGAAAATATTGATGAGATTTTCATTCAAGTAGAAAGTGAGTTAAGTTTAGCTGGGGAAACCTTCGGTAGTAGAGAAGTTACAATCAAAAAGGGAGATATCAATAACTGTAAGGAATTAGTCGCCGCTTTTTCCGCCGGCAAAAGAATTTCTAAATTGCGATTTTTATTTTATAGAGGCTCAGAAGAAGATGGGGAATCTTGGACCTTCTCAATAGATAAAAAAAGTTATGCCATGTTATCCTTAAAAGTGCCTAAACCTGAAGCTGTGGACACTTTTGGACTAAAAATTGAACGGTTTGATAGTATTTGTGAAATCCACGAAATTATTGATGATATTTTTCTAGATTATCTAAATCTTAAAACATCCAAGGGTTGGAGCGATATTGAAAACGATATGCGTATTTGGCTTCGCGAATTGGATCAAATTAACAACCCTAATCGCGTTCAAATAAAAGAACCAATTTTGGAAAAGAAGCCCGAAGATTTAAAAGAAAATAGTAACGTAGACACTAAGGAAACCCTTGCTGATGTGCCTACAGATAAAGACCTTGATTCAGAAATCATATCAGGAGATTTAAAATCAGATAGTAGCATAAGCAATGAGGATACCTTACCCGATATATCTACCCAAGATAAAAAAACTATTTCAAACAAAAAAAATAACTGTCTACCAAATTCAAAAAAGCAAACTAAAACTACCAAAACAATAAAAAAACAACCTATTCTTGAAAAAGATACACAGGAACAACAAGAGGATTCAGCAAATGAAAATAGAATTTCAATTCCAGAAAGCGAAATAGAGGTTGATCATAATTCTCAACCCTATACTATTTCTCAGGAAGAACTCGACGAAGCAAGAGAAGCTGATGAAGAGTAACCACAATTTAACCTACACTATTAAACCATAAATATGAAAACTCTCCTCAAACTTATTTTTTTCTTAGTCCTTCTTGTAGTCGTTTTTTTAGGCTATCGATTATGGGAAAAAGGTGACCTAAACAAAGATGGCATTTCAAGACATATAGAAACATACAAAGAAAAAGGTATTCAAGACTCTCTCAATGACTTAGGAAATGAATTTGTTTCGCTTTCAGAAAGTGCTCAAAAAAAATGGAATACCATAGATTGGGATAATTTAAGAGATAACATCAAAATGGATGACGAGGATTTAGGTAAATACAAAAACTCTCTAAAATGGCTTTATAAAGAAGATGCACAAATCACCAAAGAAACCCCCTCACAAAACCCAACCGTTGTTTCAACAACTAAACAAAAACCCATCTCAGAACCCATAACAACAACAAAACCTATTGAACAGATCAAGCCACCTGAAAAAATTAGAGAAGTAGTAAAAAAGAAACCTGTAACTAAAACTGTGGATAATGGTTCAAAATACTATCATGACGGAATGGCCATACTTGAAAAAGCTAAAATTGAAGGTCGCCTAGGCATTCCTGGCAAAAATAACTACAAAAATCATATGAAAAAATCTGTTGTTTTATATAAATCGGTATTAGATAAGTTCCAAAGAGCAAAGAAAGATTCAAAGTGCACAAAAAGTCAAAAAATAAAAATTGAAAAACTAGAGTCCAAAGTTGCTAGTCAAATATACTGGGGTAAAAAATTAGGTGGTGTACACTAACCCAATTCTTCACCACAATCAAAACAAAATTTAGCATGGTGATCATGCCCTTCGACACAACAACTTAAGCACGAACGAACACTAACAGATTTATTTTTTCTAAAAGCCAACTCTGCGGAAACGATACCAGTTGGCACGGCTAAAATACCATATCCCGACAACATAATTAATGATGCTAACACTTGCCCAAAGGCCGTTTGAGGTGTTATATCACCATAGCCCACCGTTGTCATTGTAACGATTGCCCAGTACCAACTTTTAGGAATACTAGTAAACCCACTATCCTCTCCCTCGATTAAATACATTAATGTTCCTGCAATCAAAGACATACTAATAACAGTCACTAAAAAAACCGTGACTTTAGGCATACTTGATTTGATTGCATCAACTAAAACATCTGCTTCACCTAAGAACCTTGCGAGTTTCAAAATTCGAAATATTCGCACAAGTCTAAAAACTCGAATAACCATTAGGCTCTGGGTTCCACTTATAAAAATCGCTAAATAGGTTGGAATAATAGATAGAATATCTATCACTCCATAAAAACTAAATACATAGGACCACGGCTTTTTAATTGATAGCAAACGCATGGCATACTCAATCGAAAAAAGCAAGGTTACAGTCCATTCTGCAATGGTAAATAGGTTTTTATAGTCTTCTTCAAATTCAGCAACGGATTCTAACATAACGGTCAATACACTAAACAAAATCAAAACAAGTAACAATATATCAAACCATTTACCCCAAAAGGTTTCTGCTTCAAAAATTATCTCATGGATTTTTAACCGCCAACCTGTTAATGGTTGGTCGAAATCAGTTTTATTTTTAATATTCATACATTCGTCATTTTAATTCAGTTGGACTACCTAGCAATAAAAAAAATACTATTATTAAAAATTTATTGTGACTATTTAAGTTACTCAATTAAATACTTGTTATCTGATCAATCATAACAAAATAGTTTTCCTCATTATATTTTATTAAAACCATTATGTTAAAAGGTATATCTCAACTCATAAGTCCAAAATTACTCTCAACGCTTTCTGAAATGGGACATGGTGATGAAATTGTTTTTGCTGATGCTCACTTTCCAGGGCATACTTTTAATCAAAACACATTACGTGCAGATGGTTTACTTATCCCTGACTTACTCGATGCAGTATTACCTTTATTTGAATTAGATGCTTATGTTGTTAGCCCAGTATTTATGATGCAAGTGTTAGAAGGCGATACTGAGGACCCCCTTGTAGAGTCTTCTTATGTGAATGCCATTTCAAAACATGCCCCTAATACACCAATGCCCGCAAAAATAGAAAGGTTTTCTTTTTATGAACAAGCAAAAAAAGCGTATGCAGTTGTTATGACTGGAGATACTGCTAAATACGGGAATATTATTCTTAAAAAAGGTGTAACTCCTACATCTTAACACTCACTGATTAGTTATGATTTCTAATATTAGTTGGTATTTAAGCAATGATCACCCTTGCCCTTACTTCGAAAATCGCAATGCTTCTAATGTTTTTTGTCAGGAAGATTATTTAAATGCTCAGAGTTATGAAATTCTACAAGAACAAGGATTTAGAAGATCAGGACATACTTTTTACAAACCTCAATGCAAAACCTGTAGTGACTGCATACCACTTCGCATAAAAGCCAAGCAATTCAATCCAAGTAAATCTCAACGAAAAATAAAAAATAAAAATAGCGATCTCACTACAACTTGGACTTCCCTTAAATCTGATTCTGAACATATCTACCTATATAATAACTATCAAAATATTATTCACGATGGCAGAATGAGCGCCAATGAAGCTGCTTTCATAGAAATGTTTTCTCATAAAGGCTACGTTGTGTCTGAAATTCAATTCAGATTAGACAACAAACTCATTGGCGTTAGCATTATTGACCTTGGAATCAATAGTCTTTCAAGTGTATATTTTTATTATGATCCACAATTTTCTAAAAGAAGCCTTGGAACTTATTCTGTTTTAATTGAAATTCAATCATGTATTGAGAAAAATATCGATTTCTGGTATGGCGGTTACGCTATCTCAAATTGTAAAAAAATGTCTTACAAAACAAAATTTCAACCCGCTGAATACTTTTATAATAAAAGTTGGCAAACAGATCTACCCGAAAATTTTATAACTTAATAGAATTATTTTTTTTGATTAGATTTACCAAAATATGCTTGCAGCAAAAATTCAATTTTAAAATCTGAATTCCAATCATTTTTTCGAGTAAACTCTGCATAAGGTTTAACAATAAAAAACATCCATGGCCTAAAAACATTTTGGCGATAATTCATAAACATATTATACTGATCAGAACGAACCTGGGGATCTGTTATGGATTTCCATCCCACACCATATGATACTGCTGATTTTAAACAAATATGTTGATTGATTGTTAAAGTCTGGTTCAAATCAACACCCTCACTTTCATCTGACCATGTCGCCCAATTGCTGAACCTAAGTGCCAGTTTTTCAGCGATTCTTCGATCGAAGTCTAACCGCGTGGTTTCTCCAGACTCATCGTTTAATACCGCAAAAAGAGTTTGTGAGAAAGTCATTTGCCAATCAGAATTTAACTTAATTTTTTTAGCGTAGTAAGCTCGCGCAAAAGGTGATAGAGGAAACCTAAATTTTACACCCAAATCTAAATCAATGTGATGCTTTTTTTTAATATCTAAACTCCACCTAAGTGCTGACGATAAAAAATTATTTTTATTATTAAGTGCCTTGGTATTGTTTTCAGTGGCAACATTCGAACCATCAACATTATTTACAAACTGATCTTCGGAATCTGATATTATAATAATCTTTAACTTTTTATTCACATTAGGCAAATCAAACTTTGCTCTTAACTTAAATTGCATTTTCAGATGGTCTACTTCACTCCATTCTGGTCCTAATGAAAAACGTAAAGTTGTTTTGTTTTTTGAGTTAACTTTTTCAGTTCCAAAAAAGTTATCAAACCACTGGGCTCTCTCTGAGACTTTATTCGTGATCTTATAGTGCGAATTATCTATAAACTTATTGAAATTTTCTTTGAAAATATTTTCTGCATTAGCATAGCTCACACTATAAAAAATAACAAGCATAAACCCAATTAGGGCTGGAATACTTTTTCTGATCATCAGTCTGTTTTTACAGGTTTTATTCAATATTAAGTCCTAATTTATGTGCAATTGCCATTTCAATAGTATGTTTCACGTTTAACCAAATACTTGTATTTGTTGGATAATCTTGGTCAGGATTTGATTTCATTTGAATATCTGTTAAAATAATTGGATAGTGATCACGGTTCTTATTTCTTGAACTTTCTCTTAAAACCCTTAAATTCTCTACCAGTGCATCAAAAACCGCTTCTCCTTCTTTATTACTAAACTTGAATTCCCCGTTTTTAATATAATGGTTTACAAAACATTTATATTCAGACCACTCTAAAACTATTTCAATACCCTTCAAACGTTTGACAGCTTTAGGAACAATCGACATTGTGTCTTTGGTAATATTTACCATTTGTTCCACCTCCTTATCTCTTTTATACCAGGCTATACTAATAGCATTATTATCCTTTGTATTAAATTTCTCTTTATGTAAATGTTCAACTCTCTTCATACAAAGATTAATACTGTAGACAAATTTTGGGAAATAGAGTCTCATTTCTTCTCTTGAACTTTCACTCACAAATAGTTTACCATTTCTATCTACAGTTATATAATTAACACGTTTATTCGTTTTTTGAAAAAATATATCTACTCTATTATTCTGTGAACTTTCAACTGATTTTTGGTAGAAACGTCCTAACGAACAGCCCTTATCAAAATGGTATAAGATATTGTTTTGATATGTTAAACTATTATTCATAAATACTTTTTGATAATCAGATGCATTAAACCAGTTGTATTCATTTTCATCTTGACTAATACAGTAGCAAACTTCATGTACCTCCACAATGAATATTTTTATATTTACTCTTTCATAAATTTTTACTTTCCCATTTGGGAAAAAGAAATCTAACATCTCGGTCATCAGTTTTTTTATGCGACTTTTAAATCTATTTGGGTCATAAAAATCTTGACCCATACATATATCAACTATTTTAGAAGTGTTTTCAAAATCACTTTTAATATTATTTAGTATATGCACACATAATTCCACTATCCAATCAGAGCCATCATACTCATGTGCGGTTATCTCACCCCAGGAGTTTTGTTCAAAAACAATACAATCTCGCAATAAACACTCTGAATGTGACCAAGCATTAAGGGGGTCCTCAGTTGGTGGAAACATTTTCATCGAATCACGTTCATTTATATCAAAACCAACCACTTCGGTATCAACTATTGTAGGTTCTTCTCGCTCAGTTACTTTCTCTTTGAATTGTCGTAAAACTCTACTGACTGAGGTGTCATTATCCAGTGTTTCTATCTTTTTTGTTTTTTCGAAAGGAGTCTTATTCTCTGGGAATAAAGGTCTTTCTCTTGGAGTTTCGATATCTTCTTCAAAATCTGAAGGTAAACCTTTACTTTCATTCAACTGAGGGTATGGGTTAATACAGATTACCCACTTTATAGGTTTTGGCTGCAATATAAAAGCTTTATCATTTAAATCTGGAACGGTTCGACTACCATAAAACTCACCAAATTGGTATGCTAAAATATTTAAATTATATGAAAACTGATTGCTATTTTGTAATGGCGTGTGTATTTTTGTTTTATGGTCAATCAAACCATTATAAATCATCCATAAAATTATATTACTTAAAGATTTATCCTCACGTATAAAACTTTTTTCTTCTAGAGAGTTACTAACATCGTATTCACCTTTATAAACCTTCCATAATTCAAAACCTTGATTTCTATAACTACGCATAGTATAAATATTACTTTGCAAAGAAGTTTTAAATGGAGTCCCATAACTTTCAGCACCATCTCTAGAGTTATCATAAAAAACCAATAATCGATTTATCAAACCATTTAGACCCTCTTCCGAGATATGGTTAATGACCCTATTATCATCCACTCTTTCATGCAATGTTTTTAGGGAGTCTACCATATATAGATCCGCCTGATGTTTAAAAGATAAACTCTCAGCAGTAGAAAAATTTTCAAAACGCTCCCATTTTTCTACTGTTTTTTTATCCCATCCCCATTTTTTACAATACTCTAAAATGACTTGCTGACTTTTCAAGGGAGGTTTTTCTTTTGAATCATACCAAGACGATACTTCTTTTCCAATTTTCATAAAAAAAGATTGTTTTAGTAACTCTACATGCTCCGGATCAAAAACACTGATATAATTGATCATTAAATCGATCATATTCGTATAAGGATCCCAGTTTTCTAACCGATTAGAATTGCTTTGAATTAACTTTTTAAGTTGATTCGCCAATAATGGTTTTGTTATCTTAATATTGGAATACACTACTAGCAAACTCATTTGTAAGAGTGATTCAAATGGATGATCGACCTGTTTATTGAGCTGTATTAAACCACCTACAATTATTTCTTCATTTGGGATTTTATCGATATTACCTATATCGATAAAATCACTGTGATACTCATTTCTATTGTCCAAAAAGTCAACTAACTTTAAGTAAGCTTTATCGTTATAACCTACAGGTATAATATACCAATATGGAATTTTACCTGCCACTAATATTGAGCTTCGGTAATATTCTTCTTTCAAAAGTTTACCGACCGCTGAACCCCAAGGCTCTTTCGGAATTTTACCAAAATCATTACTTGCTAATGATTTTTGATTTGTTATAAAAAAATGAATTCCTACTTTTAGTTTTGACTCACACCACCGCTCAATATTAATAAGTTTTTCCTGCAAATAACCTTTATCTATTTCACTCATTGTATTGCTAATACAACACCAATAATTAAAGTTTGATTGATCGTTATGAACTATTGAACCCACTGACCCAAAAGTAGATACGAATTCAATTAGTGGTTGTTTATCTGTGTCTTTACGATCAAAGCTAGCATTTGGTCCAAAATACTTCCTAAGCAAGGGTTCTACATCTTGACCCCACTTAAAATTAACAATACCTGCTGGAGCTTTTCTTTTTGAAGGGATTATTGAAATTTTAGAAGGACTATTAGTTTGCAACATATACGGGATAAGCAAAAATGCCTCCCTTTGTTTCTGAGTAAATTCGGCTAAACTATCTTGGATTTTGTTGCTATTAAAAGTTCTGTAG
>Ga0233432_10006184_pt1 | contig 10266 bp, 10 predicted proteins | sample SI_122_August201_6_FD_179870 | JGI IMG/M metagenome (GOLD analysis project Ga0233432, IMG submission 179870) | Seawater microbial communities from Saanich Inlet, British Columbia, Canada - SI_122_August2016_10_MG | ecosystem: Environmental > Aquatic > Marine > Inlet | place: Canada: British...
ATAAACCAATTCACCTAGTTGAGAAAAATTCCCTTAAAAAAATCTCACATTTAAAAACACCTGAAGGAATTATCGGTATTTTCAACCGGCCCTCAATCTCAACAATCATTCCCTCACCAAAAGCAGGAGAACTCCATTTAGGCCTTTTTAACTGGTCCGATCCTAATAACATAGGGGCAGTCATGCGAACAGCAAGAGGTTTAGCAATCGCTAGTGTTACTCTTTTTGGAAACGGTCCAGATTTTTACTCTCCAAAAGTGATTCGAACATCAATGGGGTCTGTTTTTCATCTTAATCTTAATAATGTTGAGCAAGATACACCTATGGATTCCAAACACTGGGAAATATTTGCTGCAGAGGCCGATGGAGAAGATTCACTAGAAATCAAATGTTCTACTGAAAAATCAAATATGCTCTTTATAGGAAATGAAACCCATGGGTTTTCAGGTGAATTACCAAAAAACTCGCGTAAAGTTGCAATAAAACTATCCAATCAATTAGAATCATTAAGCGCTCCTATTGCTGCTAGTCTTTTATTAGACCGTTTAAAAAGATAAATACTGCACATATTCTTGTTTGACATGCTCAGTGATAACCTAAAATTTACACAACCTCCTACTCAACATTTTGATTTTCAAAGACTTACCTTTACTTGACGCATGCAGTAGAAGCTTTTCACTTCTTTGTGAGCACAGTTTTTATTGGCTCATGGTATGTATCACTAGTTTTGGGTTTGCATTTTATATATGCCCAATGGAAGCCGAATTAGAACAAAAAAGAAATTCTGTAAGAACAATGAAAGAAGAATTGAATCTTTTGATCTCTAAATACGATTTGAAAGAAGAAGAACGAAAACTAGTCAGAGAAAAAGACCCTGAAATTATGGAACGCATGGTGCGTGAAGAGTTTAATTTAATTAACAAACATAAAAAAACACAATAATAAAATTGAGGAAAACACATGTCTTTAAGTGATCATTTAACAGCAGTTAACAATGCTATTGCAGAAGCATGGAGTACACTTTTTACAAAAACAGCTAGCATAGGCACAAATGATGCTGAAGACTTAAGCAGTTTTGATTCAAGCCTAATCAGTGGAAGCTGGATTCTAGCTAAAATAGAATTTTCCGGTGATGAACAAGGTTTTTGTCACTATTACTTTGACCAAAAACAAGCCCTCACCATGGTAGGTATGATGATGTCTATGGGTGTAGATGATGCGTTAATTGAATCTACACGTGAAGGAGAATGTGGGGATGAAGAAATGGATGGACTCCAAGAAACTTTTAATCAATTGAGCGCCACATTTGCCACTGTATTAAGAGATAACTTAGATATTTCTCTCACGGCAAAATTAGAGAGTGTGAGTAAAATAGATTTAGAAACAAGTATTCAAAATATTTCTGAGGATGACTTTATCTATGGCCATAGTTTAGAACTCGAAGGCTTTGATAAAGAAATTTTCTACCAAGTCATTCCTAAATCATTATTTAACTCTGGTGCCTCAAGTGAAACGGACTCACAAGAAAGCACTTTTAGCTCACCAGATGATGAACCGGCACGTGATTTAGAATCTATTAAAGGTATTTCTGTTTCAACAGATGTCATATTGGCAGAAAGAAATATGCCTTTAAGCGAGCTAATGAAATTAAGTCAAAACAGTATCATTGAATTCTGGAAACCATGCGATAACCCAGCTGAACTCATGATCCAAGACACCGTTCTTGCAAATGGCGAAATCGTCACAGCTGATCAGCACTTTGGAATTCGTTTACTAGAAGTTGGCCCACAGCGTTTGGGTACCTTCCAAAAAGGGACCTGAAAAGTTTATATTATGGCAAATCTTAATTTAGATTCTTGCCCAATCATTTTTGAAGACGACCACATGCTTGTCGTCAATAAACAGAGTGGGATGTTGTCACAGCCAAATCAAAAAGGAGACCCTGATATATTAAAAACTATATCTAATATGGGTATTCACTTAATTGGAGGCGAAGATCCATCTAGATATGGGCTCGTTCACCGCTTAGACCGTGATACAAGCGGAATCCTCTTACTTTCTAAATCTCAAGAAAGCTACAAAAAACTTCAAGATGAATTTAGACTTCGACAAGTCAATAAAACCTATCATTTCCTTTCCATTGGCCAAGTTAAAAAAATGGAATTCACTTCTAAATTCCCCCTGGGCAGACACCCTAAGAAAAGGCACACAAGAATGGTCTGTGAAAATGGAAGAGATGCAGAAACGCACTTTAAATTGATCGAATTATATGCTAAAAGATATGCCCTTTGGTGTGCCACTCCAAAAACAGGAAGAACCCACCAAATTCGAGTTCACGCTAGTGAGGCTGGATTAAGTATTCTTGGAGATCCATTTTATTCAAAAAATAATCAATATCCCAACTTAGATAATAATCCAATTGACCACACAATGTTACACTGTATAGAAATTGCTATAAAACATCCTGTTACTGATGAAATCGTCACCTTCAATGCACCTTATCCTGAAGACTTTTTAAGTCTTAAAAACCAAATCAAATCAATGTAAAGATACAAAGCTTTTATTATGAATAAGCTTTGTGAAACTTGACCCCCATCTATCAATCCATAATAGCAGACAAATAAATCATAGGAAAAAAAATATGACTCAAAATATTACAATTGGAAAAAATGAATATTTTCCTGGTATTGGTAAAATCGCTTTTGAAGGCAAAGGTTCAAAAAACCCATTAGCATTTAAACACTACGATGAAAATTTAATTGTTTCTGGTAAATCATTAAAAGACCATTTTCGCTTTGCTGTATGTTATTGGCATACATTTTGTGGAACCGGTGGAGACCCGTTTGGACCAGGAACTCAAAAACTGCCATGGTTACAAGGCAGTTCTGAAATGGATGTTGCTAACAATAAAATGGATGCTGCATTTGAGTTTATTACTAAATTGGGTGTTCCATACTACTGCTTTCACGATCGCGATATGTCTCCAGAAGGCGCTAGCCTCGCTGAATCAAATTCTAATTTAGAAACAATGTCCAACCGTGCCAAAGAAAAACAAGAGGAATCAGGTGTAAAACTCCTCTGGGGTACAGCTAATGTTTTTAGTCACCCGCGTTATATGAATGGTGCTTCAACAAACCCAGATTTCAATGTTGTAAGTTACGCGGCAGCCCAAGTCAAAGCAGCTTTAGATGCAACTGTTAAATTAGGCGGAGAAAATTATGTGTTTTGGGGTGGACGTGAAGGTTACGACTGTCTATTTAATACCGATATGAAACGAGAAAAAGCTCACCTCGCAAAATTTTTAACGCTTGCTCGTGATTACGGCAGGAGCATTGGTTTTGAGGGTGTATTTTTAATAGAACCGAAACCTATGGAACCAACGAAACACCAGTATGACTTTGATAGTGCCACTGTAGCCGGTTTCTTACAAGAACATAACTTGGACAAGGACTTTAAAATCAATATTGAAAATAATCATGCAACGCTTGCAGGACATACCTTTGCTCACGACCTTCAGGTTGCTGCAGATGCAGGCATGCTAGGAAGTATTGATGCAAACCGTGGGGACCCAATGAATGGCTGGGATACAGATCAATTTCCTACCAACCTTTACGATGCTATTGAAGCCATGCTAGTGGTTTTACCCGCAGGAGGTATTGGTTCTGGTGGATTTAATTTCGATGCCAAAACGCGCAGAAACTCTACTGACCTAAACGATATCTTTCATGCACATATCGGAGCAATGGATACTTTTGCAAGAGGCTTAATCATAGCAGATAAAATATTAAGCGATTCCCCTTATAAAAGTATTCGCAGTGACCGTTACTCAAGTTTCGATTTAGGTAAAGGTAAAGATTTCGAAGCAGGTAATTTAGATTTAAAAAACTTAAGCGACCATGCCCTAAGCATTGGCGAACCAAAACAAATGAGCGGTAAACAAGAAATGATGGAAAATATGATCAACGATTATATTTCTTAATCATTATTTTTTCATTCATTTGAAAAAAAAACACCAACATGACGAACTTCTTAGAACAGCTAAAACGAAGGTTACAAAACCTCGTCTAGCTGTTCTGAAATGTCTTGGAGAAAGTGAGCAACCACTTTCTCCAAAAGACATTTTAGAAATCATTAAAAATGATGCTGATTTAGAACAAACAGATTTAGTCACTGTTTATCGCATCCTTGATACATTTTCAAAAATTGATTTAGTTCACCAGGTTCACCCGAGTGGTGGCTACCTTATATGCGAACACCCTTCATGCTCACGAGGCACACACATTCTCTTGACGTGCATACAGTGCAAACAAGCAAATGAGATAGAAATACCAAATGAAATATTTGCTTCTACACAATGGTTTATCGAAACTGAATTCAATTTTGAACTTAATCAACATTTATTTCAAATTGACGGCACCTGTAAAGCGTGCAAAAAGAACTACAGCAAAGTTTAATTAATAAAAAAAAGCTAACTAAAGGTTTAGTAGTATCGTTTCCACTCGTTTCATCTGCACATCAATAATTGGGTTTATTGATGTCAAATTCTCATCTTCGTATTTATCCATAGCACTGATTTCTTTTAAATAATCAATACTTGAGTATAAATTCGCTTTAAATTCATTAAAAAATTTCATATCTTTTGGAGTACGTCCCCGTATTTTTAGTTGTTGTTCTAGATACTCTACGTACATACCTATCTCTTTTGCAAACATATGAGGTCGTTCTGGAGGAACTAAAGAAGGAGACCTTCCATATATATGATCTACCATCTCATTTAATGTATAATATTTATTAAACCAAGCTAAATTTGGTCCCGGACAAATAGACTGAGGAGCAAATTTGTTTTTTGTAACACCTAATTCAATCAATAAACCATTTCCTAAATGGTCACAAATACAAGCCTTAGCCAAAATATTTGTTAGTACTTCGCTTTTCTCATAAGTACCTACCTCATCATTTTCCAATGTTACCAATTTTTGAGTTTGATATTCTTTTGAAGCCAAACATATCGGCAACTCTGAGAACTCTGTGTTAGATACCAAAAAACCTTTTGGACAGGCAGAACCAGGGTTCCCTTCGTCTGCCAATTCCTTAGTTTTCAATTCAGAACCAGACCCGCGTAAATTATTAAATGGTATACTCAAGGGTGATGCTGGACTTAAATATAAATCATCTTCACCAGCAAGCCTACACTGCTCTCTTGTCGGTGCATCAATACCGGTAGCTTCTGGAACCAGTAAAAAAGGTGTGGCCCATCCAGTTGCGTCTACACCGTATTCATTCATTAAACGCAGGCGCTCACCGTTGTTACCGATGCCTCCTTGTACCGTTAAAAGAACCTCTTCATTTTCCCGAGTTGTGTATTTCCAACCTTTACTTTCATAGTATTTTTGCACAATTGGTGCAAACTGTTCTTTCAATTGAGATCGTTTTTCTTTAAACTCTTTAAGCAGACTTGCAAGTAATAAGCCATTTGAAGGAAATGCATGACCCCCACAATTTAAACCAGACTCAATACGAAATTCATAAACTTCTAAACCCTTTTTTGCTAGAAATTTCCCTTGGATAAGAGCAGAACGGAAGTCACTAACTTTTAATATTATTTTTTTCTTTATGTCCCCAACTTCATCTCTGTAGAAATCCTTGAAATTACTCATATAGCCAAATAGTGTTTGGTTAATTCCAGCAGAAAATATAATCGATGATTTTAAACAACTCTCAGCATAACCCTTTAATGCAAGTTTTGCATCAGTGAATTCACTACTCAAGGCCTCTTTATTTTTATCATAATTGATTTTATCGAGCTTTACCATGATATTAACATCAATTGAACCCGCTTTAATCTCTTTATTTAATTCGTCCTCAATTTGAGATCTTTCACTACACTCATGACCTTTATTTATTAATTCAGAATATTTCTTCTTTAAAGATGAACTATCTGGCAATAAGTCAAAATATTTTTTTTTGTCGTTTTCATCAAAAAAAGGTAAGCTTTTTAATTTCGCTAAATTTTCATCAACAATACGAGAAACCATATTTAAATAAGCAGTGGTTCTTTCCGGCCTACCTTCCGCGCCCTTGCCTTTAATTCTTTCATAGGGAAAGCCATGTTTTTCACAATAATGCTTCCTTACTCTTTCAACTAAAAGGTCATCAACCAATGAAATAACCGAAGATATTCCAAAGTGACCTATCCTAATTGCGGTATCTAGAGAATGCCCTGTTCCCATAACGGGAATGTGAAATTGGTGAATATGATAGCTCAAGTAAATTTTATCGTTATTGCTCGTTTTTTCAGTATCATAATAAGGGATAGATGTCCTACGCAATCCCTTCTCATTCTAACTAATGGGTCTTAATTAAAACGTTAAAAATGAATTCGAAAAGACGACTCGCCACTGATCAACCGTTGAAGATGTTCTTGTAGGTGTGGTTGGATCATTGATATCAGATTTTTTATTCATATATGAAATTGAGAAATTTGATGAACAATTTGTTGTCCATCTTGAGCTTAAACTAGTTGAAATTGTAATTTGATTTTGGCTTGTCTCGTTTGTAGCTGATTGCGAATCCCAATCTTTCAAACGAAAATTAATAGAATTCATCCAGTTAAGGCTATAACGCGAGCTGATTTTAGGTAGCGAACGAGAATAACTAAGACCTAAGTCAAATAAACTTGTATCTCTAGAGGTATCAATTCTTGTAGTAGTCGGATCTGCTGACTGAGCTTCATATTTAAGAGTCCAACCCAAAGTTTGAAAAGGGATATTTTTACCTGTTTTCATAAAGTTTTGGCCATAGCCTAAAGAAACGACATTCACCTCTTCAGCTGCAGCAGTTGATGAGGCATTCTCATCTTTTAACCTATATTGAAAGTTGATTCTATTCAAACCATTATTAAACCCAAATAACTCATAAGAAATTGGTGAAAACCTGCTGTTTAAACTAATAATGTGTTGTCTTGAATTTGGTGAGCTTTTCAAACTCGTTCCTTTATATTCATGAGATACGGTTAAGGTTTTAAACACACTAGATAAATTTGAAAATGAAACGACATTTCTCAGTCCACCAGATTGGTATTCTAGGTTTTCCTCTTTAGCTTGAATTCTACTCGCACCATTGAGATTAATTTTCCAATTCCAATTCCTTTTTTTAGAATCATTTATCAAAGGGCGCAGTGTCAATCCACCATTAAAGGTTGTACCAAAGTCTTCTTTTCCAGAGTTTAGTTGTGTTACAGGATCACTAGGGTCTCCCAATAAAATATTACTGTCATGATCCATGACATGACCAAAATTAACTGCCCACAACCGTTTAAGAGATCTAACATGTCGTAAGTAATTTGATGATTTTTCTAACCATAAAGCTTTCCATTTCGCTATAGCTAAATCTCTATCATCTTTTTCTAAACGATCACATTCAGACTGAAAATCTTCTAACTTTTTGCCAAATTGAGTATTTAAAATACCACCTCTGCGCAAAAGTCTCAATAGTTCATCACTAACTAAATAATGATCCGAAATTTCTAAATCTTCTACCTCAGCTAAACTCGCTATTTGCGATGCACGTTCATCACCAATAATTTTACTCATTTCAGTTGGTGTTAAGAATTCATCTAAATCTTTAAGAAAAGTATCAGCACTTTGAAAAGCACTCAACTGACTCCAGAATACACAGAGTATTGAGAATGTTAATAATTTAATCATTTTTATTTTTCCTAATATGAGATTTTCAATATTTTGTATTCTAGTTTACCAGAAGGTGCGTCTACAACAAACATTTCTCCCGCTTTTTTATTTAACATGGCTTGGCCCATTGGAGATGTCGTCAAAATTTTATTGTTGACTGGATCTGCTTCGCCATCTCCAACCAATGCAAATTCTTCTTCATCGTCGTACTCCATATCCAATACTTTCACGATGGCACCAAACTGTATTTCGTCTTTATTTACATGTGACTCATTCATAATTTTAGCCTGACCCAAACGACCATTCAAATCAGCTATTTTTGCCTCGAGCATACCCATGCTTTCTCTTGCGGCGTGATATTCAGCATTTTCTTTTAAATCACCCGCTTCTCTTGCTATCCCAATTGCTTTTTGAATAGCTGGCAACTTAGAGGTCAATACATCTAATTCATCCTGTAATTTCAAAAAGCCCGATTTTGTCATTGGAATGCTCATTTTTTCTAAAAACCTATTTGAAAAGGATACAGGATAATCTTATTTTTAATCAGTAAACTCTGAATCCCCCTTATTTTCAAGTTCATTTTTACATTTATTTTTATGCATCTTGTTAAGTTTAAAACCCTAATACGATCAATCGACCATTAGGTTTTTTAGAGATGAAAAATGCTCTCTGATATAGCATTTAATCAATTAGATCAATTACCAGCGCTTTCGCCTGCAACACCTAAATTAATTGAATTGGCTAATAGCATAACTGCTTCTCCTAAAGAACTTTTGGACATTGTTAAAACAGATCCTATTCTCGCCGGGAAAATTCTTGCATTAGTCAATTCTGCCTATTTTTCCTTGCCCGAAAGAATATATTCACTCAACAGAGCCATCATCTTACTCGGAATTAATACCATAAAAAACATTGCACTATCAAGCTCACTCGTCAACGCATTAGGCACTACGGAACAGAATCAATATTTTAATAATACTGAACTCTGGAAACATATGTTGGCAGTGGGGATAACTAGTAAAATATTAGCACAAAAATCTAAAATTAACAAACAAGAAATTGAACACTATTTTATCGCAGGACTTTTACACGATATTGGTGATATCCTTATGATCAAACTCTATCCCAATGAATTTTACAACTTAATCGCAGAAGCTAAAGAAAATGAATTCTCAATTTCAGAACTCAGTAGGGATAAATACAATACAACAGCAAATATTATTGGTGCAAAAGCTTCAAAATTATGGAAATTACCCGACCCTTTATGTGAAGTCATTGAATTTTCAAGAAAACCACAAAAGGATTCCTCAAAATTAACTAAAACCGTCTATATTTCAGATAAGATCTGCCGAAAACTTGAAATAGGTTTCACCTGTGATAAATCTGATCTAGATATTTCCGATTCTGACTTAGAATCTCTAAACCTACAACCAGATGACCTTTTATCAATTCAAGAATTAATTGAAGTTGAAATGGAAAAAGCCTCTGTATTCATAGAATGAAATTATGTTAATGAAAGTTTGGGGCAATCGGGGCTCAATATCAGTTCCCGGAAAAGATACCGTAAGGTATGGTGGCAACACGAGTTGTTATGAGGTCCGAAGTTCCAGTGGTGAACTGATAATTTTAGATGCAGGAACCGGCATAAGAAACCTAGGCAACACTTTGATGGGACAAGGCAAAATCGAAGCAACCTTATTATTTAGCCACACCCATTATGATCATGTTATTGGCTACCCTTTTTTTACGCCATTTTATATTCCAGGCAATAAGTTTAACTTGTATGGTCCTGTACACTATGAAAAATCATTTGAAAAAGTCATGTATGATCTACTAGATTATTCGTTTTTTCCCGTTCGTATGGATGAATTTGGTTCTGAACTCAACTTTCATGATTTAAAGGAAGAATCTATCAATATTGGGCCCTTTAAAATTGAAACCATGTATTCCAATCACCCTGTTACAACGCTAGCTTATAAAATCACTACTGATGATAAAACAATTATCTACACGGGTGATTTTGAACAATGGTCTAATTACCTTGCAGGCGATCCAAAAGCAAGCGAAGAAGAAATCGAAGAGATTGATATAATTGTAGAAGAGCAATTAGAACGATGGGTTGAGTTTTTTAAAGACTCTGATTTAGTCATTCACGATGCTCAATACACACCCGAAGAATATGGGAAATTTAAGGGATGGGGACATACATCTATGCCAACAGCAATAGATACCTGCATTAAAGCCAACGTTAAAAAAGTATTACTTTCCCATCACGACCCCAACAGGACTGATGATCAACTTGATGAATTAGAAATTCGTTGGAAAGAATACGCTGCACAAAAAGACACCGACCTAGTAGTCGAATTTTCAGTAGAAGAACAGAGTTATCAATTGTAATATGTGTGGTATAGTCGGAATTATCAATAGAAAAAAATCACCTACTTGGGTAGCGCGAGGACTCTATGCACTGCAACACCGCGGGCATGATAGCTGTGGTTTGGCAGCGATTGATCTCGGTGAGAACTTAACTGTTAAATCGGGAAAAGGAGCTGTTGCCGATGTTCTACCCACAGAACAA
>Ga0233432_10006185_pt1 | contig 10265 bp, 16 predicted proteins | sample SI_122_August201_6_FD_179870 | JGI IMG/M metagenome (GOLD analysis project Ga0233432, IMG submission 179870) | Seawater microbial communities from Saanich Inlet, British Columbia, Canada - SI_122_August2016_10_MG | ecosystem: Environmental > Aquatic > Marine > Inlet | place: Canada: British...
ATATGAGTCAATATAAGAATGTGCTGTTCCTTTATCACCATGTCCTCCTGCTGGGTTAGGATCACAATGTTCTGAATATATTTCGTTTAATGTTTTCATAAAGTATTGTAATAGTTATTTTGTTTTTCTTGTCTAATAATGTCTTTTGGGTGGTATAAAGCTACACCCTCTTCAGCAGGAAGAGGAGCATAGGTTTTAAATCCTTCTAACTTTTCATGAACTTTATTTACCCATTTTATGTCTGGTTTATTTTTCCAAATTCTCCATTGATAATCAGGCCAATTAACCCAACCTTTTTCATTTACCTTCCACCCCCATTTATTAATATGTTCCTGAGTTAATCCTTCTACGGTATTTATTCTAGGAACTAGATATACTTCGTTATTAGGGTTTGCTTCTAAGATTAAAGGTAAATTATCTATTAAAGACTTATCTGGAATTTCATCTGCGTCTATTTGAAAAATATAGTCCCCAATACATAAATCTTTTAAATGATTTTTCCAATCTGCGAAGTGGTTTTCAAATTTTTTACGAGTTAGTTTAATATATTCTTCATTTTTTAATTTAGTTAAATAAGCCCAAACTTCAGGGGTTCCAGATTGTTTATCAAACAAAACTACAATTTCATCCTGTTCTCTCTTATTAACTAATAGTACTGAAAGGAGTTTTTGTATTTCAATAAACTCGTTACATACTGTTATTGCATAACTTAACTTCATATTTATTCTGGTAATGCCCCAATATATGAAAGAGCTTCTATAAAATCACGTTCTTTAAATGAACTTATTGTTTCCATATCTGGTTTAAATTCAATTTTGTTACCCATGCTATCTATAATGGGTTCATCTAATTTAACTGCTTTTACTGCAGCCCAAGCCCATTCTTCTGGGTTAGTTCCATTAGCATAAATCATTCCAAGTTCTGGGACGTTTATATTTGTAGGTAACCAAATTAAATCAGTTGAAGTGTCTAACCAAGCTAAGTCCTTATATAGCTCAGGAAGTAATCCCATTTGTTCATCATAAAATTCAGATCCTGCCTTCATTAGAGTATTTGTCCAAAAACCACATGATAAACTCATATATTGAGTTATATCTGCGCTTACTTCAATTTTGTAACATAAGTCCCCACCTGATTTAGGACAATTGATTATTTCGTCGTATTGCATATGTTTATAATTTTGGGGTTTGTAAATTAGGTAAAGTTAATTCTACTTGTTTTGGAAACTCTGGGATGTTATGGGATAAGATAGTATTTACTAGACTACTCATACTTTCATAATTAAATTGTGTTTTAATTTTATGTCCCTGTTGTTTACCCTTAATTTCATATTTTTTATAATTTTTAAAAATATCATTAAACGATTTTACTGCCGCACTTGGGTTTACTTGGAACCAACTAGATTCTGGTTTTAACCATTGGTTTGAAGCTGATTGGTCCACTTTTTCTAATGAGCCTGGTAATAATGTTGTATATTCTGGGTCTAGAAAATCAGTATGTCCTGACCAATTACTAGCAATTATAGGTTTTTTAGATAAACAAAACTCAGCTAAAGGTCTTCCATACCCCTCACCCTTAGTAAAACTAACCATAGATTTAACTTTTGGGTGGTTATAAAGTTCATTTACTTCTTGATCTGATAACCCACCATTTAGTATATAAACATTAGGAAGATTTTTAATATTTTTAAAATACATTCTTTTGATAGCAAGTATTCTATCTAATAATTCCTCTCTACTTATGTAACTATTAGTCCCAGTAGACGTTTTTAAAATTAGAGCGGGTGGTGACTTTTGGTTTTTAAACGCATCAAAAAAGTATTTTACCAATAACCCAACATTTTTTCTGTCATGACCTATATTCCCATTCATCCAATGTCCTACAAACAGAAAACAAAATTGTTCTTTAATTGAAGATAAATCTAATGTTACTTCATTATTAGGTAAGAATTTGTAAATATCTAAATCAACCCCTTCAAATATTACATGAATAGGTTTTTCATTTTCTATTTTACCTACAATTTGTTGGTTTCTTTTATCTCTTTTTTCAAATTTACTACTAGCAAATATTTCCTTAGAATGTTTAGAAGAAACAAAATTCATATTCATTCTATTTAAACCTTCAATCCAAGTAGCGTCACATAATGTACTTTCAATACCTGCTGTACAACCAATATTGTATTTACCTGCTGGTTGGAATTCACTTGGAATAGTTATTTGCATCCAAATTTCGGGTTGTTGTTCTACTTTTGTAACTACATGATCTAATAAAAACTTCCACTTTTCATGATCATTACAAAAACCAAACGGGGTATCTCCCCATCTTTGGGATAATAGTTTTACATCATATTTTTCTGTTTCAATAATGGCTTTAACTATGTCTCTGGATCTACCTCCATATCCACTATAAGTATCAAATGGGCAACTTATTATAAAAACTGGTTTGTTCATTAGTATGTGATTTTATGATTTAAAAATTTTCCTTTATATTCTGTGGCGTTAACTATCTCAAATGGTTTTCTAGGTTCCCATATTTTAAATAATTCATCAAACGATTCCATAACCCTTTGTGCTTGGTGTTTTTGAGTAAACCCTGCTTCATCACCAATAGCCCATTCTCTACCTTTTAATCCTCTAGATTTACGTTCTTCATCACTTAATGAATATATTTCTTTTATTCTATCGCAGGCATCTTCCCATTTACATCTATCATCATAGATATAAGGGGTTGGAGGAGAACCTTGGACTGACCTTGAAGTTGGGTAAACTGGGAATACCCATTCACCGTGGTTTTTATAAGTACCTCTATGGTTAGAAGGCACATCAGAACTAGGTTCAAACCATTTACCTTCATTATCTATAAACCTCATTTGATCTTGCATTCCACCTGTTACATTAGCTATAATTGGTGTTCCTGATAATATTGCTTCTGTAATAGTTAACCCCCATCCTTCATTGGAAGTTAATAATATTTGGGCATCAGCTAAGTTATATAAGTAATTTAGTTGTTTTCTTGATAGTTTATTAACAGAAAAAACTACACAATCATCATATTTCTCACCAAATAGATATTCTTTTACTTTTGCTAAATCTGTACCATGGTTTGTAACTATTTCGGTATGTAGTATTAATTTACATTTTAAAGCTTCCTCATAAGGGAGTGAATCTAAAAACGCTCTAAAAGCCATCATTGTATCTGGGATTGCTTTTCTACGGATGTTTCTAGAATTAAAAAATAAAGTAAAATCTCTATCTTCTTTCCCTAAAAGGTTCTGCTCGAACGTTTTAAATTCATGAGATGCCTTTTCATCTGGGCTTAAAGGATAATATGATTTTTCATCTAAACCATGTGGGACATACTTAAATACCCTTTTACTATTATCAACCTCCTTTAATACTAATTTATTAATATTGACAGTTTGTTTAGAAATACCCATTAATAAATCACAGGCTTCATAATAAGGTTGGTTATACCTAGGTGCTGGGTAATCATCCCAGATGTTTAAATAAGCAATAGGTGCTATTTTTCTTAATCTGTCTTCCATATTAAATATATGTTGGAAATATCTAGGATCAGTGATTAACAGAATAGCATCGGGTTTTTCTATCTCAAATATACTATTAATTTCTTGGGAAGTACCATAACCATTTACAGCATATATAAAGACTGAAGAATCATCTATTCCCGCTACTTCATTTGTTGATTGAGATATGTCTAACCGTTGTCCAACTTCTGGGTGTTTAATAGCTCCACCAACGTTAACCCAATTAAAATGGTGAGCAGTACCACATACTATTTCTTTTGCAACTGTTGCCACCCCTGAATGTACTCTAATATCATCACAGACTAACATAATTTTCTTCCTTTTATCCTTTGGAAGATGTTTAAAACTTTTATTCATATTTTTACCTATTTATAATTCTAAATTAGATTGGTTAGTAATTTTTTTCCTGAAATCTTCATCTGTAAGATACAAATACAAAGTACGATCGGCAAGTTTTTGGAAAGAAAACTTTCGCCTAACACATTCTATTTTAAAATTTTCGAATAAATCACTTTTTACTTTAACACTAGTTAGTGTCATTTTTTTATCTGTTGCCATAATTTTAATTTTTAATAACGTTTATTATACATATATAATTATATTAGTAGATTATTCCTTCCCCACAATGTTCTTGATCTTCCTTATAAGGACAGAAATTACAATTCCACTTTGAAGGGGATTTAGGATAACTAGCCTCTTTTATTTGACCATTAGAGTTAAAACACTCATTTATAAAACTATTAATAGCATTTTTTGCTCTACCTAATTTAATTTTACCACTAGGTGGAGTAAATGTTTGTACTCTATACGCTTGATGGGGTGACATTAATTTCTCATCATCCCAATCTAAAACTTTACGTTTTAATATAAAAAACTCAATTTCAATTTTTTCTAAAGGTATGTTATATTGCTCAGAAAAATATTGTTTGTATAATAACAATTGAAACTGTTTATCTTCATTCTTTTTATCTTGGTCTCTCCAACCTCTAGTACTAGTTTTAATGTCAATTATCTTGAATGTATCTGTTGCTTCATGGTATGTGACAACATCAAGATACCCCATATATAATACGTTATTATACATTTTATTTGGTGCAACTACAATTGGTATTTCACAACCAACTAAGTATGTTCCTTTTTTACTAAAGTAGGCACTACGTTTTTTCTTAAACCAATTTAAGATAGCAACCCCATCTTCAAAAAACTCTCTCATTTCAGTAGCTGAAGAAAAATGTTCATCCTTGTTGGATTTGTACTGTTTTTGGTATTCTTCAATAAAGGTTTGTTGAAAGTTTTCTTCAATGTTTATTTCCCTATCGGCTGCTGCGAATGAACTTTCGTAAGCTACATCTAGGTAATTTTGTATCACTTCATGTATAGCTGTCCCAAAAACAGTATGTATAGAAGATGTAAATCGTTTAATTTTATCTTTATACTGAAGTTTCCACCTATGAGGACACCCTCTAAATATAGACATCTGCGAATATGAAATATTCTTTTGATATGCATAATTAACAGGTGAAGGTGGGTTATTTCTAATCTCCTTTATTATTTTTGGGAGTTTTTTCGCCAAACTATTTTTTCCATTTATTACGACCTACTAAAAGACCTATTATACCATAATTAGCAATATCAATAAAAGTATCTTCCATACCTTCACCTTCAACAAATGACCTACCATTAACTAGTAGATTTTTTAAACGTGATATTTTATCAGTTAATCTAATACATAACCCAGTTAGTGAAAATTGTTTATCATCGCTATTATTAACGATATCTCCACCTAAAGCAATGTTATTTAAACCATAGTCCATATGTTTACGAGCAAACATTTCATACTGTTCCTCTTGTATTTTTGAGAATTCTTCTGATAATTCAGGGTACTGTTCTTCAAAATGTAAAATTACATCTATCTCGTCTGTTTTTCCACTTTTAGCATTCATAATTTCTCTATCGCTCATAACTTTTTCTATTTCTTGGGCATTAGAACCAAAATGTCCCATCCCGTTTATTTTTTGTTCTAGCTTATCAAAGTAAGCATCTACACTACTACCCATTTAATAGTCCTTTAGAGTCAAAGTATTTATCTAATGCTGATAGTCTATCATCAGCATCTACTAACATAATAAGTGCTTCTTCAGCATTCTTATAAAAGTCTCCAGTTGAGTGGTCTCCTATTCCAACTGCTTTGTTGTCTAGTAATTCTAATGATAATAGGGCTTTTGCTTTATCCGCTTGTGCGGACGTACGTAACATTTTTACTAATTTTGTCATTTTAATAAGGGTTTTATTTCTTTTTTATTTAATCCTCTGGTGGATAATATACCATTAATTTCTTGGGTAGCCAACATATTTATATATTCTTTTGCTTCTTTGCTTGAACATTTGAAATAATCTTTGATATGGTCTACTAAATCCTTGTTAGGTTGTTTTACCTTAGACTTAATGTATTTATTCCACTTATTATTTTTAGGAATAAATTCTTTATAAACCGAATATATCATCCTTTTTTCTTGTGGTGGAAAATCTTGAACATAATTAACAACCTCTATGTAATCGGGGTTCATTGATAAGAATCTATGTATCATATAACTGTTCCAAACCTCCCAGTCTTTATCTGTAAAAGACTCAACTGGGGGTTTGGTGTTATTAATTGCTTTTAACCAATCAAATATATTATTCATTTATACAAGTTCATCTTTAAGTTCTTCTCTTAGTTCTACAGGAATACCTTCACCAAGAATTTTATTAGTTGATGGATCATAAAATACAGGAATAGGCATAATAGCATCATTATCCGTACCTGCTACGAACTTTGAAATTTTTCTTAAAATAACTCCAGACATGAATACACTTCCACCTTCCTCATTTTTGATTCCGGTTGTTGATTTTAGGTCAATGTTCATTTGGGGTGCTTGTGGTTGTTCCATAATTGTTTACTATTTATTATTAATTAAATTTTGAATTAACGACATTATATTTATTTCCTTGTCGATACGGAAGTTTGATTTATATTGATGTTCATTTATTAGAATAGAAGCTGTACCTTCCTTACCTGGTAAGTAAGTACTTGCATTTTCAAAAAGATATCGAAAGGCATCTTCAAAGTCATCTACATTAGAGTCTGCTATAATTTGTCTAATTATATTAAATTTTGGAGACTTATTCTTTAGTTCCTCCAAAATAGCATCCAAATAGTTAGTAGATATTAATAAGGAATTGTCAATTTTTAGTGTTCCTGTTTTGCTGCTTGTTTGTATAGTGTTAAGCATTTTTCTCAAATCAGGATAATATTGTTTGACAATACTACCAATGGCATTTGGTTCATAACTTATATTTTCCTCATTACAAATATTAGCTAAATGGATTGCTATTTCTTTTTTAGTTGGAGGTACTATTTTTAATACTTGACACCTAGATTGTAAGGGGTCAATAATCCTTTCTACAAAATTACAAGTCATTATAAACCTTGTCGTACGAGAGAAAGTTTCAATAATATTACGGAGCGAAGCCTGCGCATTAATAGTAAGAAAATCAGCTTCATCCAGAATGACCACTTTAATCGGTTCAAATGACATTGTGCTAGCAAAACCCGATACTTTATCCCTAATTGTGTCAATACCTCTTTCATCCGAGGCGTTAATATAAAGATAATCGCAATCAAGATTTTTAACACAAAGTTTTGCCAAAGTAGTCTTTCCTGTTCCAGCTGGACCATAAAATAAATAATTTTGAATATCATTTGCTTCTAATTGTTTAGCAATAGTTTCCTTTAGATTAGTATTACCCACATAATTTTCAAGAGAAACTGGTCGATATTTTTCATTAAATAAAGTATTATTAGTTCCCGTACTCGCCATAAATTGAATATTGTTTAATTGGTTCTGGTTTTACTTCTTCTTGAGTTGAAGATATTGCATATAATTCACTTTTTAGGGGAGCTAATCTATATTCTCCTTTAAACCCTGTTTTAACCATATACGCTTCTAAAGTATCAGTTAGTGTTTTATGTAATGGACCATCAGGTTCATTAGCAATTAATCTCCACTTATCCCCAGGGGGAACTCTACGAGCAATTAAAATATTTTCTTCTTTTGTAATTTTTTCCATAATTGTAATATACGAAAAATAAATGGGGGAGACAAACTCCCCCAATTAAATTATTTTGATTCAGCTACTGACGCTTTTTTGTAATCTGTAATTACACGTTTAATTGCCTGTGCTGCTTTTCGAGCTCGTGCCTGACTTGCTTTTGTTGTTCCTACATGCTCTGCTGCTAAGGTATTGAAGTTTTCTTCAATAATCTCAAAAATTTCCTGTTTTGTCATTTTTTTACTTTTTATTTATTAATTATTAATTACATCATTCCCTGTTGTGCATGACTCATTACTTGATTCATCTTGTCATCTGATGACTTATCTTGAGTTAATGTACATTCAGTTAATAATACTGTTCCAGCTATTGAAGCCGCGTTTTGTAGTGCAAGTCTTGTTACTTTAGTAGGATCAATAATACCTACTTCTTTAAAGTTTTCAACTGAACTTGATTTCAAATTCCATGATTCCCATGTGTTATTATTTTTAATAATATCTCGTGCTAAAATTTGAGAATCAATTGTTTCAATTCCTGCATTTTTTAAGATTTGTTCGAAAGGAGAACCACAAGCATCAAATACAATTTTTGCTCCAATACTATCTAAATTAATGGCTTGTCGTGCTACTAAAAGTGCCTTTCCACCCCCAGGTACAATACCTTCTTCAATAGCCGCTTTTGTTGCATGTAATGCATCATCAACACGGTCCTTCTTTTCTAACATTTCTGTTTCTGTATTTCCACCAACGTGGACAATAGCTACTCCTCCGACAAATTTTGAGAGTCGGTTTTGGAGTTGTTCTTTTTCATACGGGGTTTGCGCTTTTCCGATTTGTTGTTGTAATTCTTCAATACGTGCTTCAATTCCCTCCACTGTTCCTTTTCCATCTACAATAGTTGTTTTTTCTTTTTCTACCGTTACTGTTCTTGCTTCACCAAACCAATCCCAACTAAATTTATCAAGTTTCATTCCTTTTTCTTTACTGAATACTTGACCACCAGTTGTTATTGCTATGTCTTCTAAAACTAACTTTCTTCTATCCCCAAAATCTGGGGCTTTAACCGCACATACATTAACTGTACCTCTCATCTTATTAACAATAAGAGTAGCTAATGCCTCATTATCAATGTCTTCAGCAATAATTAATAATGATTTACCTTGGCTAGATACAGCTTCTAAGATTGGTAGTAGTTCTTTAACTGTATTTAGTTTATGGTCCATAATTAATATCGCAGGGTTATCTAAAAAACAAGACATAGAATTATTATCCGTTACAAAATATGGAGATTTATAACCTCTATCAAATTGCATTCCTTCTACGGTTTCTAAATAAGTATCACCTGTTTTTGATTCTGCTATATGTACTACACCCTCTAAACCAACTTTATCAATGGCTTTGGCAATCAATTTACCTGTTTCTAAGTCATTATTTGCTGATATAGTTGCAATTTGTTCTAATTGATCTTCTGAAGAAATATCTTCTGAAATGTTTTTTTGTAGTTCTGATATTACTTCTTTAGTAGCAATGTCTATTTGTCTTTTAATTGCTACAGCATTTTTTCCACTATCTAGGTGGTTTAACCCTAAAGAGATCATATCACGTGCTAGTAAAGTAGAAGTTGTAGTTCCATCTCCTGCTTTATCTGCTGTTTTTATAGCAGCTTGTTTAATTAGTAAAGTCCCTAAGGCTTCACTAGGATCATTTAATGAAAATGATTTTGCAACTGTAACTCCATCTTTTGTTGATTGGGGTGGTTCCATTTCATTTTTATAAATAACAACATTTCTTCCATTAGGTCCTAAGGTTGATACTACAGCATCTGCTAATTTATCAATACCTACCTTTAGTTTTGTTCTGGCATCTTTGCCGTATAAAATTTTATTTTCCATTATTATAATTTTAAATGTTGTTCATCTATTTCACTGATCTCGGTTTTTGCTAAAATATCTTCAACATCAACTTTTAATTCTATTTTTGCTAATACTTGGTTTTCAGGGCCAATATAATATTCTTCTCCTTCAAATGGGAGTTTTGTAAACCCTTGGGTAGGTAATACTACTCTATCTCCTACTTTTACTTGGGGTTCTAGTTTAACACCTGAAATTGTGTATCGGCCTGGGCCTACAGCAATAACGTCCCCAATGTTGTTTGTATCTTTCCCCATATCAGGAACAATAATGTTTCCATAAACTGTTTCTTCAGTTTCAACTGGTTTTACAATACACGCATCATAAAATGCTACTAAGTTTTTCATCAATGTAATTTTTAAGGTTATTTGTTATTTTATTGTAATTGTTAATATGTTCTTCTAGGTTATTACTATCCCCCATATTTAATTGTAATTCTGATATTTTTAGCAAGGCTTGAGATAAATCACTATAATAATATAAGGATTTTTCATAAGTTTTTGCTTTACCTTTAGCTCTAAAATGGGAGGCATCAGATTTTACATTTTGTTTTACAGTATAGCTATATTCATCTTTAGTAATAAAGAAGGGTTCTAGCCTAGGATCGGTAATAGTCTGAATGGACTTTCTTTTTGTTGTCATATAACTTATTTATTTAGACGTGAATATACGAATAATATTGCGCTAGGACACGCTTTTTTGTGTATACCTTTATTTTAT
>Ga0233432_10006190_pt1 | contig 10261 bp, 6 predicted proteins | sample SI_122_August201_6_FD_179870 | JGI IMG/M metagenome (GOLD analysis project Ga0233432, IMG submission 179870) | Seawater microbial communities from Saanich Inlet, British Columbia, Canada - SI_122_August2016_10_MG | ecosystem: Environmental > Aquatic > Marine > Inlet | place: Canada: British...
GTAGCCCTCAGGATCAAGGCATCTTTGGGACGACTGCCCACCGAATGAAGAGGAATTCCTCCTCTCCCTCAGCTCCCCAATAGCTCCCGGCACCTCATCAGGGAGGCCACCGAAAGAATATCGGTGATACGACCATCCAAGGCCATCTCAACTGCCTCTTCGAGTGGCATTCGTTTGAGCTGAAGGTCTTCGGTCTGTTCGGGCTCGCTTTCACCCATGACTAGGTCACGAGCCAACCAAGACTCGGCCACTTCGTCGCTCACGGAATTAGATAAATGTAGTCCCTTAAAAATGGGCTCCCACTTTTTTGCCACCAACCCAGTCTCTTCTTTAAGCTCTCGCTTTGCAGAATCTAAAGGTTCTTCACCCAAGGGCCCTCCCCCCATGGGAATCTCCCAACTGTACACCTCAGTGACGTAGCGGTATTGCCCCACCAACCAAGTGTAGCCTTCCTCATCAACGGGAACAATTCCTACCGCTACATTTCGAAAGTGAACCTTACCATAAATACCTGGGCTTCCCCCAGGGGTGATGACTTGGTGTTCGTCGACCTCAATCCATGGGTTTCGGTAAACTTCACGGCAGCTCAACGTCTGCCATGGATTCCCCTCGGGGTCCTTTGGCTGATTCAGGAGCCTTTGAGATAGGCCGAGAGCTTCTGACGACCTCGGGCCTGGTCAAGTTTGTTGATCAGGCGGAGAATCTCAGACTTGCGAGCCTCGCGATCGCGTTCATTCAACTCTTTAGCCTTCAAGGCGACGATCTGAAGACGACAACTCTCATAGAGGGCCTCCTCTCGCTTGGAATGCTGAGGAAAGAGATAATAAAACTCTAAGAGCACATCGGCCGCTTTAGAAGGCTCACTTCGCTTGAGGGTTTTACTATATTCAATCATCGCACGGGCTTTGAGGTCCACTTGGGGTCCAGCTTTTTCAATCACAAGAGCGAATGCTTCAGCTGCTTTGGGCAAATCGTCCAATTGGAAGGCGTGGTCCCCTTTGGCCATCTGAACTTCCAACTGAAGAGACATACTCAAGTCTGCTGAGCCTTCTTCCAAAATCTTCAACAAAGCTTCGGCTTTCTCACCCTCTTCAGAACGCTGAAGAAGAGACACCCTCTGTAATCCAGCCCGAAAAGTCCACTCGCTGGGAGGCTGAGACTGAGAGAGTTCAACCAATCGATCGACTCCATCTTTATGCCCCTGCTTGGACTCCAATAGAGCCATCGCTGCCTTAAATCGCTGCTTTTGAGCTTCGATCGCCAATCCATGGGAGCTAAGAGCTTCAGCATAAACCAAACGACGTTGAGCTGCCATCACTGGCCTTTTTCGTTGCATGTAAAAAGCAATCAACTGCTCTTCCACTGACTGAATTTCTTTGATATCCGTCGTGCCTTCAAGAAACTTAACCAACACGGCCTCAGCCTTGTCATTGTCAAAAAGAAGGCGGTGAGCCGTAAAGAGCAGGTCAACCAGTTTCAAAGGCCGTTCACCAAGAATCTCTTCGGCATTCTCAAGATGCTCTAAAGCTCGAGTCAACTTCACGGTGATCGTTTTGGTTTCTGCTGAAAGACCTCCACCCTTCGACCCCAGCTCACCCATGGAACGGGCCAAGTCGATCTCGATTCTCGAAATCTCTAAAAGATAATCCGCCCTTAGCTTTAAGCTCGTTGCATTGGCCACAGCAAACTGCAAAGACTCGATGGCATCTCCAAACAATCCCTGCTGCTTAAACAGCATCGCCTTCTCAAAATGCGCCAAAGCCAAGTGAGGGGTTTTCTGCCCCATGTTGATCACATGATTGAGGTGAGCTTTGATGGTCGCGATTTGAAGGTCTTTCGAGCTTCGAGCCAAAATGCCGAGGGATGGCGTGAGGGCATTGTATGAAGCCAACTTTCCGTCTTTCCAAAGTTCAGCCTTAAAAGCATCGACCAAGAGGTTGAACATCACCGTATCTCGGCCAACTGGGCTAGGAAGCTTCGTTTGATTCTCAAGAGCTTTCTGCTCCAACTCTTGACCCATCGCCTGACGGTCTTTACCTGTGAGCTTCTCCAGTTGATTTAAGACAGTGTCCTTGCGAACCGCACGGGCCAACGTTCCAAAATCAGACCTTCCAAGTAGAAAAGGGTCACCGCCTTGGAGCTTGTAATCCATAGCTCTTTCCTTCATTTTTGCCACCAGGTCTGCGCGACCCAAATCAGTAAAAGAAGAAAGGTCTTGAAAAATGCGGATTTTTTCTTGGTCGGTATTCTCACTAGGATCACCTAGATCACTGGCCAAAACCCAGTATTTTGCCAACTCAGCTTCGACCTTGGATTCAATCGCCATCTTGCGAGCGTCGAACTCTTCTTTGGGCACATTGGCTTTCCCCTCAACCAATCGGTCTCGTAAGTAAATGCCTTCAAGAAGAGGGTTGGCTCTCATAGCACAGCGTGCCAAATTGTAGTGCAAAGCAGCCTCAATTTTTTTATTTTTCTCAGCCAATAGTTGCTGATAAATCTCTTGGGAGCGATACACATCGCCTTTGGCAAAAAAGACATCAGCTAACTGCAGCTCAACCTCAATGCGAAAATCCAATGGAACTTCTTTATTCACCAAAGCTTTGAGCGTGCCTTCAGCGGCGTCATAATCACCCAGCTCCAACTGAATTCGACCCATCATGCGTTCAGCTTCTAGGCGGATTTCTTTTTGGGTCGACCGCCTCGCCACACCGAGGAAGGTCGCTGCTGAAGTAAGATCATCGAGGTTCACCGAAGCTTGCGCAGAAAGCAAAGAGGCTTCGAACTTTAAATCTGGGTCTTCCAACACAGGCGTGAGCATCGCCACACAAGCGGCGGGCTCTTTTTTCAGCATGTGGATCGAAGCCATTTTGTAACGAGCCGAAGGAAGATAACGATCGGCGTACTCCTTTGGAGCTGCCAAAACCGCTTTCAAACTTCGAGATGCCCTATCCAAATCTCCCATAGCTCCGTAGAGCCAACCCAAATTGTAATTAACATCAACCACGGTGGCCGAATCAGGGCTCGCTCCCAAAGCCGCTCCAAAAGCCAATTCAGCTTTATTGAGCTGGTTCATCTCAAAATAACACTGAGCTTGCCAGAAGTGGTAACGTGACAGAAGGGCAGAATTAGAGTATTTCTGAGAAAGCTCCCTAAAAGCATAAAGTGCGTCCTCATAAAGAGGAATGGGGAGATAAAATAAGGCTCGTCCATAAAGAAACTTGGCGTCTTCTTTAAAACGAAAACGACGATCACCTTCCATCAGCGACTTCAAAGCTAGTGAAGCCTGAGCATAATTCCCAACTTCAAAGAGGTCTTGGCCCATCACGAAACGCGCCATCAGAGCGTCTTCTCCTTTAAGGGCTGATGAGGAAAGAATTGGCTTGAGAAGTTCCCACGGGCGCATCTCGCCTTCAGGCAGAGGAAGGCCTTGCTCCACCATGGCCCCGAATAGGGCTCGGGCCTTAAGGTAGGTCCAACGAGGGCCAACAACACCTTCTCCCATATTATGAATTTCCTCAAGGGCCTTGGCATAAGACTCACGCTCGAGAAGACCAGCTATCCAGTAAGAACGAACTTCATTGGCAATGGAGCCTCCGAGATCGTACTTCTCGTTGGAGAGAAATGTTCGGGCTTTGTCTTCGACAAAGAGATAGAGCTGGTCCTTATAGGCACTGCGGATGAGGCGATAATCCTCAAGTTCTCCTCCTTGAAGAGAACCAACCAGTGCGCCCAAGGCAAGACCTAAAATAACCTTTTTATTCACGAGCCTTCAACCTGTCGACGATGGTAGCTGGAACGAAAGGAGAGATGTCTCCTCCCAATTGATGCACCTGGCGGACCAAGCTAGAGCTAACAACTTGAAGACAACCTTCTGCCACCAGAAAAAGAGTGGGCAAACCCCCTCCGATTCTAGAGTTGGCTTCGGCCATCACTTGCTCCTGACGAAAATCACCTTCTGACCTCAAACCTTTGATGATCGCATCAGCGCCGATCTCCGGTGCCAGATGGGCAATCAATCCCTCCCAAGCCATCACCTTTAGACCATCCAAATGAGAGGTCATCGCTCTAAAGAGCTCCATCCTTTCCTCTGGAGGCAACCATGCTTTTTTGTCGGGATTAACCCCAACAACCACCGTTACTTCGCCAAAAAGTGCGTGCGCCTTCTCAACCACCGAAAGGTGACCGCTAGTCGGGGGATCAAATGAACCTGGATAGAGGACGTGCATCGCAGCGCATTCTAATGGAGCTCTTCCGTATCCCAGAAAGCCCTAAAGCCACTTTTTAGATCAAAAAAAATAAGCCTTCCCAAAAGCCATCTTTCACCTTCCATGCGATCAACCTTTCCTACACAGAACCTCTTCTAGATACCAATAAGTCTGCCACTCTAAGGCACAAAAGAAACCAGGGCGTCTCGCCAAATCGCCTGACTTTTAGGCCTTCTTGGGCATCAAGCAAAAACTTATCTTAGAAAATGACAAGGAGGAATCCTCCACCCTAGCCCCAAACAATCTCAGTTCCCGGTGCCCTCCCGGTGGCCTGGCAAATAACTTCCCAGAAAGTCTGGGCCAAACTGAAAAATTGCCGTTGCTCCCGAATCTTCGAAATCGTACTCCAAGGCCAAGCCAACTCGCAAACAGTGAAAGCGGCGTTGAACCTGAAGATTCAAGAGGCGAAACCCCCAATCGTAAAGTTTATTTCCAAAAGCAGGCCGACTGTTGTCTTCTCCATCCCAACTGACTTCAACTCGTGTCCACTGATCTTTTCCAGTCCAAGACCACCCAAGGTCATGTCGGTGCGTTGAGGAAAAACTGCCTCGCAAGTCTTCAATTCGACTAAATGAGTAATGGAGGTCATGATTCCAGCCCTCTAAATTGATCCCAGCCTTAAGAAGTTCCATCCTAGCAACGTAACTGTTAAACTTGAATTGATTAAAAAACAGCACGCCTTTTTTAGGACGATACGATTGGTCGAACTGTATATCGCTGTCTCCCCTTAAATCTAAGTCAAAAAGGTTCTCTCGGTCTTCCTGCCTAGGAAGGTGCAGCACCTCCAAACGCTGGTCTATCTTAGCTCCTTCTTGGCCAACCCACCATTCAGAGCCAAGGCCCCAGCGCAAAGCCAGCCTTGGGTGGGCTTGAAAATCCAATGGATCCACCGGAACCCAAACCCGGTCAATTTCAAAAGAAGACGGCCCCTGAGCTTCAATCCTAAGCGAAGGCCGGAGTCGGTTCGTCCACCCTCCACCATAAGGTGAGAAAAGAGTCGTTCCCAAAACCACACCTCCCTGCAACCGGTGTGACCAAACATCTGACTCCGTCTCTAGACCTTTCCTGGCGCGATAAAAAGGAAGCCCTGCATTTCCTGATTTTAGCACCTCTTCGTATCCAAGGCTCTCCCAACCCAAATAAGGACGTACCTTAAAATGGCTTCCTTCAAAAAGGCGGGTTTCTAAGCGAGGCCTCACCCACCCTCTCCACGTCTCTGCTCTCTGGGTTGAAGTTGGACCCAACCATGCCGAAATATCTGCATCCGTTACTGCGGGGCCTCTTTTTAAGCCTTGAACCCCAAAATCATAATCCACTGAAACAGCCACCGAAGAACTCCCAATCTGCGAAGGAAGAACTTCTCCTTTCAGGGCTAAAGGCCGGTAGCTCTGAAGAAGAGCTTCACGATCAGCACTGTGAGAAGCAAAGAGCTCAATGTGATGTCGATCGCTTTCTCGTTGAAGGCTCACCCGATGCTCAGGATGACGCCCAGACTCAAACCTTTCTTCAAAGTATTCCTGCAAAAGACCATCTCGAAGGGATGGATCTTGATTTCCAGCCAGAAGAGGGTTGCCATGGAGGTTCGGACTGATCAACGTGTTGCCCAATCCAGCCCAGAGAGACTGCTCCTTTTCTTTTTGATAATGAAGATCTAAGGAGAAGTTAAAATCGTTGGGCAAACTGAGTCGCTCCACCCAATCCAACCCTACGCGCTGCTCCTCGATCACATCGGCATACTCATCGTGCTCCCATCTTTCTGAAATTCCGAAAAGAGAAACTTTCCGCTTTCCATCGGCGTGCTCTTCCTCCCAGTCCATCTGCACCGGAGCTCCTCGCCGCGCCATCGCCCCCAAAGTTAATTTGAATTTTTCACGGGAACGCCCTCCCATTGGCCGACTCTCAACTTTTGCCCAAGGCCCCCAATCTGATGATGAACCCAACGTCCAGCGCGTCCAAGGCCAATCCCGACTTAGGTCTCTCCCTAGGTAAGGCCAATAAAAGTATGGAATCCCAAATAGTCGCGGTCGGAAGTTTTGAGCCTCAACCCGATGATCGAGGGACAAGCGAAGTTTAGAAACCAAAAAGTCATGGTGGGGGGGCTCATGGTTACAATCGGTCAACCGAACCTCAAAAAGCAATAACTCAGGTTCTCCCTTAGAGTTCTCACGAAGCTCAGCGTGACCAGCTTTTAAGTGAATCTCCCTAGCAAGGAGGTCTTCTTCAAAGCCACTCTTTCCTTGAACTTCAAACTCTTTTTGTGGAAGATGTTTTGTTCCACGATAACTCGCCTCGAGAGAACCCGTACTACCACTCTTCTCCTTCACATTTCCTTCAATAAAGAGCGATGTCATCCGTGCTCCACGGCCCTTGAGAAGAACTTCCCCAACCAATTTCACCACACCTTTTTTTCGATTGAACTCCATGTGGTCGGACTCCAAAGTGAAGTCCCCATAATGCAAAACCCCACGACCGGAGGACAAAATCAGATCACCTTTCGTCCGTAAACTTGGAAAGTCCAGGCGCACCACTCCCTTGGAAGGCGCTTCAGCCATCAGGGAACTAAGGTGTAGAATGAGGGCCGGAAATAGAATCCGCGACCACAGTTGGGTTCCAGGCAAAGATTTCACCGAGCAGGAACCCCCATTGAACCCTCCAACCGACGAACTCAATACCTCGATTATGAGCACCTGCTCCACGCCCCTCCCAGACCTCCCATCTTGGCTCAAACGCCCTTTGCCTTCAAGGGGAGAGATCTCCCGTCTCAAGGAAGGATTTCGTTCCTCTGGGCTTCACACGGTCTGCGAGTCTGCCCGTTGCCCGAACATCGGCGAGTGCTTTTCCAACAAGACGGCCACCTACATGATCAACGGCAACGTCTGCACCCGTGTGTGTGGCTTTTGCGATGTAAAAAGTGGAAGACCCCTCCCTCTCGACCCCACCGAACCACAAAAATTAGCGGCTTCGGCAAAAGCCATCGGCCTTTCCTACGTCGTGGTGACAGCTGTGAATCGAGACGACCTCCCCGATGGTGGAGCCTCCCAGTTCAAAGCCGTCGGCGAAGCTCTGAAAGACTCCATTCCCGGGGTTGAATTCGAATTCCTCATCCCAGATTTTAATGGAAAAGTTGAACCTCTTGTGACCGTTCTCGAGTGTGGGCCAGCGGTTCTCAACCACAACCTCGAAACCGTGCGCCGACTCACCCCAGAAGTCCGAAACAAAGCAAAGTTCGACCGCTCTTTGGAAGTCTTAGCCAATGCCAAGACCTATGGCAAAGCACAAACCAAAACTGGACTGATGCTTGGCCTTGGCGAAACTCGAGAAGAACTCATCGATGCCTTTCAAGCTGCCGCCTCCGTTCAAGTCGACATCCTCACATTAGGCCAGTACCTCAAGCCCCCGGGCGAGCGCTACCTCAAAGTTGAGCGCTACCTACCCGAAGAAGAGTTTGAAGAGCTCAAACACCTAGCAGAAGACGCTGGAATTCCCACCGTTTATTCGGGGCCTTTCGTCAGAAGCTCCTTCCACGCTGGAGAGATCGCCCAGCAATCGAGAAAAGCTAAAGATTAGACTTGAAATGGGCCTCATCTGCCCATAGCTTTACTAGGATCTCATTGGAAACCAAAGCTTAAGACACAAACCTTGATAAATCAAAGGTTCCGCTAAGACGCCCCGTTCGCGATGGCGCGTCAACTGGGACTTCGAGCACAAAAATACTATATGAAAAAAGACGATTCGGATCCCGCCGAAACCACCACGACAACTGGAGGTTCGACTGAAAACGCGGAGGTCAAAACCCAGACGGGGGCCGCCGGCGATCCCGCGGAAGAATCCTCTTTCTCGTTAACTCCCGACCTATTCGTTGGTGTCGGCATGGAGTCTAACGTTGAATTAGACTACCTTGGAAAAATCGTTGAACTCGGTTCCCTCAAAGGTGTTCTCGACTACGACGAGGTCAATGACCTCCTACCTAATACCATGTCTTCGGCCTCCGATGTCGACTACATTCTTGCCCGATTCGAAGAAATTGGCATCGAGATCATCATCCCAGAATTCGAAGGGCCTGCTCCTGAAGACCAGGAAGCCAACCTCAACCGCGAGACCAAAAAAGCCTTCAAACGTTACCTCGATGGCGAAGAAGACATCGACGTCGACCCCCTTCGCCATTATCTAAACCACATGGGCAAGATCCCCCTGCTGACCCGCAAGGAGGAATTTCGCCTGTCTAAAATGCTGGAAATGACGGAAAAAATGGTCCGTCGTTGCCTTTACACCAGCACTTACGCCCAAAGAGAAATCCGGGACATGCTCCAGGACATCACCGATCGCGAAGTCGACAAATTCATGATCATCAACCCCGACATTGGAATCGAGAAATCATTCGCCAAAAGGCGGATGCTCACCAACCTCGACACGATTGAAAAAATTCGCAATCGAAACAATGATGACATGGCCACCTACCTACGGGCAGGAAGCGTTGATGAAGCTATCCCCGAACGAGTGAGCGCTCGCCAAAACAGTTGCGCCTCACTCCTAGAAGAAGTCACCATCAAAAACGTTTGCCTCAAAGAAATTGCAGACGACCTCATCAAGTGTAACGCACAGATGCGCAAAATGATCGAAGAGTTCGATCGACTCAAGAAACGAGCTCCAAAGAGCATGAGAGCTCGTCAGCTTCACGTACAAATCGTGAAGATGGAATATCAAATGGGCGAACCGGCCGACTCCCTCGACCAACGAATCACTCGCCTCAATAAAGCCCGACACGATCTTCTCATGGCCTCCAAAGGCTTGGCCGAAGGTAACTTACGCCTCGTCGTCTCCATCGCCAAAGACCACCGTAATCGCGGCATTCCTTTTCTAGACCTCATCCAGGACGGAAACTCCGGACTGATGCGCGCCGTCGAAAAATTCGAATACCGACGTGGATTCAAATTCAGTACTTACGCGACTTGGTGGATTCGCCAATCCGTCACACGCTGTATCCAAGAGCACAGTCGAGCCATTCGCCTTCCTGCCAACACCCTTCGAACCATTGCGCGCATCCGTAACGTTATGCGCACCTTCGAACACGACCGCGGTCGCTCCGCAAGTGTAGAGGAATTAGCTGATGAGGTGAACATCCCAGAAAGCGAAGTGAAAAGGTTGCTACGAATTGCCTACAACCCCATCTCACTTGATGCCACCCTCGGTGACGGTGATGGCGAATTTGGTGATTTCATCGCTGACCGAGCTGCCAAACAACCCCATGAACTCGTCGACCTTCAACAACTGAGAGAAAATCTCTACAAATCCATGGTCGACCTCACTGACCGTGAAAAAGAGATCATCATCCTTCGTTTCGGTATCGGCGGACAGTCCTACACCCTTGAAGAAGTTGGTGCCAAATTTGGTGTGACCCGTGAACGGATCCGTCAGATCGAGGCCAAAGCGCTCATGAAACTGCAACATCCTATTCGCAGTGGGCACTTGGTTCCCTTTATGGAATCCTACGACATCTAGGGCTTCTCTCGAGGTTCCGGAGGCTGCTCCCTCCGGTCGCTATTTTAGCCTCCGACACCTCTTACGAATCCCTAGATCTAATTTGCCGACAGGGGAAAATAGCTTTTCCCCTGTAATACCCCTTTTAAGAAAAACAGTGGGTCTGTTGAATCGTCATCATCGATTTCTACGTATCCAATACTATGTCTTTTCCTGGATATCTGAACCTAGGAAACCCTCAGCTTCGACTGCCAATCTTTCGATAACAGCCTCTTTCCGTGGGTATTTCAACCAAGTCATCGTCGGTTTCTACGTTTTAGATAACAGCCTCTTTCCGTGGGTATTTCAACCAAGTCATCGTCGGTTTCTACGTTTCCGATAACTACTTCTTTCCGCGGCTATTTCAACCAAGTCATCGTCGGTTTCTACGTTTCCGATAACTACTTCTTTCCGTGGTCATTTCCACCAAGGAATCCCTAAGCTTCGACGCCCTAACTTTCGATAACAGCCGCCTTTAC
>Ga0233432_10006196_pt1 | contig 10251 bp, 15 predicted proteins | sample SI_122_August201_6_FD_179870 | JGI IMG/M metagenome (GOLD analysis project Ga0233432, IMG submission 179870) | Seawater microbial communities from Saanich Inlet, British Columbia, Canada - SI_122_August2016_10_MG | ecosystem: Environmental > Aquatic > Marine > Inlet | place: Canada: British...
ACACGGACTGCTTCAAACTTCTTCTTGTCAAACATTTCCTTGTGGAAGTGATAATCAATCATCAGGACGAAGGAGATGAGATCCGCCATGTAGCTCCTGTATCCCGCCCCTTCTGTTGAATTCGCCATCTTAGCGAACTCTACTTCGATTCCCATCTTCTCAATAAACTTCTGAATCGTTTCTGTTTCTTTAGCAAGACGTTCGGTCATAGGATCTTGGGCTGTGCTGGCTGAAACCCACATTTCTCCTGTTGCCATTACACCCGATTCTGTTTCGCATTTACCCATGTGATAAACATGATTCCTCATCTTCCTAGGAACGGAAGTGATAACCACAGGTTCGGGGTCTGTCTTATTCTTCTGTTGCACATGATAGAGCTTAAACATCTCCATCAGATTGGAAACGACTTGATTGTTCTTTTCCTTATCGGCCTTGAACCTGAAGTTGGACGCAGGATCTCCTTGTCCGAGACTCTTGATTTCCCCTTGGACGAAGAGGGTCCCCTGTGATTCAATTGCCACCTTAATCCACCCCGAGTCAACTGGTGCTCCAGCGAGTTCAACGATAGAGAGACCATTGGGGCCAGTGATATTCTCGTAGACTTGCTTCGGTTCCATACGCCTACTCTCGGGAACGGAACGTGGAGAAGTGTTGCTGAACATGTTTCCCATCGTTATTTCGGTTGTTTCGGTTTTTTCGGTTGCGTTATTCGTCTCAATCTCTTTTCTTTCTTTTCTCTTTATAATGTAAAATATCTTTTTAATTTTAAATCAAATTTATTTAAGAATATTTTATTATGATACTTTAAAAATGAATCACGAAGAAGTTGAAGATTATAAAGATACTGAAATTATGCTAAAAAATCATATAAAAATTATAGAAGATAAATTAAGAGAAAGTGAAGAAATTATTGAGAGACAGAAAAGAGTAAATGAAAGAATTATTAATAGTTATGAATACTTAGATCAAAAATATGATAAAGTTTATTCTCTTCTAACAGAAGAACAGATGAGATCTTTAGAGGATTAATCGTACTTCATTTTATATTTTTCTATATATTTTTCTTTTTTATTTTTATAATCATTTCTGTAAATTGAAAGACTTGTTTTAAAAACGAACATTAACCATCTTTCTAAAACAATTATTTTCCAGATATTTCTTGTCTGAAGAAATAAAAATAAAAAAAAATAAATTATAGGAGTCCTTATAAAAATTAAAGATTTAAAATTTTTATATTTTACGTGATTTCTTAAAGAACCGAGTAATGGGGTTACTAAGAGTAACATTTAAATATATTATAGTCAACTTTTTAAATAATTACATCTTCAGGTCAATAAATTCTCTAACCTTTGGAGGATCTTCTAAACCATCAATCTTCGTATTGATCTTAAAATCAATCATAATCCTTGAATAAAGTTGTTCTAGAACAATTACGTCCCCCATTGCTCTGTGTGCGTTGTCCACAATAATAGAGAATGTTCTCGCCAATGAAGGTTGATTGTAGTAAGTTCTATTAGGATAAAGTCTTTTACTGAGAGGTAAAGTGTCGATGAAATTAATCTTCTCTACATCAATATTGACTTTATCAACGAGAGTTGATAGATCGTTTAGCATGCGTCTAAAGAATACGAAATCGAAAGTGTCTCCATTATGGGAAACAAGTGTAATATTTTCCTTATCTTTCGTATTTTCAAAGAACCAATTATAAAATTCCTGATATGCTTGCCCCCATGCTTGACCATTCGTCCTAAGGTCCCGGTTAGTAATTCCAGTAATCTGTGTAATCTTTTTAGATACAGGTCTCCCTGATTTAGGTTTCACCAACATCTGGAAAGAAGAGTCTCCTTGTAAAATTTTCGCTCCAATTTCAATGATATCGTCGTGATATGGGTTCAGACCACTTGTCTCGAGATCAAAGATAATAACAACCATTTTATTTATATTAATATATTCTTTATTAATTAAATCAAATTTATTTTTAAAAAATATAGTAAGTTATAAATGACAACATTGTTTGATGAAGTTAACAGGAGAAATAAGGAAATGAAAAATAGATTACCTATGAAACTTGACCTACCGGAAGAAAGTGAATTACCCGAACCGATGAAGCCGATGAAACCGATGAAACTAATGGATGAACTGAATTTTCCTTCTCAGATGGATTTAATGAGTCGTAGACGAATGGATGTAAAAGATGAATTCGGGATAGATGATATTCCAATGGATATGTCAACGGAATCGGAAGATGAAATTTCAATAAAGAGAGTTAGAGATGAATTACCCGGGATCGGAACAACTATATTCACATTGGGTCCTAATAAAAAAAAGAAATCATCATTTCAAAAAAAGAAGAAAACTAAAGCTCAAAAAAAGCAGAGAACCAAACAGAGGACGAAAGCGAAAAAAGAAGTTATGAAAGCCCGTAAACAACTAACGAAAGCATTAAAGAGATACAAGAAGGTAATGAAAATGTAAAATTATATTTTTTTATATGTTAATATTATAAATGTTAAGTGGTAATGAAATAAAGGGTCTGCCTAAATTATTAGATTCGGATGGTAAACCTGCAACCGGACCCGATCTTTATGATATGGATAGTTCTGATATGGATAATTATGACATGGATATTTCATTGAAAGATATAGATGCGTTAGGTAAAGAAATTGGTGCAGAAAATCCGGCAGAAAAACATGCTTCAGAATTTCTATCCAAGTCTACTATGAAACCCAGTGTAAACTATTTCAATAGATCACCAGATATGTTAACAGAGGAAAGTCAGAGATCAAATAGGGAAAATAGAAAAAAAGAAAGATCTCTTTCTAAACTTATGAATAAGGGTCTTATAGGTGTGTATAAACAACCAATCAGAAAAGCAATAGCGGATAATCGACCAAGAGTTAAAGGGAGATTCATAAAAACAGGAGAAAATAAAGTTAGAAATGTCCCTAAGGGATATTTCTCAGGAGATATCGTCCCATTAGCGGATAATTTACCTATATCTGGCGCTAAAGGTAAATCACGAAAAAGAACTAAAGCTCAGAAGAAACATAGAACCAAACAGAGGACGAAAGCGAAAAAAGAAGTTATGAAAGCCCGTAAACAACTAACGAAAGCATTAAAGAGATATAAGAAGGTTATGAAAATGTAAAATTATTTATCTTTTAATTTATTTTCAAGTCTTTCAATTTTCTTATTAGCTTCTTCAAGTTCTTTTATAGTTTTCAGATACAATTCTTTAAAATTATTGTATTTATCGCATTTATCTTTTTTATCCACTTTACCTCCGAATTGAGAGTAATCATATAATCCCATACTCTTTCCATCATATCTATTTAAAAGACCTTCCATTATATATTAAATAATATATTTTATGGACGAATCTAATCTTATTATAAATAAGTATGAACGTAAATTTATAGCATCTTCTAAGTTATTCTGGGGTTACACTCAGATATATGATATAAGATTATATGATAATATTGAAGATATTATTAAAGATTTTCATGAATCTTTAATGGAACTTATGAAAAAAAATAATTTAGAAATACTTTATGAAGAATGTCATAAATGTAATTTCCATTGTCATACTCACACATTCGGTGAAATATTAGTAGCTGAAAATGATATTTATTTCTGCGATCATTGTTAAAATATTTTTACCTTATTAACGATACATTTTACATTTCATTTTAATATTTTTAGGAGGTGTAAATCCTCTTTTATTATAAATGGAACTTGTACAGATTGGATATTCTGCTCCTGATTCAACTTTCTTTTCATATTTTAGATTTTTAATACATTTACAATATTTTATAAAGAGAGTGTGATCAAGATCTTTATTCTGTTTTTTAGTTAAATTTTTCTTTTTTTTACGTTTCTCTAAATATTCTTCGTATTTTTTCTTAGATAAAATCTTAGATTTTTTCAAGGATTTCTTTTTTTTCATATATTTTAATTTAGATATTTTAAATAAAATAGCAAATATAAAAAAAATAATTCTTTTAAAAAAATATTAATTTAAGGGTATTTCTGTTAATTTATACAAAATATTAAAATGGGGCATAATCATTTTAAGTGGAACATTTCGAAAGAAAAAGGTATTGAAATTGCACACACTTTAATTACTGAAATATTAAAAGAAACTAATAAGCCTATGCCCCTCAATGAATTAGTTTTTTTATTAAATAGTCGTTCAAAAGAATATAAGATTCATCCAAATAAAAAACACAATTGTTTCACTAAATATTTAAAAGTTGTTCATGGTGGAGTTGTTAATTTCTTAGATGATTATAATATTTATGGAATCATAAAAAAAAGTGACGAAATTAAAGTTGTTTTAATGGAAGATCTTTTAGAAGATTTCGATATTATCAATCCACCGAAAAGAATAACGAAAGATAATGAATGGGTATTTATTTAGTTGAAATACAATGTATAAATCTCTATAATATTTTTCTATTTAATTAATAATGTTGGAATTAAGCGATGTTTTAATAAAGAGCATTGGTATTTATTTATTAGTATGTTTCGGTCTTTACAGAATAAAACATCCTAAAATGTTTAAACCGAATGGTGAATTCAGACAATTCGGTCTAAAAAAAGAAGAAACAACTACACCCTTCTGGTTAGTAACAACTCTTGTTGGTCTTTCAACTTATTACTTATTATTAGTACAAGAAGGTAAATATATGAAATAATTTCTTTAAGTATAATTAAAATATTTAAAATATTTCTTTTTAATTAATGAATTTAATTAAACCTAAGCTTGTGGATTACAATTTAATTAAATTTCCTAAAAAAAAAACAACTAAGATACAACAGAAGATACAACAGAAGATAAAGCAAGAAACATTGAAACAAGATAATAGTAAGTTTTATTTGAATTTATTTATGTTATTAATACTCTGTATAGGGGGATATGCTTTATATTATAGAATGAAAAATAAAGAAAAAGAAAGAATTGAATTAGAGGCTAATATATTATTTATTGATGAATATGTTAATAATTCTTTAAAAGAGATTAAAAATGAAATTTCACAAGATAATATAAATACCGATGTTACAGATCAAGAAATAAAAAATTAGATATAATATTAAATGAACGATGAACATAATAAGTATTCAAAATATTTTGAACATTATCATAAACAGAGAATTTTATACTATACTGGTAAAGACAAATATAAAAAATGTAAAGGATGCTCTGATGAAAAAATCTTTAAAGAAATAAATAATACATTGAAATTAAATTGCGGTGTTCAGGGTTCAGGTGATTGTGGTGATCAATATGAAATAATATTACCTGAATATAAAGATTATTATGAACAGAGTAAAAAATTAAATAAAATTATTCATGGTTCATTCATATACGATAAAGATGTAAATAATATAGAAAATTATGATTTAGAAAAACTGGATAAATATATGGATATTAGTGATAAATCAAGTGGAAAAAAATTAAAAATAGAAGAGGCATCTTTAAACTTAAAAGAACTCCGTAAAAAATACATTACTGAAAATAAATTAAAAGAAAAACAAGAAAAGATTCAAGAATTATATAATCTTAAAAATAAACAGAATAATGAACTAACTAAAATTATGAAAGGAATAAAAGATCCTCTAACAACTGATGATAAAAAAAATATATTAAGAAAAGAATATGCGAAAACTATTTATGATAATCAGAGGACAATTTATGAATTAATGAATGAATTAAAGCAAGAAAATAATAATTATGTGAAAGTCAAGAAAGAAGAAATAACTATTATGGATAAATTTGATATTTTAATAGATAGTAAAAATAAAAATAAAGATAAAAATAAAGATAAAAATAAACCAGATAAAGGAGATAAAAAAAAAACTAAAGAAAAGATTCCAACAGATATGAAAGAAACAGATAAAATAAAGTATTATAGTAAATCGAAAGAAAATAAATGGTTATCTACTTTCAATAAAGGAAACAATTTCGGATACGATGGTTATACTTATCCGACAGTAGAACACGCATTTCATGCTCAGAAAATAGATCCAAATGATCCTAAAAGTAAAGAGTATAAAGAAAAATTTACAGATTCAGAAATGAAACCAAGTGAAGCCAAGAAATTAGGTGGGAAAAAATCTTTCAAGGAAAATAATTATAAATTAAGGAAAGATTGGGAAAAAGTAAAATTAGGATTAATGAAAGAGATTACTGAAAATTATTATAAAAATAATCCCGAGTTAATAAATAAATTATTATCTACTGGAAATAAAGAATTATTGCATAGCGGACCAAGAATAGATGATTATTGGGGTGTAAATAAGAATGGTGGAGAAAATCATCATGGAAAAATATTAATGAAAATAAGAAAAGATAATTCTTTTAAAGATCCTAAAAAATTAACGGAAAAAGGTAAAGAATGGGTTGATGCCGCGGTAAAAGATATGAAAAAAAGAGAAAAATAATATTAATCAGAACCAGTAGAAACAACTTTTTCTTTATTTAAAAATTTCGGTAATTGAATTTTCCCTTTTTTATATAGATATCCAATTAATAATACGAATAAAGTGAAAGATATTCCAATTATATAATATATTGTTTTAGATTCATTTAATTCTTCGTGACTGGATGTATTTCTTCGCGACCTTCTATTTCTTCTATTTCCTCTGTGTCTTCTATGAGATCTTCTATCAATTCTATCCCGATTACCTTCATCTTCATCTTCATCGTCATAAAAATCATCTTCTTCATCTCTGTCTCTCCTTGTTCTGAATGGATTACATTCGTTTTTCATTTCATCGTACCCCCTTGGATCAAAATCTTTCAATTCTTCTTCTGTAAAATTAGAAATATCTCTTCCTATTTTATGATTGGGTAATTTTGTTCCACTAGCATCTGTTTTTTTTCCATCTATATTACAATATCCCCCTTTCAGCGTTGGCGTACATTGTCCATTACCATTGCATAAATCGCATAGACTATCCCCAGATCCTATACAATTTTCAATTACTTTATACCGATGATTATCACCGCAATTTTCATTAAACATAAAAGCTTTTAAACCGGGATGTCCTTGGCATTTTTCTCTACTATTACTATTCATCGTTCCCTCGCATACTTTATTTTTATGATTTAAAGCGAATAAAAATAAAGCGAAAATAAGAATTTTGTTTAACATTATATTATAAGTTTATAAATAAAAATAATTAAGATAGTTTCAGTGTCCGGAATTAAAACTCATACAATAAGGGGTATCTTCTCTAAAACACATCATTCTCGTACAAGCACCTAATATACCATTAGAAACCCTACAAGTATTACAACCGTCATACCATGTTTCACAATTAATAGGAATACCATTAGATAAAGTGTTGGGTTGATTTAAAATGAATTCAATATTTTCTTGTTTCCAGCTGTTACCGGCAACATTCCCATAATTAGTCAGAAATTTACCCTGGATATTTATATTTCCCCTTTTAGTCGTACCAGTCCTTATTGTAAATTGACCGATAATTATTTCCCTATTTATATCCATCAATGCATTGGGATCCATTAAAAAAACAGCTCCATTATCTATATCCATATCATGTAATTCATCCCAGCTATCATAATTAATTCCGATACTATTAATATCATTATGAATATTTCCATCCGTAATTCCAATAGTGATCCAAGAATCAAATGCTGAATCGGGATTTACATTTATAATACTATCAGAAACACCGCCAAGATTGCTACCGAATGCGTTCTCGACCTGTTTAGAGGCGGGTATTAACATATGGGTATTTTCTTGAGAATCTTCAGAACCATAGAGAGCATATAAATTTTTAATATTCATATTTGGTTTTAGAATAATGGATAATCTATATGTAGTATACCCTTCTAATCCCCCTTCAGAACATTGTGTGATCTCTGTAATTTTAGGACAAGCATAAAGATTATTACATTCTTCATATGGTATTTCACAATTATTCTGAGTAGGCATAGGTGGGGGTATTGGGGTTATAAGTGGAGGCATGGGATCGGTAGCAATAAATGGTTCATTGCACGAGCATATATTACATCCATCTCCGCTTTGTTGGAAACCATTCTCACAATACATAGCACACATTACTTCTGGACAGGGTCTATGATAATTATCACAAGATTGAGGGCATGCTATGTTAATTCCTTTCCTCTGTTTCATTAAACAATCATTACAATCTAAATAATTATCCGAACATGGTTCTAACCATTGCCTAATACAATTCTGCGAACTTTCACACCAAGTATAACCGGCACCAATTAAACAATCGTGAGTATCTAATTGCCCGCCTACTCCAACACCTGGAGATACAGAATATTTAAATACACTCAATAGAGAAATCGCGACCTTTAACATTATAATAGTAATATTTATTTTAATTTTAAGTTATAATAAAAAATATATAATGAATTATATTATAAATGGATAATGGAACTTTTCAGTACTATGAAAATTCAGGATACAAGAATTTAAGAAATAAAAAAAAAACTTTAATTTTAGATATAACGGATAATACTGCTCTAAGTGCTGGTTCTGAATTTAATGTTAAATTATTCGAGCCACTTAAAATTGATAAACAATCTGAATTATATTTAGATAATTTTATCACATTCAATAGCATGTTGGCTGATAATTCCGAGAGATCATCTTTCTGTTTAAAAATAAACGAATTTAATATAAATACAAATTGTGCGGCGGATGACGTTTCACAGAATGCTTTATATAATTCTGTAATTATTCCGAATGAAAATCGCAATATAGATAATTTTTTTACTTCTGTTAGTCATAAAGCTAAAAAATTTAATTACATATGTGATGTGAATCCAATGACCATTTCATCTTTATCAGGTAAAATCACTGACTTAGAAGGGAACTCTGTATTTCACGGGGATTCTGATTCTTCTAATGGGGAAAAAACATATGCTTTAATGAATATTACTAGTCCTTGGGAAGATTCAAGTGGAGTAGTTCTGGGTGATGTATCGAAAACACTTATACCTAGTGGTACTGAATTTACTCTTGCTCAAGGAGCGAATCCAGCTGTAAACTGTCGCACGATAGCAGCATTTAGTAAAGACTCAAGTAATTTATACTTCGCAAGTAGTGATAATTCTGAAATAACAATTGGTAATTATAATAATAAAGATAATGTCGTAGTTACCGTGACTGATACACAACTTGGTAAAGTTGGTATATCTATGGGAGGAGCAACTTTCACTTTTAGGACTAATTATCCGACATTACTTTCTGAAAGTGGGCGAATAATTGCTGAATTTTCTATTGTTTCGCGCGAATAAATAAAATTAATAAAATAAAATAATATAATATAATAAATGTCAAGAGTATTTTCAAGTAAAAAATCAAGCGTCGTAACACAACGACAATTTCACGATTTTAGTTATAAACAAGGGTGTAGGGTAGCAACGCGCTCATCGGGTACATTGACTACTGATTTTGAGGATGGAATTTTAGTTGACGGAATACAATTGGCCACCGGCAATAGAATCTTGATAAAAGATCAGACAGTTCCCACAGAAAATGGAATATATACGGTCAATTCTAGTGGAACTCCGACAAGAGCAGAGGATTTTAATGATAATGCTGAAGTAGATAATGGAGCATTCATATTTGTATCAGAGGGGAATCATAATGGGGACAGAAGTTTTGTTTTATCACATGGTGATAGCCCAGTAAAATTAGGGATAACTCCGTTAAATTTTCATGAAATTACATCGATACCCGAAAATAATTCGGTGACAACTAAGAAAATTCATGATCTTGCGGTAACAACTGCGAAAATTAATACAGATGCTGTGACAACTGCGAAAATATTGGACGCTAATGTGACAACTGATAAAATCGCGAACGATGCGGTAACAGCTGCGAAAATTAATACAGATGCTGTGACAACTGCGAAAATATTGGACGCTAATGTGACAACTGATAAAATCGCGAACGATGCGGTAACAGCTGCGAAAATATTGGACGCTAATGTGACAACCGATAAAATCGCGAACGATGCGGTAACAACTGCGAAAATTAATACAGATGCTGTGACAACTGCGAAAATATTGGACGCTAATGTGACAACCGATAAAATCGCGAACGATGCGGTAACAGCTGCGAAAATTAATACAGATGCTGTGACAACTGCGAAAATATTGGACGCTAATGTGACAACCGATAAAATCGCGAACGATGCGGTAACAGCTGCGAAAATTAATACAGATGCTGTGACAACTGCGAA
>Ga0233432_10006204_pt1 | contig 10243 bp, 6 predicted proteins | sample SI_122_August201_6_FD_179870 | JGI IMG/M metagenome (GOLD analysis project Ga0233432, IMG submission 179870) | Seawater microbial communities from Saanich Inlet, British Columbia, Canada - SI_122_August2016_10_MG | ecosystem: Environmental > Aquatic > Marine > Inlet | place: Canada: British...
ACATATTTCAGGCCATTGTTCTTCTCTTGTTCTGTTGTGCTGATTTTATTTCCTCTAATGGCTTTGACCCAGAACGGAGACAGCATTACTGATGAGGAAGCTCCTGTGGGGCCAACACCGCGCACAGCAGAAGGGAAAGTAGATTTCTCGGGAGTATGGGATCCGGGTTTCAGTTTTGCCACTTTGGGGGATGTACCATTACAGCCCTGGGCAGAAGAACTTTATCAGGAGCGGCGAGCGAATCTCAGTAAAGATGATCCTGAGGCGCGTTGTCTGCCAGCAGGTGTGCCACGAATATCCCCCTTTCCACAGAAATTTGTGCAAACACCTGATTTGGTAGTGATACTTGATGAAGGCAATGTTCATAGTTATCGACAATTGTTTCTGGATGGTCGAGGTCACCTGGAAAATTCAGTCCCTTTATGGATGGGTGATTCTATTGCGCATTGGGATGGCGATACGCTTGTTGTGGATACCACTGGCTTCAACGATTTAACCTGGGTAAATGGGCGTGGTATTCCTCATACGGAACAGCTTCATGTTATTGAACGTTACACGCGCCCAGATCTGGGACATATGGAAGTTGAAATAACGCTTGAAGATCCCGGTGCCTATACTGCAAGGCATACCTTTGTGCGGACTTTTACCTTGCGCCCTGATTGGGAATTGCTTGAGTATGTATGCAATGAGTTTAATGTTGATATCGAACACCTTTGAGGGCCTTTGTAAGCTCAATCCGATTTATTCAGACCAAAAAAAGCCCCGCAATTGCGGGGCTTTTTCGTTCAGGGGAATAATATCTCCCCATGACTGATTGCCGTCTTAGCGGCGACGCTGCTCTTCCACTTCAACACTGATTACTGCTTCAATGCGGCGATTGTCTGCGCGGCCTGCATCGGTGTTGTTGGTAGATACGGGACGGGCTTCACCATAACCAACAGTGCTTACCCTGTTGGCTGAGATACCATTCTCATTGACCAGTTCGTCGCGTACTGCATTTGCGCGGCGCTCAGAAAGAGCCTGGTTGTATTCGTCAGAGCCTCTGTTGTCAGTATGACCTTCAATGACCACATTGGTGTTGCCGTAAACTTCCATGAATTCGGCAAAGTCAGTGATTTCACTGTCATATTGCGTTTTGACTTCTGAGCGATCGTAATCAAAATTCACGCGTAATTCCTGACGACGCTGGGCAACTTCAAGAATAGGGCAGCCATCGCTGTCTACCGCCAGATTGGCAGTGGTATCAGGGCAATTGTCACGGGAATCCACAACACCATCACGGTCAGTGTCAATCTCACAGCCGCGGCTGTCTACAGACTGGCCAGCTGGAGAATTTCTGCAGGCATCTCTACTATCTGGAACGCCATCATTATCACTGTCAGCAACAGTGGCTGGAGCAGCGGTTCGAGCAGCAGGGCTCGGTGCAGCTGCACGTTTGCCAAATACATATGCAACACCCAGTGTCAGGGCTGAATCATGAGCTCCGCGTTCGTCACCGAAAATTAATTTGTAGTCACCACGTAAAAGCCAGTTGTGATTGATATAGCGTTTTACACCCAGTCCAACGTCTACAGCAGATTCTTCTATATCATTCGGACCAAATACGCTGGGTTCTATTTCAAGAATGCCCATACCAATACCTGCATAGGGCTGCCAGCCGTTAATCTGGTTCAAGTGGTAATTAAAGCCAATACGAAAGTAATCCACATCAGACTCATCGGCGCTGTTTTTCACATCAGAATCCAGAGAAAAGAAATCTGAGGCAATAGACCAGCGGTCAGCCAAAGGGTATTCGACACCTAGAGCAAAACCGATGCTATCGTCCTGATTACGCTCGCTATCGAAAAAATAGTCGACAATCCCTACAGAGATATTAGCGCTATTATCGTACTCCTGTGCCAGCAGCAGTGATGAGGTGAACAGACTTAGGCTTAATAAGGCTGTATTAAGTAATATCGTACAGAGTTTCATGTTATTTCCTTTAAATTAAAAATGTGAGGCTTGGCGGCGCGCATATTATGCTTAATTGGATAAAATACAATTGTTTCTGCAACAATTTAAGTGTTTAGTGAAATTCAAGAAAATTCGGGACATATTCACAAATAAAAGCGGGTTTTAATAAGCACAGGGTTAGAAATGTCACCAGCGCATGTAGATTTCTTCATCCCGGTTGACGACCCAGGGGCTTTCATTCGGACCTGCTAAAACCTGTCTTGCACTGCTTGAAATATTTTTCTTTGAAATTTTAAAGAAAATTATTCGGCCAGATCATGGTGCGCCACATGTGAGAAGACGGTGAATCATCAAAGCCCAGGCCTTCCTCAGGCTGGCGAAAATTACGCGCAATCAGATCGTCGAACTCACCAATTGTGACAGGCTCATCCAATTCATCAAAAAAGTAAATGTCGTAGAGGGTAATATAGCGTGAGGTCATATACCATTCGTGCTGTTTGGCATATTCAGCATCACGCTTGATATAAGCCGGCGGCTCATAATCGTTACCAAATAACTTCAAGTAGAGCTCCGGGTATTCGTAATCAAGGGCCGGATCCGGTGTGTAGCGAAGGGCCTGGTGATATTTGACTGCCCAAGCCACTTCCTCATCTACATAAGGGGCAATGAGCTGGGCGCCCCAGTAGCCATGATCGACTCGAATTAAACTGGCATTGGTAATGTCATGAAGCATGCATGCCAGCACCACTTTATCATCGCGCCCGTCATCCTTGGCGCGCTTGGCGGATTCCAGCAAATGACGCCGCGTGGATTCATTCATACGCAACTTGAAAAAGTCCTGCAGAGTCGGTTTTTCAGGCATGCGGGGTAGGGCAGGGTTGTCGCCCATCATCAGCACATGATCATCATCCACCTTGCCCAGCATTTCAGCGCGCAGGTCAGGTAAGTCGGTACCATAAGTGCCGACAGGCTGAGGAACGATCAGGCGCTCACGGCCAGTCTGGGGAAAGGGTTTGTCATCACTCATGGCTTATAAACTTCTCAGTTGCTAAAAGAAGAAAAGTATAACCTGAAAGAGAAAAGAGTATTTTGGGATTAACAAAGAGGCAAAAAAAAGCAGGCTCCTCTTGTGGAGGAGTCTGCGACTCTGAAACCTGAGACCGAATCAGACGGTGAGAGTTTCTTTTACGCCTTGAGCTTCAGTATTTGCTGCAGCCTGAGTTTCCTCTTTCCTGATTTCAAGGCTCAGGAAATACAGCACCAGCAGAACAATGGGCAGCAGGCTTGTTGCCAGAATCAGCAAAGTGCTATGCACACCCTGATTATCCATCAGGTAACCCAGTAAAGGCCCGGTCACAATAAACAAACCTCGTGTGCCAAGACTTACTATCGAATTTACTGTTGCCCTGAACTCACCTTCCACGCGCTGATTAAGCGCGTTATAAAACACCACGGTATTCAGACCGCGCGATATCACCAGGCCAAGAGTGAAAGCAATTCCAGGCCAGCCACCAAACAGACCCATACCGAACAAGCCAATAATGGGCAGGGCTGCACTGACAATAAAAACCTTCTCCCAACCCAGACCTGCTTCGATCTCATGAGCCCACTGTCCGACCAGTCCACGCAAAACGCAATGAAGTGCCCACAGATATCCAAACCAGCTTACTGGAATGCCATTAAACTCCCAGTATTTTTGATACACCCAGAAGGCATATAGTCCCATCAGGCTAAATGCCATGATGGCCAAAGTGATCCAACGCACCATGGGCTGTCGAACCATGGTGTTAATCACCTTACGGGCATTCTGCTGATGGCCTTCCAGTGAAATGTGACGCGGTGCTTCCACCAGGCAAAGAGCAAAAGACAGGGCAAAAAAGCCGCAGAAAAACTGTGCCCACAAGACCCAGTCAAAACCCAGCAGAGTCAAAAAGCTGGCCGCTAATCCTGAAACAGCACCGCCATAGCCCTCAATCGCCACAAGCCGGCTGATATGTTTGCCGTGGGCAGTACGCACTTCGCTATTTTGTTCATTCAAGGCTGTCTGTGTGTCATACAGCAGTGCCAGGTCTGCACCTGAGCTTAGACTTATGCCCAGTCCCATCAGCCCTTCATAGATCAGGTAATCCAAAAAGCTGTCAGCCGGGAGCAGCCACAAGTAGGCCAGTGCAATCAGCCCCTGACCGATAACAATGGTATTTTTTCTGCCCCACAGATCAGCCAGGTAACCGCTGGGTACCTCACTAAATGCCACTACAAAAGCGAACAGGGCCTGTGTCTGCAGAACCTGTGACATGCTAAGCCCGTGGCGTTGCAGTAACGGAACAAATATGGCGATGATGATCATGAAGCTCTGAAAGAACATCATCCAGTAAATGTTTTTTATATTGTTGCGCAGGGTCAATTCCATGACGCCCTCCTTCTTTTTATTGCTCTTTAAATTATCTGGCCTGGGCCTGAATAAAGATTTCAAAAAGAGGGCTCAATCCGGAACTTTTTTAGGGGGCTAAAACGAAAAAAGCCTCCGGGATTGAGTCCTCGGAGGCTTTTGAAATACTGGATCAGGAAAAATTAATTCAGTTAAAACACTCCAACAGGACTGGTAACGGCCACGCGATGCATGCACACAAGAATGGATAGGCCAATTGCACTTGAATAAGTGCATAGAGCTAGCGGCTTGAGCTTAGCTTGCGCATTCGTCCAAAGATTTGTGTTAATAATAGTGTTCACTTTTTTCACTTGAATTAATTTCAGAACTATTGGTTTTTAATAAAATATTTAACTTTAGGTGCCGGATGATTTCGGCAGGGTGCGCATATTGCTCCTGGACCCTTGTTAAGTCAACAGCGGCACTGAAAAAAATTTGAGTTTTCACCAAAATTTATTCGCGGCGCGGAAAAATTTATGTTTTATTACTTGCTCAATTACAAAATAATAAAAAGACAACGAAAAGCCCATGAATTTGATATTGACTGAAAGCCGCAAGCTCCGATTTTTTACCTTTACCATGCTTTATCTGGCCCAGGGCTTTCCCTTCGGTCTTGTAAACACTGCCTTACCAGCTTATCTGGCGGAAAGAGGGGAATCGGCTGCTGCTATTGCTTCATTTATAGCTATTGCCAATTTGCCCTGGAGTTTTAAATTACTAGCGGGCCCGTTCATGGATCGCTGGACTTTTCTGGCCATGGGGCGGCGACGACCCTGGGTGATCTTCGCGCAATCCTGCATGGTGCTTACCGGCCTCTGCTTTGCTTTTTTCCCTGATGGCCTTGAGAGTATAGCCATTCTCAGTGCCTTATGTTTTAGCCTGAATGTATTTGGCGCCAGCCAGGATGTGGCAGTGGATGGCATGGCGATAGATGTACTGCCGGTGGAAGAGCATGGGCGTGCCAATGCCTTTATGGCTTTCGGACAAGTGGCGGGAATTTCCATCAGTACGGCAGTGTCCGCTGTTGTGGTGATCAATTTTGGTATGCCGGGGATTGCGGCCTTATTGTGTGTCGCCTTTGGCTTGATTCTGAGCGTCGCTGTGATTGTGCGCGAGCGGCCCGGTGAGAAAATCATGCCCTGGACATCAGGCACTGCTTCTCAGCGCTCCATCGATATGAAGCCGGAGAGCTGGAAGATTATTGGCGTAGATTTAGCCCGTGTGGTCTTTCTGCCAGCCAGCCTGTTTATTTTTGGTGCTGCTTTTATTTTTCGCTTCGCCTATGGTGTCTGGATTTCTCTGGTTCCTATTGTAGTAGTGCAGGATCTTGGTTTTGAAAGTACTCAGTATTCAACTTTTATCTCCGGTATTGGCTTTCTTGCGGCTATGGCCGGACTGGCTCTGGGCCTGATGATTGACAGCAAAGGGATAAGATTTTTCTATGCCCTGGTGCTTGGGCTTTATGGGCTGCTGTGTATCTTTATCGGGCTGACAGAGTCATTCTGGGTTTCACCCACTTTCCTGATTTGTATCGGCATCGTGCAGGCTTTTATTTACCAGGGTGGCTTCATCAGTTTTATCGCCAGTTGCATGAAACTGTGCTGGCAAAAAGTGTCCGCTACCCAGTTCGCCATCTATATGGCCGGTGCCAATATTGGTTTGTCCATGGGGGCGGGGGCCTATGCTGCCGTCCAAGATATGTTGTCTGCCAATCAGGTTTTTCTGGTGCTTGGTCTGGTATTTTTCATTGGTGCCCTGATGGCCTGGTTAACAGATTTTGAGGGACACTATGATAAAGTAAGCATGCTCGACAAGCCGGGCAGAGTTGGTGACTTTGCGCCTCACGGGTAAAATAGTCACAAGCCACAAGTTAAAAGTAAGTAGGCCGGAAGAGTGTAGCGATGTCCGGCAAGGCGAACAAGCTTCGCCAGAAAGCAGAACGTGTTAAAGGTTTTAGGGGGAAGTAATGGATATCATCAAGGGGCTGGGTGAGCAAAGCCCGCTGTATGTAAAAAACTGCTGGTATGTAGCCGCCTGGTGCAATGAGATAGATATTCACCAGATGTATGCCATCACCATAATCAATAAACCGGTGCTTATATATCGTAAGGAAAATGGTGAGCTCACTGCCATGGCTGACCAGTGCTGCCATCGCCACATGCCACTTTCAAACGGGCGACTGGAAGGCGATGATGTGCGCTGTATGTACCACGGTCTCAAGTTCAATGCACAAGGCCGCTGTGTAGAAGTACCCACCATGAAACTGAGCGGTGAGGATGTCCCTGACAATTTTCTTGTGCCCACCTATCCGGTGGCAGAGAAACATGACTGGGTATGGGTGTGGCTCGGTGATCCTGACAAAGCAGATGAAGCCCTTATTCCCGCTACCACCGGCCCTGATGATCCCGACTGGTTTATGCATAAAGGGCATCTTGATTATGATGCCAACTATTTACTGATCAACGATAATTTGTCGGATCTTGGCCATATTGCCTATACCCACCAAAACTCTTTTGCTGGTGGTAAAAGTGATGCCTACTTTAATCAGCCGCGAGTACAGATGATCGATCGGGGAATTCGAATTACGCGCTGGAACACTAATTCGCCAAGGCGTGCTTACCAGAAAAGCTCAGATGATTTTTTTGATCAGTATATGACTTATGATTTCATTGTCCCCGGCGTGTTAATGATGTTCCAGGGCATGTATAAAGCCGGCGGTGCCGAGGCCTGTGACTTTGGTACGCCGACAACAGAGATGGAGCCGGATACGGCCAGCTTCACCTCGCAGTCAGTGACGCCAATGACTGATGGAACATCGCGCTACTTTTTCAGCTGGGGTCCGCGCATGGTGGAACATAAAGACAATCCGGATATAGTTGAAGGTATGTGGGCGCTGGCGAACAAGGCCTTCATTGAAGATAAGGAAACCATTGAAACCCAGCAGCTCAATATCCAGTTACGTACTGGTGCCCCGATGGTGAGCATTCAGGATGATCGCGGGCCAAATATGTTCAGGAAAATGATTGATAAAATGATTGCTGAGGAAGCGTAAAGCGCTTTTAGAATAGTAGTATTAAATATCCGTTTACCGACAGGAGCGGACGTTAACAACATATTAATCCACGGTAATCCGATATGTCTTGCCATTGAAATGAAGAGGCCCACCTTCGATGAGCATATAGCCCATGAATATCTTGTAGGTGCCCGTTTCGAGTGTGACTGCAAAGATACCAATGCTTTCGCTACTTTTTAGAGAACTGGTTTCAACTGCTGGTTGCAAAGTCTTAAGACCGCCGTTCCAGGCAATTGATTTCCCATCCAGGTCACTGTAACTAAGCCGTGTGCTGCTGGTCTGTTCCTGGATGACTACGAATAAGTCTGCGGCTTTACCGATGTCTGCTATCTGTGGGCGGACAGTACCGAGGATGACCACATTGTCGCCGTCATTGAAAGATTCACTGCGCTGGTTACTGCTTTCAAGATAGGCAACTGCTGTGAAACTGGCATTGGTAGGTGAGCCATCGCTGGTCATGATGATGCTTAAACTTTCTTCTTCGCTGCCTGGAAGGTGTCTGTGACCGGTAGTGACACATTGCCCGCACTGTCCAGAGCATAAACTGCCACCTCATGAACGCCTGATTCAAACAAGGAAAAATTATCGAGATAGTAGCCTTGAGTATCTTTCAATAGACTCAGTGTCTGGTCAGATCCTGATGGCGTCGTAAGGACTGCAGTAACTTCTATTATGGAAGCGGTGGTGATGATGTCAAAAACTTCGATTAGAGGGCTATCACTTCCGCCTGTTGATTGGGGTGGTGTGCATATCTTTACCGAAAAATGATTTCTAATATTATATAGTTACTCTACGAAGAGCCTGTAATTCAAATTCAAATCCCATTTTTATGATTTTCACTTCATACCTTGAGTATTCGAAACTATAAAATATGGGATTAGTCCCGTGGTATCTCAAAAGCTGACCTTTTCGAAATCATTAACGGGGATTGTGCCGAGTTTGTGCTTTTGGTCTTTGCTTAGAGATTAGCCAATTTTCTTGAGGCAAAACAAAAGTGACTTGATTAGAGCCCGGTATGCTCTAGAATTGCGCCCTTTCCAGAAAGTCCTAAAATTGTACTTTTCCCGATAGAAGTTTAAGTGTATATGATTTCACTTCAGGACATTTCCTTACGTCTGGGTAGCCAGCTATTGCTCGATGAGACCGATCTGACGGTCTATTCCGGGCAAAAAGTTGGCATTATCGGGCGTAATGGCACCGGAAAAACCAGTCTGTTCAAGTTGCTGATGGGTGAGATCAGTCCAGATACTGGCGAGCTGGACATGCCGAAAGATCTGCGCAAATCGCAGATGCATCAGGAGACCCTGGGCTCCTCTCGCTCAGCTGTGGACTATGTCATTGATGGGGACAGCAAGTTTCGCTCGGTTGAAAAACAGTTGCTGCAAGCTGAACAGGATCACGATGACAATCGCATGGCGCACTTGCATTCGGAATTGGAATTGCTTGATGCCTGGTCGATTCGCAACAGGGCTGAACAGCTATTATCCGGGCTTGGTTTTCCTCCTGAAGATTTCCCCCGCACAGTGAAAGAGTTCTCAGGCGGCTGGCGTATTCGCCTTAATCTGGCTCAGGCATTGATGACCCCGTCTGATTTATTGCTTTTGGATGAGCCCACCAACCATCTGGATCTTGAGGCAACGCTTTGGTTGCAACAATGGCTGTTGCGTTACCAGGGTACTCTAATGCTGGTTAGTCATGATCGTAGTTTTCTGGATGTGGTCGTCAGTCACATAGTAAGTTTTGAAAACAAAAAACTGTTTTTGTATCGCGGTAACTACAGTGATTATGAAAAACAGAAAGCCGAACGTCTGGCTTTGCAACAAGCCTCATATGAAAAGCAGCAGACCCGCAAGAAAGAAATTGAATCTTTTGTGCGGCGTTTTAAAGCCAAAGCGTCAAAGGCGCGTCAGGCTCAGAGTCGCATGAAAGAACTGGATCGCATGGTAGATATTGCGCCTGCTCATATTGATTCACCTTTTATATTTAAATTTCTGGAACCGCAAAAACTTCCGCCCAGCTTGCTGGCGTGTGAAGGAATCGCTTTTGGATATGATGAACCCCTGATTGAAAATTTTTCCATGAATGTGCGTGCCGATTCGCGCATTGGACTTCTCGGAGCCAACGGTCAGGGTAAATCAACCCTGTTAAAAGTGCTGGCTGACAAACTGCCATTGCTAGCCGGTGAAATACATCGTAATGATCATCTGAATATTGGTTATTGCGCGCAACATCAGGTTGATGAACTTGATACCAGTGCTACGCCCATGAAGCTGATGCAAAGACTCGATGTCAAGGCAAGGGAGCAGGAGATTCGCAATTTTCTTGGTGGCTTTGATTTTCAGAGTGACAGGGTTACCGAAACCATTGAGCATTTTTCCGGTGGTGAGAAATCCAGACTGGCGCTGGCATTGGTGGTTTGGCAAAAACCCAATTTGTTACTACTGGATGAGCCCACCAACCATCTGGATCTGGAAATGTGCCATAGTCTTACTGTGGGCTTGCAGGAATTTTCCGGAGCATTAATTCTGGTTTCCCATGACCGTCATTTATTGAGCAATACTGTTGATCAGTTCCTACTGGTAAAAGATGGCAAGCTGGATATTTTTGATGGCGATTTGAATGACTATGAAAAACTTTTGCTTGAGCAAAATAAAACCGATAACAAAGGCGGAAAAAATAGTGAAGAAGAAAGCGCAGATGCTCAAAATACAAAGCTGAATAAAAAAGAACTGCGACAGCAGGCGGCAGAACAGCGTAATCAATTGAAGGCGCTGCGCGATAAAGCGAAT
>Ga0233432_10006205_pt1 | contig 10242 bp, 10 predicted proteins | sample SI_122_August201_6_FD_179870 | JGI IMG/M metagenome (GOLD analysis project Ga0233432, IMG submission 179870) | Seawater microbial communities from Saanich Inlet, British Columbia, Canada - SI_122_August2016_10_MG | ecosystem: Environmental > Aquatic > Marine > Inlet | place: Canada: British...
GGATGTAGAATCTGTACCTACCTTTGATTCTGTTTATAAAGAATTTGACGATTTACGTAAAGTAATTGCTGCTTTAGATCAAAAAACAGATGATAAAGTAGTAGACGATATTGCTGCTAAAATTAAATCTGAATTTAACAGATATCGCACCCATATCAGAAAAAACTATCCTGAAGCATATAAAAAATTCACTATAAACGAAGCACGATATAGTCAATTTAAAAAGAAATCACAATTCCGTACACCTACACAACAATTACATATGGCTGTACGTGAAATGAGACGTAAAATTGATGAAATGAGTAAAGTTGTTTCATTTACTGAAAGAATGCGTACAGAATTAAAAGCAAGTAATGAGGGTATGACATATTTGAACCGTACCCGTGAAGCCATTAACAAAATAACAGAAAAATTACAAGATTTAAATAATAGAATAAAAGGATTAACCGAATAATGGCAAAAGGAATAGCTTTAGGTAACTACTTAGGTGGTACTAAGAAAAAAAGACCAGGTGTACATGCAAAAAGCAAGTCATCTAAAATTAAAAATAGTAGAAATTACGTCAAGGCCTATAGAGGTCAAGGTAAATAAATATTTATATACATGACAACACAAGACTTATATACTAAAGTAGTAACTGGCGACATTACAGAACAAAAGTTCTTGTACGAAGTACGTCGTGATCTTAACCTACCATTCATTACCCCAAGTAATAACTTTAAAGATACTGTAACTATCTTAAAGAATAAGGGTATGATTTCTGAAAAACAGACCAAATTATCTACAGGAAAACAAGAAGTAGATATAATTGCTAAAACCATTGACATGGTTAACCCATACGAATACGCCAGAGGTATGGATGTTGAACTAGGTCTTGAAAATGAAGCAGTTGGTAATGTAGATATTACAGAAGACGACGTTAAAAAAGCACAGAAAAAAGTACTTAAAAATCTTACTAAAGACGCTAACTACTATTCTAAAAAGAATTTCGCTACAATGGGCGACAGTGAATACGATGTAGAAGTAAATGCTAAATCAATTGCTGCATTAGAAAAGAAAAATAAGTCTAAAAAAGGTAAAATTATCCGTGAAGGAGATGATGATGGATTTGCATCAGAAGACGAAAGAGAAAACTATTACTTAGATTTAGACGATGTAAATGAACACGGAGAAGATGCTGAAAGAGTAGCTGATGTAAATGCTGATTCTACTCCATTAGAAGAAGAAGATGTTGAAGAACTAGGCAGACTACGTGATTCTATCTACGAAAAATACGCTAAAAAATATGGTGTAGATGTAGATGAATTAAAAGATAAAGTTGAAGCACGTAAATTAGAAGCAATTGAAGTAGATGATGAAGATACAGCTATCGCTGTTCAAAAGAAATCTCCTGATTCTGACGTTCGAATAGTAAAAAAGTAAGATGGCTCAAAAATTATTAATAGAATATTCCGTATTTACACCTAAAAGATCCAAAATTACAGAGGGTATTGCTGGTGGTAAAAATTTAATGGTTGAAGGTGTTGTTCAGCGTGCTGAAGAATTTAACCATAACGGAAGACGTTATCCATTTGAAATACTAAAAAGAGAAGTAGACAAATATATAGGTGGCCCTATTGCTGAAAATAGAGCATTGGGTGAATTAGATCACCCAGAATCATCTGTTATTAACTTAAAAAATGCTTCTCATAATATTAAAGAGTTATATTGGGATGGAAACGATTTAATGGGTAAAATTGAAGTTTTACCTACTCCATCAGGTAATATATTAAAAGAATTATTTAATAATAAAATTACTGTTGGTATCTCATCTCGTGGTATGGGTTCTGTTAAACAATTAGGTGAAGGTAGAGTAGAAGTAGATGATGATTTCGAATTATTATGTTGGGATTTTGTTTCTACACCTTCTACACATGGAGCTTTTATGAAACCTACAGGGTTAAATGAAAGTAGAAATTACAACACTAACAAATACTCAAAACTACACGAAATAGTTTCAGATATCATCTGTACTCAATCAGGTATTTGTTGTTTAAGATAAATGAGTTTACAAAATAACGTTATAATTGTAGGTGCGGGCACCGCCGGATTAATATGTGCTTTATACTTTAAAAAATATTTTCCACAATGTACTGTTAATGTAGTAAAATCTTCTTCTGTAGGTATAGTAGGAGTTGGAGAAGGTAGTACTGAACATTGGGATCAATTTTTAATGGATTGTGGTATTGATTATCAAGAATTAATAGTTGAAACAGATGCTACCTTAAAAATTGGAATTCTTTTTAAAGATTGGGGCCCTAAAGGCAGCCAATATATGCATGCTATAACTGACTTTGCAGGAAGATCTCATTTTGCTACTTTAGAAAAATATAATAAAGCAATATTAACAGATCAAACTTCCCATCCATTTATATTATCAACTGAATTTAAAGAAGTTTTTTCTAAAAATAGAGTAATAATAAGTAACGATCTAAAACCTGCTAATCAATACCATTTTGATACTTTTAAGTTAAATGATTTTTTAATAAAAAAATGTCAAGAAAGAGAAATTAATATTATTGATGCAGTAGTTAAAGATATAACTTTAACCCCCCAAGGCGATATTAATACTCTAATTACAGAAGATAATACTACTATTATAGGAGACTTTTTTGTTGATTGTACTGGCTTTAAAAGAGTATTAATGTCTAAATTAGGAGCAAAATGGGTGTCTTATAGTAAATATCTTCCTATGAACCATGCTATAACCCTAGCTACGGATCTCCCTACAGATAAAAATATAGAAACATATACAACAACTACTGCTCTTTCATCAGGATGGGCTTGGAAAATCCCAACTCAAACAAGATATGGAAATGGGTATGTATTTAATGATAATTTTATTAATTCTAACCAAGCTTTAGACGAATTTAATGCCCATTTAAATACTTCTTATAAAGAACCTTCTAAAGATATTAAATTTGAAGCAGGTAAGATTGATAAATTTTGGGTAAAAAATTGTGTATGTATGGGTTTAGCTAGCGGGTTTTCTGAACCGTTAGAAGCACAAAGTATTGGGTTAAGCATTCTCCAATCATCCTTTTTAACTCAAACGTATGCTGCGTGGAAAGTTGATACAAAAGCATCTATGTTATATAATTCTACAATGGATAGGATATATAATAATATAATTGATTATTTACAAGTTCATTATATAATAAAAAGGAATGATAGTGAATTTTGGAAAACCAATAATTTTACTCTTACAGATTTTAATAAAGAAACAAAAACATTATTTTCATATGGCTTAATGCCCCCAGAACACTTCCACACTTACGATATGTTTAAAGCCCATAATTTTTATCAAGTATATTATGGGGTAGGGTTATTAACAAGAGAAAATCTTCTTACACAATCATCTCTTTTACCTAAAGAGCATCATGAAGAAGCATTAAAGGTATTTCTTGATGGAAAAGCTAAATCTTTTAATAGCATGAAACACTGGGATTATCTTAAGTTAATAAAAGAAAATTATTCTTCCTGAATCCCTATATATTTATCTACAGATAAGATAGATATTCCCAATAATATCTCACTCAAGATATAAACTCTTATATTACTTCCCTTAATAAGTAATTCCGACAAAAATTTATTGAAAATGTCAAACACAAAGTTTTTCAACGATGCTATCGCTGAAGCTAAAGCAATCCGTGAGACTGCTCTTGCTAATGCCAAACTTGCTCTAGAAGAAGCTTTTACTCCACAAATTCAATCTATGTTAGAGAAAAAATTAGCTGAAGAAGCTGATGACATGGATGAAGCTAAAGATATGGACGAGGCGAAAGCCAAGGATATGGACGAAGCAAAGGATATGGACGAAGCTAAGAAAGATGTAGACGAGGCTAAAAAGGACATGGACGAAGCAAAATCCGATATGGATGAAGCTAAGGACATGGACGAAGCAAAAGAAGTTGACGAAGCCAAAGAGGTGGAGGAAGCTAAAGCTGACGTAGACGAAGCAAAAGTTGACGAGAAAAAAGACGTAGATGAAGCTAAAGTAGAAGAAACTGCTGTAGAAGAAGCTGCTGTCGAAGAAGGATCAATTGAAGAAATTGACCTTGATGAATTATTAGCTGAACTTGAAGCCGCTGAAGGCCAAGTATCAGAGGAAACTGTAGAAGAAACAGCACCAGTTGCTGAAACTGAAATCGAAGAAGAAGCTCCTGTAGTAGAAGCTGAAGCTGACGATGAAGTAGGTGAAATTACAGTTGACGAGCTTAAAGACATTATCAAAGACGTCATGGCTGACGTACTTGGTGGTGGAGCTGAAGGCGGTGAAGATATGGAAGTTGACGTAGATGGAGATGGTGACATGGATGTTGCTATTGACGCTGACGAAGACGGAGATATTGAAATCGACGAGAAGAAAGACATGGAAGAAGGTGTAATGGACAAGTTAATTTCTGCTTTTGATAAAGTAACTGGAATTGACAAGTTTTCAGCATGTATGGCTGAAGACTGGGCTAGCCCTGCTTGCAAGAAACTTAAAGATGAGATTTCTATGAAAGCTTCTATAGCAATCGATCCTATGAAAGGAACAGATATGTTTGAGAAGAAAGAAGTTGAAGAAGTTAAAGCTGAGTTAAACGAAGCTGTAAACGTAATCACTACTTTAAAATCAGAACTCAACGAAGTTAATCTTCTAAACGCTAAGCTTTTATACGTGAACAAATTGTTCCGTAGCAAAACATTAACTGAAGCACAGAAAGTAAAAGTGATCAATGCATTTGATCGTGCTGAAACTGTAAAAGAAGTTAAAAACATATTTGAAACAATTAAAGACACAACAACTCAAACTAAAACAGCAGTAAACGAATCTCGTTCATTTGCTTCTAAAGCTGCTGGTGTTGCTGAAACTAAACAACCAATTGTTGAGAGTAATGATTTCGTAGCTAGAATGCAAAAGCTAGCCGGTATTATTTAATTTTTAAAACACATTTAAAATGTCAAACGTAGTAAATCAACTATTAGAGACCGCTAACCCATACAAGTCAGTACAAAAAGACGCTGCTAGACTTTCAGGTAAGTGGGAGAAATCAGGATTACTAGAAGGAATTTCTGGTGACACTGATAAAGCTAACATGAGTATCATGTTAGAAAACCAAGCTAAACAACTTGTTGTTGAAGCTAATACAACAGGAACAGGCGCAAGCTTTACTCCTGGAACTGGTGAGCAGTACGCTGCAGTAGCACTACCCCTAGTACGTAAAGTATTTGGACAAATTGCTGCTAAAGAATTTGTTTCTGTTCAACCAATGAGTTTACCTGCTGGACTAGTATTTTATCTAGACTTCCAGTACGGATCAACTAAGAAACCATTTACTGATGGTGATTCAATGTATGGTAATTCATATGATGGAGGTCACTTCGGTAATACAAACGAAGGTGGACTTTACGGAGCTGGAAGATTTGGATATTCAACTAACGAATTTTCTTCATCTGTAGACACAGTAGTAGTATACTCTTCTTCATGGGATGAAGTAAACTTTGATGACAATTACTCAGCTTCTGTAGCTGCTAATGAAATCAAACACATTAGAATTCCTTCAGCTTCTATTTCTGCTAATATGGATTCAGATGCAGTAAGAGCATTTATAGTATCTTCAGGATCTATCCTAGAATCACGTCAATTACAAGCATTCACAAGAACTGTAGGTGCTGATAACGATGTAAGATTCTACTTTACAGGATCTGCTGCTGAAATCAAAAATGGTAATACTTATGTAATTCACTATTCTAAGAAAACTGCTGACAACGCTCGTGGTGATTATGAAGATGGAGCTGCATACTCTAACCAAGGTGGAGTTGCTGGACAATCTATTTCTATCCCAGAAATTGATGTTCAACTAAGAAGTGAAACTATTGCTGCTAAAACACGTAAGTTAAAAGCACAATGGACACCAGAATTTTCTCAAGATTTAAATGCTTTCCATAGTTTAGATGCTGAAGCTGAATTGACTAACATCCTTTCAGAATACATCTCATTGGAAATTGATCTTGAAATTCTTGATATGTTAGTAGAAAATGTACCAACATCACAAGTTGCTAACTGGTCTGCGAGAGTAGGTGAGGAAATCAACGCTGCTGGAACAGGATTCGATTCTAACACAAACGGTGTATATTATACACAAATGAGCTGGTTCCAAACACTTGGAATTAAACTACAGAAAATTTCTAACTTGATTCACCAGAAAACTCTACGTGGTGGTGCTAACTTTATGGTAGTATCTCCAACTGTAGCAACTGTACTAGAATCAATTCCAGGATTTGCTGCTGATACTGATGGTGATGTAACTAAAGCTACTTATGCTTTCGGTGTACAGAAAATCGGTGCTTTAAACAGCCGTTACAAAGTGTACAAGAACCCATACATGAATGAATCAACAATTCTAATGGGCTTTAGAGGAAATCAATTCCTAGAAAGTGGTGCTGTATATGCTCCATATATTCCATTAATCATGACACCTCTAGTGTACGATCCTAATACCTTCACTCCAAGAAAAGGTATCATGACACGTTACGCTAAGAAAATGGTACGTCCTGAATTCTATGGTAAAGTAAATGTATCTGGATTGAATGTAATCTAAGATAAGAATTTTACTTATTTAAAGAATCCCGCCCCGTAAGGCGGGATTTTTTTTATATTTATATGTGAACGTTCTTTAACACATATTAACCTTAAAAAACCGTTTTATGCCAAGTAAACCCCATACGGATGATGTATATCGTCCAAAGAGGATACCTAAAAACCCTATTAAATTTAAATTACAATTAAACGAAGAGCAAAAAGAAGCTAAAGCAAAAATATTAGATAATACAGTCACGCTATTAGCGGGACAAGCAGGTTCTGGAAAAACGTTATTAGCATGTAATATTGCACTAGATGGTCTATTCAGAAGACAATACGATAAAGTAATAATTACACGGCCAACTGTATCCAAAGAAGAAATTGGATTTTTACCTGGAGATTTAAGAGAAAAAATGGACCCTTGGGTTCAACCCATTTATCAAAATATGTTTCTATTATATGATAAAGTAAAAATAGAAAAATTTATTGAAGATGGTAAAATAGAAATTGTACCTGTATCGTTTATGCGAGGTAGAACATTTTTAGATTCTATTATTATAGTAGATGAAGCACAAAATGTTACACATGATCAAATGGAAATGATCGCAACCCGTATAGGAAAACGATCCAAAATGATTGTATGTGGTGATACACATCAGGTAGATTTAAAGAAAAAAGAAGATTCTGGATTTAAATTTCTATATAGTGCTGCTAAAAAAATCAAAAACATGGAATCTATTACTTTGTTAACAAATAATAGAGATGAAATAGTTCAAGATTTAATTGACTATTATATTGATGCTTATGATAAAAAACAAATCGTAGGTACCGCGGGTAGTAGTGGAACCACAAGAAGGTAAATATTTATAACAAAACCTAATTATGTCTCAAGTACCTATAATATGGACTGGTAATTCAACTTTTGGAACTGGCTCAACACCCTTCGGATTTTATGATGGCGATAATGACTTTGCAGCAGATGCTGATAAAGTAGCACAATTTTGTGCATCTCGTTTAGGATATCCTACAGTTGATGTTGAAATGGGCAGTGGTTCATTTTATGCTTGTTTTGAAGAAGCAGTAACTACATATGGTAATGAACTTTACCTATACCAAATACGAAATAACTTTATAAATTTAGAAGCTGCTAATACAGGTTCTGAATTAAATAATAAAGTAATTAATCCTAATTTAGGGAATGTAATTAGATTAGCTGAAAATTATGGATCTGAAGCAGGATCAGGAGGTACAGTAACTTGGTATTCAGGTTCAATTCCTTTAACAGCTTCTGTTCAAGAATATGATTTAAATGCTTGGAAAGATACACAAGGTATTACAGGTTCAATTGAGGTAAAACAAGTATTTTATCAAAATACTCCTGCAATTGTAAGATATTTTGATCCTTATGCTGGTACAGGATATGGATCTCAACAACTAATGGATGTATTTGGGTTTGGAAATTATTCTCCTGCAATTAACTTCTTGTTAATGCCAATTTATTATGATGTTTCTGTAATCCAAGCTATCGAATTAAACGATCAAATTAGAAAATCAGCATTCACATTTGAACTTGTAAATAATAATTTAAGAGTTTTCCCTATCCCTAATGGGCAAGGACAATTGTTTATTCAATATATAAAAGTAGATGAAAGAAATGCACCTACTTCTCCTGCATTCTCAGGAAGCAATATGGTAACAGATATTTCAAATGTTCCATATGAAAACCCAACTTATGCTTATGTTAATGCACCTGGTAGATATTGGATATTTGAATACACTTTAGCATTAGCTAAAGAATTGCTAGGATATGTAAGAGGTAAATATTCACAGGTACCCGTTCCTGGAGCTGAAGTAACTTTAAATCAAGCAGATCTAATTGCAGCAGCAAACGCGGAAAAATCAGCATTAATTGAAAAATTAAGAATTGATTTAGATGAAAATTCAAGAAAGATGCAACTCCAACGTAAAGCTGAAGAAGCGGATGCAATGAAAACTACATTAGAACAAGTACCTTTACCTATCTTTATAGCATAATATGGCATTATACGGAAAAAACAGAGATGTATTATTATTTCAAGGTCTCAATACAGAGCTTTTGCATAAAATCATCGAACAACAGGTTGGATACTACAAGCCAAAACTAGATTCGACGCCTGCTAACATTTATGGTGAAGCGCAAAATAAAACGTGGATAGGCCCTGTTTTAATTAAGTGTTTGCTCGATAGAGGCGAACAAGAAGTAACAAACGATGACTTTGGTGTAGATAGAAACAGACCATTATCAGTTCGTTTCTTTAGAAAAGATTTAGTTGATGCTAATGTAGTTCCTGAAATAGGAGATGCAATATTATGGAATGAGGATTACTATGAAGTTGATAATTTAGTAGAAAACCAATTAATAGTAGGTAAAGACCCATCTTATCCATACAGTGATACAGTAGATGATTTTGGTTCAAGTTTATCAATCATTCTAACTTGTCACTATACAAGACCAGAACGTTTAGGAATTAAAGATGCAAGATTATAATGGATTTTAAACCAAGACCATATACAAAACGAGAGTTTATGACTAAACTCCAAGAACCTCATGTCAACCCCGACACTAAAGAGGTTGTTGCTCCTTTAACTGAAAATATTCCTACTAAACCCAAACCAGGTCGCCCTAGAAAAAATAGAGCAAAAGAAGTATCGATGAAAGACGATACTCAAAATAAAACTATGTCTATTGGTTTAAAAGATATAGATAGTGCTATTATGTACTACCTTGAAAACGCTATTAAACCAACAGTTACCCAAAATAATAGACAAATTTCTGTACCTATTATATATGGTTCTCCTGAAAGATGGAAATCAATGCAAGCGGATGGTTTTTACAGAGATAAAAATGGTAAAACAATGGTACCTCTTGTAATGTTTAAAAGAGACAGTTTTACTAAAAACAATACTTTAGGTAATAAATTAGATGGTAATAGAGTACAAAATGTACAATACTTTGAAACAGGATATTCTAAACGTAATGTTTATGATAACTTCAATGCATTAAGAGGTCAAAAACCACAAAAAGAATATGTATTAGGTATAATTCCTGATTACATAGATGTAACTTATTCAATGTCTATTTTTACAGATTATGTAGATCAGGCAAATGAAATAACGGAAGCAATAGAATTTGCAGCTCGCTCATATTGGGGCGATCCTGAACGTTTTATGTTTAGAGCAGATATACAAACTTTTAACACACCTGTTTTATTAGAAAACGGAAGTGATAGAGCAAATAGAACAACAATGAATGTTTTAGTTAACGGATATATTATACCATCAGGTATAAATGCTGCGATGGCAGGACCTAGTCCAAAATCATATAACGTTACTAAAACCGTATTTAAAGAAACAGTAATATAATATATATTTATTATAGAAATACCCAATTATAGAAATACCCAACCCAAATGACAAAATTAAGTTCAGAAGGAATAGCTAGTGGTAGTATAATCTACCCCGAACACGTTTTAAGAGCAATTAGGGCTTTAAATGGTGAAGCAGGGCCATATGATATTCTTATTTCTGGTTCTTTAACTGTTACTGGAGATGAAACAATAGGAGGATTAAGATTAGCAACTTCAAGTACGATACAA
>Ga0233432_10006207_pt1 | contig 10242 bp, 17 predicted proteins | sample SI_122_August201_6_FD_179870 | JGI IMG/M metagenome (GOLD analysis project Ga0233432, IMG submission 179870) | Seawater microbial communities from Saanich Inlet, British Columbia, Canada - SI_122_August2016_10_MG | ecosystem: Environmental > Aquatic > Marine > Inlet | place: Canada: British...
TAGGTGAGTTCGCTGATATGAACATGTTAGAAGTGCCTGTTAAAGGTTTGGAAAATATACTTAACACATTCCCACTTCTTAAAACTATTCTCAATCCATTCCAAAGAACTGGTAGAAACATTATAAGAGAAGGACTAAGCACTACTTCTGCGTTGGCTGATGTACCCGGTTTAAAGAAGTTTTCAGATAAGATATGGTCTAAAACAGTACAGGACTTAAATAGTAACGATCCTATCATAGCTGCTAGAGCAAAAGGTAGACAGATTGTAGGAGCTGGTATAATCGCAACTGCTTGGGGTATGGCTGAAGCAGGATTATATGAAGGCATGATTTCTCAGAACTGGAAGAAGAGAGAGAACATACAGACAGCTACCGGATTAAACGATTACGAGTTAAGAATACCTGTAGGCGATGGTAAATATATTGGACAAGATATAGCTGCACTTGAACCATTTGCTACAGTTATGAATATAGTTGCAGACTGTCACACACTTTCAAAAGGTAGTATGGCTCAGAAAAGAGAAGCTATGTCTGCGTTAAATATCTTAGCTTTAGTAGTATCTAATAACATCGGTAACAAATCTTACTTTAAAAACTTCGGTGATGCATTGCAGTTGATTACAGTAACCAGTGAGTCTGAAGAAGCTGTAGAAGCTAAACGCATGAGACTGTTGAAGGGTATGTTAGGAGCTGGTGTTCCTTCTGCTATGAATGCTATGTCAATGGCTACTGATGAGTTTAGGAGGCGTAGTGATGACATACTTAAAATGCTTGCTAAGAGAATTGGAGGTATTGCTAAAGAAGTCCCTGTACACAGAGATATGTGGGGTGAACCACAGCAGTTACATAAAACCGATAAAGCACAAGCAGTAAGTCTGATAAATCCGTTCAAACTTGGTAAACAGTTAATGGATGTAGAAGACTATGTTGTACAAAGTAAAGATGGTCTTAGAAGCTTCGATAAAGATAAGTTTAAAAGCATCGATTTAAAAAATAAGGAAGAGGTAAGAAACGCAGCTTGGGCGGTAGCTTTAGAATTAGATGGGGAGTATCACTTTAATGGCGGTACTAGCATAAAGGACGGTATAGACTTACAAGAAATTATACATCCTGAAACACGCATTGATGCTTTTGAGCGTTGGCAAGAGATATATAAAAATCAAAAGATTGATGGTTTAACAGCTCAGCAAGCTACTGTTGTACTAGCTAGACAGTTAACTACTCCTACCAAGTTAGACCCTAACCAAACACCAGAAGGATTTAAACAGGAGGATAAGAGGCTTGAAAAGCTTAGAAAAGTTTTAAACGGTTACAAGAAAGCAGCTTACGAAAAGATGAGGCAAGAGTATCCAGTGTTATTATCACAGGAGAAAGAAAGTAAAATTCGTAATGCTTTGTTAACTATATCTCCAAACGCTGAACAATTAAAACGCATAACCTCAGAGATGCCTGTTGAAGAATATAAAAAGACGCAACCAGACACTCGATTACAAGAGCTATTAAAGAAGACACCATATGGTCCAGCAGCTAAACTGCTTGAGGTCAGTGACTAAGTGCTTGAACTCCTAACTCAATAGTTAATAATATATTATCATGGCAAACACCTATGCAGACTACACCGCAACAGCCGGACAGACAGACTTTGCTTTTAACTTTCCGTATCTTGAGGATGAACACGTAACGGTGGAGATCAACGGAGTTGCACAGCTATCTTCTGCTTTTACTATCGTTACTACTCCCGCACTTAAAGTTGTTTTAAACAGCGGTGCTACAGCTGGTCAGATCATCCGAGTAAGAAGAAAGAGCCAACCAAACACGAACCTTGTAGACTTTGTTAACGGTTCAGTACTTACTGAGAGTGAACTAGATAGAGCGTATTTACACAACCGTTACTTAAGCGAAGAGATCAGTGAGTTAAATGATGCGTCATTACAGGAAGAACAAGGCGGTACGAATTGGGACGCTAAGAACAAACGCATAATAAATGTAGGAACTCCAACGAACTTAGGAGACGCTACCACAAAAGCTTATGTAGACGGTATCGCATCTGCCATAGCAACAGGTGTGGGAATAACTCCGGACTTCAACAAGTTCACGGGTAACGGTACGACTGATACGTTCTCTCTTGATTTTACTACAAATGGTGTAGCTTCTTCTGCTGTGCTGGTTTCTATCAACGGTGCGGTACAAGACCCTAGCGACTATACAATCGCAGGTGGTGCGGATGAGATACAATTTGTAACACCTCCACCTAATCTTTCAGAAATCCTTGTTATCGAGCGGGGATATAAAGTAGCAACAGATATACCAACGCAGCACGATTGGGGAAGTGTAGCCACTGATCCAGTATCTGCTTCTTATTCTTACGGACAAATAGTATAAACAAACATTATGAGTATCTCAGTACAAATCAGAAGAGGCACAGACTCCCAGAACACCAGTTTTACTGGAGCAGTTGGAGAGTTAATCTACACGACAGACCAAAAGAAACTTTATGTTCACGACGGTTCGACCGCAGGTGGTACTATTGTTAGCGGTGGTAGCGGAGATATTACATCCGTTGTTGCGGGCACAGGATTGAGTGGGGGAGCTACTACTGGAGACGCTACATTGAATATAGCTAATGGAGGAGTAGATACTTTACAGTTAGCTGACAACGCAGTGACTTCCGATAAGCTTGCTACTACATTAGACTTCGGATCAATCGTATAAAAATATAAGCCATGCCAAACATACAAGTAAAACTTAGAAGAGGTACAGCAACCGAGCATAATACCTTTGCAGGTGCTGAAGGTGAAGTAACTGTAGATACAACTAACGACACACTCAGAGTACACGACGGATCAACAGCTGGTGGTATTAGACTAGCAAAGCTTAGTGAAGCTGGTTTAACTAACACAGGAGTAGCAGCTGGTAGCTACACCAACACGGACTTAACTGTAGACGCACAAGGAAGAATTACAGCAGCTTCTAACGGAACCGCCAGTGGTGCACCAACCGGAACTGTATCAGCTTTTGCTGGTAGTGCTGCTCCTACTGATTATTTACTGTGCGATGGAACTGTTGTTAGTCGTACAACTTACGCTACTTTGTTTAGTGTTATAAGTACTACTTACGGAGCTGGAGATGGTTCTACTACTTTCAAATTGCCTGACTTAAGAGGTCGTGTTGTTGCTGGTATGGGAGGTTCTTTGTTGAGTGGGGCAGACGCAGTTGCCGATGTAGGCGGTGCTAAAGACCATACACTTTCTATTAGTGAAATGCCAGCACACGATCACGGAGGTGCTAGTAGTCAGGTAATTGCATCAGGGACTGATCTTCAAATATCCAACACAGGTGCTTTTAACTTTGGTGCATTACCTTCGCAAGGTGGTGGACAGGCACACAACAATGTTCAGCCTACCATAATCCTTAACTACATTATTAAAACCTAATAGGATGATCGACTCCTTCTCTAGTCTTATCAACACCGCATTCGTCATAGGTCTTGGCGTTATAGGTTGGATTATCAAACGTGTTATAGAACGCTTAGACGTCGGAGATAAGCGACTTACTAAGATAGAGGTAGAGCTTGCTACTCAACGAGAAAGAGACGCTGCCGTGGAAAATAGAATAGGTAAAGTTGAGACTGCTATAAATGAGATGCACAACAAATTAGACCGTATGATGGAGATATTAGTTAAACGATAATGAGCTTATATAAAAACATAAATAAAAGAAAAGGCTTAGGCATTAGCCGTAGTAAAAAGAAGTCAACCATTACTCCTAAAGCTTACGCTAATATGAAGCGTGGGTTCCCTAAGAAGAAGAAGTAAGATGGGCGTATCGTTGTCTATAGGCAGAGGCGAAAAAAGTCGTAAGGGTGGACTCACTGCAAAGGGTAGGGCTAAGTATAATAGGGCTACAGGTTCTAACTTAAAAGCTCCACAACCCGGAGGAGGCCCTCGTAAACGTTCCTTCTGTGCTCGTATGAGCGGTAACAAGGGGCCGATGAAGGACAGTAAAGGTAGACCTACCCGTAAAGCATTAGCCCTTCGCAGGTGGAAGTGTTAGTATGGCTAGACGACCAGTAGTACGTCCTCATCCCCTTGCGTTTCAACAACGTACGATTGCTGCTACATCTTCTGCTCAAGCGAAGGAGAACAAAGAGAAAGCCGATAACTTGCAAACTAAAGTAACATCCTTAGAGAGTGATCCATTTTTCGTTACTATTGACGGAGGAGGACCTGTTGTAGAGGAAGACGATATATTTGACGGAGGACAACCTGATGCCTAGTTTTACTAAACGTATACAATTAAGAAGAGGTACTCGTGCTGAATGGATAGCTCAGAACCCAGTGCTTTTAGAAGGTGAAGTAGCTATTGAATTAGACTCTTACCGTAATCGTATTAAGATAGGAGACGGTACTACTGTGTGGAACTCCTTACCTTACTTCTTGGATGCTCGTGAGGAAGAGGTCGGAGATTACGATGAATTTATTGAAGGCTTGACAGGTGATCCGTGATTTACTAACAAGTGTCACAGTTAACCAATTAAGCAAAACAAGATATGAGTGTATGGTATCAAATGGGACAAAGTGTTAGAAATTTACTAATATCTCTTACTAATACGAGTAAGGCAATTTTAGACACCGAAAGTAATATACAAGCAAGGACAGACGATGATTTAGGAACTATGGCTTTTGCTACAGATACTAATAAATTGTATGTATTTACTGATTCCGGATGGGTAGCAGCTCAATAGTTTTGACAATTAACAACCACTAACATAAAAATTACAAACGATGGCTAATATACTTCAACAAATAGGAACTACTGTTAAGTCTAAGTTGGACGAAAAGGTAAACAAGACGGACGCAGTATCAGACTTCTTAAAATCTATACTAGGATTCCCTCAAGATACCGTCGCTCCTTCAGTAGACACAGCTGCAAACATAACAGCTAGAACTAGCGATGACGTAGGTACGATCATGTACGGAAGCGATTCTACTAAGCTATATGTGTTTGATGGTAGTGACTGGCAAATCTTCAACAACAGCTAATAATGAGCGATATTACATTAATAAACGACAGCGAGCAGTCTTCGCTTGTTACTAACGGACTCGCTAAAAATGGTGAGATGTTTTTAAAAAAATCAGGAAGCACCAACGCTGGTTCTATTGTTGTGTACGATAGCGGTTCTTGGAGAACTTTTGCTAATGAAGCAGCTCCTGCTTTTTCTAACCAGTACTCACTTTCTTTTGACGGTACTAACGATTATTTAAATGCAGGATCAGTTGATTCAGCTCTTTCAAGCACTGCTTTTACTTACTCTATATGGTTTAAATTAGACACATCTTTAGCTGATTTTCAAAGTGTACTGGCTCAAGATAAAGGTTGGTCTGGAAATAGTCCAAATACTACAAGAGGTTTGTTTTTCATTTTTGATAATCGTTCATCAGTAAGCAACCGTATGAGTGTAAGTTTGTATGGATCAGGTGTTAGGCAGTATAAAGATTTACGCTATAATAACTTAGATACAGCAGACACTAATTGGCATCACTTTGTAATGGTATGTAATGTAGCTAGTGATAGTTACCAAGTATATCTAGATGGCTCTTCTATAACACCTAGTTTTGATCAAAATGGTAGCGGTGGAGCTCCGTCGAGCTTGTATCAAAACAACTTAGATTTGTACATAGGAGGAAGAGAGGCAGGTGGACGGAACTTTAAAGGTAATATAGATGAAGTTGCTTTATTTAATTCCTTGCTGTCATCCTCTGATGTAACTGCTATTTATAACAGTGGAGTGCCCGCCTACCTAACTTCATATTCACCTGTAGCTTGGTGGAGAATGGGAGATAACGACAGCGGTACAGGCACTACAGTCACAGATCAAGGTAGTGGTGGAAATGATGCCACTCTTACTAACGGCCCTACTTTTTCAACCACCGTACCTTCTTAAAATTATGAGCGATAGACAATATGTTATAATAAACGCCACTGATGTTTCATCTGTCAACTTTGACGCTGTGCTTGAGACATCAGGAGATACACTAAGATACAATGTAGCGGGGGATGAAACTTTTGTTAAATACGAAGGCCCTAAGCCTCGATGTTTGTACGGTAAAGACACACTGAGTCACTCAGCTATGCTTACTGTATTAGCAGGTGAGTCTTGGACTACACCTATGGAGGAACTATAAGACATGGCTAAACTAGACTTAATTACATCATCCACCCGTCCCGCTTCACCAACTGCTGGTAAAGCTTACTTTGAGACGGATACTAATAAAGTTATCATTTGGGACGGCTCTGCTTGGATAGAGCTTGTGTCAGACGGTACTGCTTAACACATTGATTTTTTATAATCACTAACTAAATAAATACTAATATGCCAGATACATCATCCATATTCTATCAAATTGGTCAATCGACTAAAAGTGCTATTGCAGCAGAAGAAACAAGAGCGTTAGCCGCTGAGGCTACTCTCCAGTCGAACATTACTGCTGAAGCCTCAAGTCGTGCAAGTGCCGATTCGACCCTTCAAGCTAACATCGACAGCGAAGCTTCAAGCCGTTCGTCTGCTGACTCTACCTTACAAGGTAACATTGATTCAGAGGCAAGCAGCCGAGCATCCGCTGACTCCGCTATTCAGTCTGAACTAGACGCTACTCAAAGTGGTGCTGGTCTCGCTGCTGGTGGTTCGTACTCCGCTAACTCTTCCACTAACTACATTACTTCGGTAAGTTCATTGGTTGGTGCTGACGAAGCTCTTGACGGACAAATCAAAACTAACGCTGACGCTATCGCTTCTGAAGCAAGTACTCGTGCATCTGCCGATACAACTCTTCAAAGCAATATCACAAGTGAAGCTTCCACCAGAGCCTCCGCTGATACGACCCTCCAAAGCAACATCGATGCTGAAGAGACTGCTCGTCAATCCGCTGACTCCACGCTTCAAACAAACATAACTGACGAGGCAACTGCCAGAGCTTCCGCTGATACAACCTTACAAGGAAATATCGACGCTGAGGAAACTGCACGTATCGCTGCTGTTAGTGGTGAAGCTACTGCTAGAGCATCTGCTGACACGACTCTTCAGTCTAACATTGACTCAGAAGCTTCGACTGCACGTGCTGCTGAATCTGCTCTTGATGTTGCTAAAGCCAACCTTAGCGGAGCTGCTTTCACCGGTGACGTAAGCGGAACTAACCTTGTACTTAGCGGTAACTTAACTGTTAACGGTACAACTACTTCCGTTCAAACCACTAACTCCGAAATCAAAGACTCTATTCTTTTGATCAACGACGGTGCTGCTGGTTCAACTAACAACTCAAACGACGCTGGTCTTATCATTGAGCGTGGTACCGGTGACGGTGGAAACATCGCTGCTGTATACGACGAAGGAATCGACAAGTTTGCGTTTTATAAAACATCCGCTACTTCTGCTTCTACTGACATCAGTGGAGACGACGGAAGTGCTACCTTGATCGACGTTAAAGCAAACGACGTTGTTCTTGGAGACGGTAACAATCTTGGTTCATTGGCTGACTTTACAGCTGCAATGGCTTAATTGTTTTAAATAACACCAAATGAGTACGAAAGAGAAAAAAGGCGATATGTCGTATATATCTTTTCGTCTCAAGCGGTCACAGAAGAAGGATGTGGCTGGCATCGCTAATAAACTCGGTGTCAGCTCATCCGCTCTTTTGAGCACATGGGTAACTAGAATCCTCAATAATATGAACGGACTAGGCGACCACAGTGAAGAAATACCGAGAGAAGAATAGATAGAAGTTTACTTATATTATCATTAAGGGGCAGTCCAATCGGGCTGTCCTTTTTTGTTGGTAAAATAACAAAACAACTTATACAATAACTATTATGTTAAGTCATAAAGAAGGAAGTAAGTTACACGATAAGATAGCAGACGCATATCGTAACAGTATAGACATAATGGACGAACACGGAGAGTACAACGCTGCTCTTCTCAACGGTGCCCGTCAGTTCCTGAAAGATAACAACGTTACTATGGACAGTGGATTAGGTACACCCTTACAAGCGTTGAACAATCAAATAGAAGCGTTACCCTTTGAAGAAGAAGAACAACATCGAGATACCTCCCAAGCTCAAGGACTTTAGAAACTTTCTATACCTAGTTTGGAAACACCTTAATCTACCAGACCCCACAACGCTACAGTACGACATCGCTGAGTACCTGCAACACGGTCCAAAGCGGTCTGTTATCATGGCGTTCCGTGGTGTCGGTAAGAGTTGGATAACAAGTGCTTTTGTAGTACATCAGTTGCTGCTAGACCCGTCTAAGAACATACTTGTTGTATCAGCATCTAAGAATAGATCAGATGACTTCTCTACATTTACCTTGCGAATTATTCAAGAGATTCCCATTTTACAAGGATTAAAGCCGTCAGAGAACCAACGATTCAGTAAGATAGCTTTTGATGTAGGACCAGCCCCTGCGTCTCACGCTCCCTCTGTTAAGTCATTAGGTATATCCTCCCAGCTAACAGGTTCTCGTGCTGATATAATTGTAGCAGACGATGTGGAAGTAGCTAACAACAGTGCTACACAAGGAATGAGAGATAAGCTAGATGAACAAGTAAAAGAGTTCGACGCTATCATTAAACCTTTAGACACCTCTCGTATCATCTTTCTAGGTACTCCTCAATGTGAGGACAGTATATACAACAAACTACGAGAGAGGGGCTACAAGAGCCGTATATGGCCTTCAGAGTATCCAGATGATACAGAAGCTATTAACAACTACGGAGGCGACTTAGCACCCCTTATAGCGGATAACATAACATCTGAGACTACTGGTACTTCTACAGAACCCTTACGGTTCACTGATTTAGACTTAGAGGAACGTAAGATGTCCTACGGACGTACAGGCTATGCTTTACAGTTCATGCTCAATCCTAAGCTATCTGATGCTGATCGATACCCGTTGAAGATTAACGATCTTATTATCATGGATGTAGATGTAGACTTAGCTCCTGAAAAAGTAGTGTGGTCCAGTGACGATGATAACACAGATAGAGAGTTACCTAATGTAGGACTCAGTGGTGACCGCTATAGACGACCCTCTAACACAGTAGGTGATATGATACCTTATACTGGTTCCGTTCTATCTATCGACCCCTCTGGACGTGGTAAGGACGAAACTGGGTACGCAGTAGTTAAGATGCTTAACGGTCAACTATACGTTCCCGATGCCGGAGGTATTAAAGGTGGGTACGACGAGAAGACGTTAAAACATCTAGTAGCTATAGCTAAAGATAACAAAGTTAATAAAGTAGTTATAGAATCTAACTTTGGTGACGGTATGTTTATGGAGCTTATAAAACCTCTATTTAGAACAACCTATCCTGTAACTATAGAAGAGGTACGTCATAACAAACAAAAGGAGTTACGCATAGTCGATACCTTAGAACCCGTTCTTAATAGCCATAGGCTTATTGTAGATCCAAAGGTTATAACTTATGATTATAAATCAGCTCTTACATATCCTATAGAACAACAAACTAGATACATGCTATTTTATCAGTTATCTAGAATAACAAGAGATAGAGGTAGCTTAGTTCATGACGACCGTCTAGACGCTCTATCTATAGCTATAGCTTATTGGGTAGAACAAATGGCTAACGATGTAGATCAAAGTATGTTAGATCGTAAACAAGAGCTACTACATAAAGAACTTCAAACGTTCACCGATAGCTTCCATAAGAGTAATAACAATAGAGCAGTAGCTTCTTTATGGATGTAAACTTTTATAGCTATATCTTATTAATCGTAACTTCTAAACGTAAACGTAGTACAGCAGTAAAGCGTTGATTATAACTTTCTCAAGCCGAAGGAGGGTTGTCAACAGTTAAAGTTTAAAAGGTAGTAAGTAAGAGGTGTACATAGCTGTAGTAGATTTACCTAGTAGAACCTCTCAACTTTTGTTATAGTACAAACCTATATGGACAACATCAACGAACAGACCGACATCTTCCAGTACGAACTAGCTAAACTTATCTATAGGTTCAAGAGTGAATACGATCTTAACGATTACACCATAGCAGGCTGTCTGGACTTCGCTAAGCTGTCAGTCTTGACCGATACAGATGATGTTATCTTTGAAGGAACTACTGAGATAGAAGAAGACGACTTAGACACCGACGAAGAACCTACGCACTTCTAAAAAGTTTTAACGAAAAAATCTGAGGGGCTTACGCTATATACGCCCGCGTTAAT
>Ga0233432_10006208_pt1 | contig 10241 bp, 7 predicted proteins | sample SI_122_August201_6_FD_179870 | JGI IMG/M metagenome (GOLD analysis project Ga0233432, IMG submission 179870) | Seawater microbial communities from Saanich Inlet, British Columbia, Canada - SI_122_August2016_10_MG | ecosystem: Environmental > Aquatic > Marine > Inlet | place: Canada: British...
TTAATCGGTTTATTTATAGAATAAATTCTCATAACATATTCAATAGTAAATAGAATTGTAAAAACCCACTCTAATGTAAGAAGCATTGCTCCGTATTTTTCTTCAATAGAACCTACGCTTTCTAACATTACTACCAAAACAGAAAGTAAAATAGCAATTAAAAGAGCAATATCAAATGCTTTTCCCTTAGGAGTATCTGCCTCAAAAATTATTTGATGTAACCTATCTCTTGTCATGATATTAGCAAATGTATAATTTTTTTAATAAAACTATATTTTTTCAACAAAATTGAGAATTACATTCTTTGAGGCACATTAATACCTAATAAGGACATTGATGATTTTATGACTTTTGCAACTTGTAGAGATAAAGCAACACGAAAACTAATTATTGATGTTGAATCTGCTCCTAAAATTGGCGTAGATTGGTAGTAACTATTAAAGTCTTTAACTATTTCGTATGCATAATTTGCAATTAATGCTGGACTAAATGAATTTGCAGCTTCTTGAATTGTTTTTGGAAATGCTAAAAGCGAGATGATTAAAGCTCTTTCTTTATCAGTAATATCTGAATCTTCATCAATTTTAATTTCTACTGTATTTTTACGTAAAATTGACTGAATTCTAGCATACGTATATTGTATAAATGGACCAGTATTTCCGTTAAAATCAATACTTTCTTGAGGATCAAATAGCATTCGTTTTTTAGGATCAACTTTTAGCATAAAATACTTTAAAGCTCCTATTCCAACAGTTTCATGTAACTCATTAGTTTCATTATTTTGAGATTTATCAATCTTTCCAAGTTCCTTAGCTATACTTTTAGCATTCTGGAACATATCTTCCATTAAATCATCCGCATCTACTGCAGTACCCTCTCTAGATTTCATCTTTCCGCTAGGAAGATCTACCATTCCATATGAAAGATGATAACAACTTTTAGCCCATGTGAATCCCAATTTCTCTAAAATTAAAAACAAAACTTTAAAATGATAGTCCTGTTCATTTCCGACAGTATATGTCATGTGAGAAAAATTAAAATCTTCATGTCTCTTAATAGCAGTTCCAATATCTTGAGTCATATATACTGCTGTTCCATCCGAACGAAGTATAATCTTTTCGTCTAAACCTTCACTTGATAAATCAATCCAAACAGATCCATCTTCTTTCTTATAAAAGACCCCACTATCCAAACCATTTTTAACAACTTCTTTTCCAAGCAAATACGTTTCACTCTCATAATAATTTTTATCAAAATCAACGCCTAGTCTTTTATAAGTCGTTTCAAAACCATCATAAACCCACGAATTCATTTTTTTCCATAGATTAATAACTTCTTTATCTTTTGCTTCCCATTTTAAAAGCATCTCTTTAGCTTTTAATAATATTGGTGCTTTCTCTTCAGCTAATTTAGAGTCTGCACCTTTCTTAATTAAGTCTGCAACCTCTGTCTTGTATTGCTTATCAAACATGACATAATATTTTCCAACTAAATGATCCCCTTTTAAACCTGAACTTTCTGGAGTCTCACCATCACCAAATTCTTGCCAAGCAAGCATAGATTTACAGATATGAATTCCTCTATCATTAATAATCTGTACCTTTTTAACATTCTTTCCTGATGCCTTAAGAATATTTGCAAGGGAAAACCCTAACAGATTATTTCTTATATGACCTAAGTGAATTGGTTTGTTTGTATTGGGCGAACAATACTCAACTAAATAGTTTGGAGAATTCTTATCAATATCAATAAAGCCATAATTATCTTCAAATGTTGACTTAGAAAATTCTAAAAGCCAAAACTTATTCGAAATCACTAAATTCAAAAAGCCCTTTATAACGCTAAAACTGTCAATAATATCAAGCTTAGATAGTAATTCTCCTATCTTTTGGGCAGTAATTTCTGGGCTTAATTTTGAAAATCTTGTAAATGGAAAAACCACTAGAGTAATATCACCCTCGAATTCTTTTCTTGTTGATTGAAACTGAATATTATAATCATTATCTCCATAAAGATTAATTAAAATTTCATGTATTTTTTTATGTAAAATTGTTTCAATCATCTTTCAAAGGTAGGAATATTTCAGCCATCATACATCGTGCGCTACCGCCACCACATTTTTCAATAATATCTAAATCAGCATATATAATTTCATTAAAATAAGTTATTTGTTCTATCTGTGATTTATTTAATGAATCATAAGCAGTCTTAGACATAACTAGATAGTCTTGATCACCAGTTACTTGCAACATATTACCAGCAAACTGATTTGCTTGAGATTCAGAAATTTCAATTATTTCTTTTTTGGTTTTACTTAAACTATTAACAACGTTCAATCTCTCAGTATTAGAATCAATTGAATCTAAACAGACTACAGCATAATTATTTGCGACACACATCATTACATTAGTATGATATATTTCTAATCTTTTATTATTTACATCTTGAAAAGCACTAAACACAACTAACTCATATTTTATTTGACTACAATAATCTTCTAAAACTATTTCATTAGTTCTTAAAGATCTTGCAGCATAACAAATCTTATTTACTCTATCAAAAATCATACTTCCAGTTCCTTCTAAATAAATATTCTGATTTTCATAATGAGTTAAACTATTAATCTTAGTAACATTAAAGTTGTTTTTTAATTTTGATATGATGTCTAATCTTCTTTCAGCTCTTCGATTTTTAGCAAACATTGGAAATAAAAAAACCTCGCCATTTTGATGTAAAGAAATCCAGTTATTTGGAAAAATTGAATCAGGAGTATGGGGCTCAATTGTGTCTTTAAAAACAAATACATTAACTCCTTTTGATCTTAGAAGAGATGCAAATTCACTAAACTCATCGTGAGCTTTTTGCTGTATTTCATTATTACCTAATGAGAGGTTATTATTTTGATAATAATTATTCACAGCAGTCTCTGAGTTATAATTAAATAAAACAGGCTCAATCATCATTATATTATTAGTCGTTTGTTTCATAATCTAATTAATGGTAAAGTAGCACATCGTAACAAGCCTTCCATTTTTGCTACTTCAGAGAATTTAATTTCTTCAATATGAAAACCACTATCTCTTAAAATAGAATTTAATCTATGAAAGTTTTTTTCTGACACAATAACTTTTTCTGAAATCGAAAAAATATTTGAATTCATATTATACATTTCTTCTTTTGTTATTCTTATAATATTATTAGTTCCAAAATAATTTTCCAATAAAGCGATGTCAGTTTTATTTTTAAAACCTCCATCGTATAAAATAGCCATACCATTTCCAATAGGCTGAAAACAGCAATCTAAATGCAAAGCATTTTCTTTTGGATCTTCATCTGATTTATTTAATTCAAAGGCATAAATATTTTTATCAGCAAAAAGATCTTTAATATCTAAAACTGCTTTTTCATTTGTTCTAGCAACTTGATACTTGTCAATATCTTCATTATTTGAATATCCAATAAAAACATCCTCATTGTGAACAATAACATCACCTCCTTCAATTGAAGATTTTTCTGATAATATTGCAATCTTTTTGGGATCAATTTTTTCTATGATCGATTTAATACCATCAATCTCTTTTTTTCTTTCATTTATAATATTCGGAATGATAATTTTATCGTCGATTACAAAGGCTATATCCCTTGAAAATACTTGATTTAAATTTTTAATATTATCAGGCCTTAAAACATCTACATTATATTTTTTAAAAACTTTTAAAAGCTGATTAAGTTCACTAACCAATGATTCTTCAATCGGAAAATTACCATTTTTAACATACTCTCTAGACTTAGGGTCATAACAATCTTCAATTTTTGGAGTTCCTCCAAAATCCTTTGCAATACCTAAAACAACTGTTTTTAGTTGAGCATATTCATTATGTATTTTTAGTGATATCATTATAAATGCAAATTTATAAAAGCAAAAATCTAATACTCAAAAATTATTAACAATTTAATGGGAAAATAATAGATAATTGTAAGTAGTAGATTTATTTGTATTTGTATTTTTGGTAATTACATACAGATGAAGAAAAAATTCAAGCTTAATACAAGTAAAAACAATCTTTTAAATAAATTAAAAGCACCATTTCTAAACAAAAAAAATCATTTTGTTGTTGGTGGTATTTTATTGCTTTTTTCTTTTTTCTTGGTAATTGCCTTCTCTTCTTTTTTTATTAATTGGAAAGCCGACAATAGCCTTGTTTTAGATGCTAGCTTCTCTGATATTATTACTAATGATGAAATTAAAAACTCTCTTGGAGGTTTAGGGGCATATCTCTCTCACACTTTAATTTATAGATTTTTTGGAATATCTGCATACTTGATTTTTACCTTTACATTCTTGTTAAGTTTAAGAATTTTTGGGTTTAAAAAATTTTCTATTTTAAACAACTTTTTTCATACGCTACTTGCGTTAATTTACATTCCTGTATTTATATTTCATTTTTATGAAAATGCATTACTTGCTGGAGGATTAGGAATGCACACACAAGATTTTTGCTTAAAAGCGCTTGGTGATATTGGAACTTCACTTTTATTAATTACTTTTCTATTTATCTATTTACCACTAACCTTTGATATTAAAGCAAAAGATATAATATTTTATATTAAAAGTGCAATTGAAAAAATTAAATCATATAAAAAAGTAACTAATGTAACACATCAAAATAAAACTGAAGAAAGCAATAATAAAATCATAGAAAAAAATATAGAAGAGTCTGTTGAAGAAGCTAAAACGGAAGAGACAACGACAACTATTCCAATTGACAATACAAGTATTACTTCTAAAAAAGAAGATACCATTTCAGATATTCAAGAACTAGATAATATTGCTATTGAAATTAACTCTACTGAAAATGAAGGTAAATTAAGTGAAGAAGAAATAAAGAAAAAATTAAATGAGATAGGTGATTTTGATCCAACTCTTGAATTATCTTCATACAAAATGCCTACTATAGATTTATTAAAAAATTATGGAGGATCTGAAATAAAAATTAATAAAGATGATTTAGAAGATAAGAAAAATAGAATAATTGAAACACTAGGCCACTATAAAATTGGAATAGCCTCAATTAGCGCAACAGTAGGCCCAACAATTACCTTATATGAAATAGTCCCAGAGGCTGGAGTAAGAATTTCTAAGATTAAAAATCTAGAAGATGATATTGCATTAAGTCTTTCTGCCGAAGGAATTAGAATAATCGCACCTATTCCGGGAAAAGGAACAATTGGAATTGAAGTACCTAATAAAACAAAGAATATTGTTTCAATGCTTGAAGTTCTTTCATCAGAAAAATTCCAAAATAGTGATATGGCTTTACCAATTGCATTTGGAAAGACAATTTCAAATGAAACTTATGTTGTTGACTTAGCAAAAATGCCACACCTTTTAATGGCAGGAGCCACAGGTCAAGGAAAATCAGTTGGCCTAAATGCCGTACTTGCATCACTACTTTATAAGAAACATCCTTCTCAAGTGAAATTTGTTTTAATTGATCCTAAAAAAGTAGAACTAACATTATTTAATAAAATAGAACGTCATTATTTAGCAAAACTACCTGACCAAGAAGATGCTATCATTACAGACACAAAAAAAGTTGTCAATACAGTTAACTCCCTATGTATTGAAATGGATGAAAGATATGAGCTTTGTAAGACAGCGAATTGTAGAAACATTTCGGAATATAATAAAAAGTTTATTTCCAGAAAACTAAATCCAAACAAAGGTCATAGATTTCTTCCATATATTGTTTTAGTAATAGATGAGTTTGCAGATCTAATTATGACCGCCGGTAAAGAAATAGAAACACCTATTGCAAGACTAGCTCAGCTAGCTAGAGCAATTGGGATTCACCTTATTGTTGCAACTCAAAGACCTTCAGTTAATGTAATTACTGGACTAATTAAAGCTAATTTTCCAGCCAGAGTTGCTTTTAGAGTGACTTCCACAACGGACTCTCGAACAATAATGGATTCCAAAGGCGCGGAACAACTTATTGGAATGGGTGATATGCTCATTTCAACTGGAAGTGAACTTATTAGGCTTCAATGTGCTTTTATTGACACTCCAGAGGTAGAAAAAATATGTGAATTTATTGGATCTCAAAGAGCTTATCCTCAAGCTCATATGCTTCCTGAATACGAGGGTGAAGGAGAAGCTATAGCAACCACTGCAGATCTAAATGATAAAGATGCCCTTTTTGATGAAGCAGCAAGAACTGTTGTTCAATCTCAATCAGGCTCAACCTCATTAATACAGAGGAAATTAAGATTAGGCTATAACAGAGCAGGTAGAATAATCGATCAACTTGAAGCTGCTGGAGTTGTAGGTCCATTTGAAGGAAGTAAGGCAAGACAAGTGTTAGTTAAAGACATACTGCAATTAGAGGAATTATTAAAAAACTTAAACAATGAATAGAATATTTATTTTTATCCTTTTAATTTCAAATCTTAGCCTGATGGCACAAGATGAAAAAGCAAAAGAAATTTTAGATCAGCTTAGTATCAATACTAAGTCCTATGAAAGTATAGATGTTGATTTTACTTTTTATTTTATAAATACATCTCAAGAAATAAATGAAAAACAAGAAGGAAATATAAAAATTAGTAAAAATAAATTTCGACTTGATTTAAATCAGCAAATCATAATAAGCGATGACACAACACAATGGATTTACTTAAAAGAGTCCAATGAATTACAAATTTTGGAATACGATTCTCAAGATGACATGTTAAGTCCTAATAAACTATTCACTATCTACGAGAAAGGTTACAAAACACAATATATTGAAGAAAAGAACAATTTATACATCATTGATCTCTTTCCAATTGAAAGTAGTGAATTTAAAAATATACGGCTTCAAATCGATTCTGATAAGATTCAAATAAAAAAGATTATTCTAAACGATAAAAATGGGGGAAGTTTTTCTTATACCATAAATAAATTTTCTACTAAAGAAGTACTAGATGAAAAGTTGTTTAATTTTAACCAAGAGGAATATCCTGAAATTGAAGTAATAGATTTGAGGTAGAATATTTCTAATAATTCAAAGTTATTTAAATATGAAAAAAATCATTTTTATTTTATTGCTTTTCATTCCATCAATTTTCTATGCTCAAGAAAAATTCACACTCAGTGGTTTTGTTTCTGACAAAAATAACGGAGAAAATATTATAGGCGTAAATATTTTTTGTAAAGAACTAAAGCAAGGAGTAGTTTCAAATACTTACGGATTCTACAGTCTAACACTACCAGCTGGAAATTATGAAATCTCATTTTCATATATTGGATATAAAACTCAAGTCCATAATTTGAAGCTAGAAAAAGATATTCAAAAGAATATTGCTTTTGATATCACATCATTTTCCGTTGGAGAAATTCAAGTAAGAGCTAAGGCTAATATTGTAGAGAAAACTGAAACTTCTGTTATTGAAGTTCCAATTGAACAAATCAAAACCATTCCAGCATTACTTGGTGAAGTTGATATTATTAAGGCAATACAGCTACTACCAGGCGTGCAATCTAGTGAAGGAACTTCTGGCTTCTATGTTAGAGGGGGTGGTCCAGATCAAAACTTAATATTACTGGACGGCGTTCCAGTTTATAATGCCTCACATCTTGGTGGTATATTTTCTGTTTTTAATGCCGATGCTATTAAGTCAGTTAGATTAACTAAAGGAGGTTTTCCTGCAAGATTTGGAGGAAGATTATCTTCGGTTTTACAAATTGATATGAAAGAAGGTAATTGAAAAGAATTTAAGGGCGATGCTTCAATTGGACTAATTTCATCAAAATTTACTTTTGAAGGCCCTATCATTAAAGATAAAACTTCATTTATTATTTCAGCACGAAGAACTTACCTTGATTTAATTGTAGCTCCTTTTCTTCCTAGCACAACAAATTTAACTCTATATTTTTATGATTTAAATGCTAAAATAAATCATAAAATATCAAAAAAAGATAGAATTTATTTGAGTGCTTACTCAGGAAAGGATAAACTAGGAGTTAATTTTTCTGAAAGTTTTGTTGATCAATTAACAAATGAACAAAGCTCTCTAAACTTTGAGTTGGGATATGGAAATCTTACCTCTACTCTAAGATGGAATCACTTATTTTCAGACAAACTTTTTAGCAATACTACACTAACATATAGTCGTTATTCATTTAACACAGATTTTGGAGTAAACTCAACATATACTACCAATAATGAAACTGAAATTTGGGATGTTAATTTTGGATATCTTTCAGGAATAGAAGATCTTGGAGCTAGAATTGATTTTGATTTTATTCCTAATCCCAACCACGAAATAAAATTTGGGACGTCATATACTAATCACAACTTTTTCCCTGGTGAAACAACTTTATCAATTAATGAAACATTACCAGATGCTTCACAAAATTTTTCTTTAGACACTACCTTAAATTTCTCAGGGAACACTATTGCTAATGAACTTTATTTCTATTTGGAAGATAATTTTAAAATAACCAATAGATTAAAAGCAAATCTTGGAATACATCTTGGGTACTATAATACAGATAGATCAAATTCTATATTTAAAAATAACATCTCATTTCAGCCTAGGGCTTCTGTAAGATATTTACTTAATAACAAATGGTCTATTAAAGGTTCTTATGCTGAGATGACACAAAACATTCATTTACTTTCAAATTCTTCAATTGGCTTTCCAAGCGATATATGGGTTCCAGCAACTGATACAGTTCCCTCTCAGACATCCAAACAATGGGCTGGTAATATCACAACAGAGTTAGGAAATGGAGAGTATGAATTAAGTTTAGAAGGATACTATAAAACAATGAGTAATTTGATCACATACAAGGCTGGATACTCAAACCTTTCAAGCACTGAGTCTTGGGAAAATTCTGTTGAAACTGGAGGTATAGGAGAATCTTATGGGGTAGAGTTGTTCTTACAGAAGAAAAAAGGAAGAACTACAGGATGGATTGGCTATACACTCTCGTGGACAAATAGAAAGTTTGACAATATTAATTTTGGAGAGTGGTATCCATATAAGTTTGATAGAAGGCATGACTTTTCTTTAGTTTTTTCACATAAATTTAATAAAAAATGGGATGCTGGACTTACTTGGGTCTATGGAACTGGAAATGCTATTACCTTTCCTCAAGCAATATATTTAGGGACACCAAATAATGGTAATGATGTTGTAGATGTTGTTGAATCCTATGGGACAAGAAATTCTACTAGACTTGATGCATACCATCGCTTAGATCTTGGATTTAACAAAACTGTCAAGAAAAAAAGGATAACTAAAATATTGTCTTTTGGAGCTTATAATGCATACAGTAGAAAAAATCCATTTTTTGCTTACCTAACATATGAAGGAGGAAATAGAGTTGCAAAACAAGTATCGCTATTTCCAATCATTCCTTCAATTTCTTACCGAATCAAATTTTAATTATGAAAAATTTACATTTACTTTTTTTAATATCTATTATATGTTTTCATTCATGCGGAGAACTAGAAACCGTAATTGACATTGAAATTCCTCCTCACGAGGCAGTCTTAGTTTTAAATGGGCGTCTGGACACAGATACCAATGTCCAAGTATTAGTTTCAAGCTCTGTGGGAGCGTTTGACAACTCTAACCCTGCAATGGTAAATGATGCAAATGTGATATTATATGAAAATGGTGTAGAAATAGAAACACTTACTTTAGATACTGACAATACATATGAGATGTACCTGAATGATGGAAATTGGAGAAACGACACATATATTGATATAAATTACTATGTTTCTAATTTTGTACCTAGACAAGATAAAACCTATAAAATAGAAGTTAAGCATCCTAATTTTAATGATATAAATGCATCAACATATATACCTGATGATATTTTAATTTATAATCTTGTTATTGATTCAACATCATATAATGATAAGATTAATTTTGAATTTAGTTTTAATGACGAAGCTAATATTGAAAATTATTATTCGATATCATTAAAAGTTTCATGTAGTAAGGTGTTTGAAGACGAATACGGATATTTTGATGAATATAATTATGGAGGAAGAGTCGAAATGAACTCTAATGATCCTTCCTTCCCATCAAATAGTTTTGATTTTTTGGATGGAGGCTATAGGTTTCAAGGTGAAAGAGCAGTTTTTAATGATGCTCTTTTTAATGGTCAAGAAAAAAGAATTTCTGTAGATGTATTGACAGAAGAGTTTAAGTATTCTCAATGTGATACAATAAAATTTATT
>Ga0233432_10006209_pt1 | contig 10241 bp, 5 predicted proteins | sample SI_122_August201_6_FD_179870 | JGI IMG/M metagenome (GOLD analysis project Ga0233432, IMG submission 179870) | Seawater microbial communities from Saanich Inlet, British Columbia, Canada - SI_122_August2016_10_MG | ecosystem: Environmental > Aquatic > Marine > Inlet | place: Canada: British...
TAACCCAATAAGCCTCTTTTAAAATAAATTTGTAAAATAGAGTCATCATTAATAAACTGAAATAGAAACCTTGCAGACATTGGAGAAAAGCTTTTTTAGTCATACTTCCCCCTTCAATAAACTAAAATAGTCTCGAATAATGTCAGAAGCCACCATTCCAAAAAAACTCACGCTTGTTTATGCCAGAATTTCAAATAATGGCAGTAAAATCACCGGCCAAGTTGGTGAATTGAAAGTATATTGTGACAAAAAAGGCTGGAAAAATGTTAAAGTATTCAAAGAATTACCCAGTAAAAATTTCGGTGAAAGACCGAAATTAGATGAATTATTTGAATTAAGTAAAAGTAATAAAAATATTGAAAGAGTTGTTGTTCAAGATCTTAGCCGTTTAGCACGTAAAAGTGTTGTCGATACTGTTGCTACAATTAGTGCTTTGCAAAAAAAAGGCATTAGCATTGTTTCCATACAAGATAATTTAGAACTCGATGCTAAGTCCTCCAAAATGATGATTGAGACACTTAAAGTTTTTGCTAATATAGATCAAGAAATAAGAAAAGAAACTCCTAATTATGGCAAAGTCAGTAACGATCAAACCAAAGAAAATAGAGAAACAAAACACGATAAAGATATTTTCAAATTACGCAAAAAAAACTTCACGATCAGAAAAATTTCTGAGATGTTAGGCGTCGATAGAGAAACTGTGCAAAGGTCTGCCAATCAACAAAAATTGTGATTTAAATATTTAAGACACTTATAATACGAAAGAGTGGGATAAGAAACCACTCAATAATAATAGAGCTAACTCATTTCATTGGAGTGAAAGTATCGCGGTTGACTCAGAATAATTTGTAATTGAGATCAAACAGAAATTGAATATCCATACAGAACGAAGGAGTATTTATCCAGTAGCAGGTTTTTCAATTAATGCTTTTGAGCTTCGTGAGGATTGCAGCCTATTCTATAGTCAAAATGATACCGAATAGATAAGGTAATTCAGTAATAGCTACCTTAAATCATTGAATTAATAAGAACTCATGGCCCGACCCCAAAACAAGAGGTGGTGCTGGTCCGACCCAAATATCCGACAAATATCCAAGTTCAAGTTACGAATTAAGTTTCTTGGCATTCTGAATTGAAATACCAAGTTTATACAATTCAGATAAATCATGTAATCGTTTATCAATAGCATCTGGAGACATATCAATTTTTACAGAAGGTTTAACTGGTTTATTCATCAATATTTTCTAACCTCTTTATATCTACTAAATCCTGATCACGACCTGCCATTTTTTTCATTGAAATTAATCCAGAACGTGAAACAACTTGCACATTCATATTATTCCATTCAAATGTTTCTCGCGTTTCCCATATTTTTTGTAAATTATCATTAACAATTAATAAATCTACTGTAAATATATTTTTTCCTTCAATCTTTGATACTCTATGAATTTTTCTCTCTTTTGTTGTACCAACATCAAATGGAATGATTCCAGAAGAAAAGTCAAACCCATGTAGTTTAAGAAGTTTTTCAGTTTCATCCTTATTATTTTCTGGGATTAAAATATCAATGTCTTTAGTAAAACGAGTAAATCCATGAAATGCAACCGCTAACCCTCCACATATAGCATATTCAATTTTTTCTTTTTCAAATAGTTTGATTATTAAAGTAAATATATCATAAAGTTCCATAAAAGTATTTTAGCTATTATTATTTGACTGCAATCATGTCTATATTAGCTATTCAAATTTTATAATCAGAACATATAGTATATTCTTAAAAGAACCTTTTTTGGGACTGAAAAAGTGTATTTTGAAGGCTTAACCACCACAAAAAACAATAGATGGTGCTGGTCCGACCCCGTACCGAATCCAATCAAATATAACTTATGAATTTATACAAGAAATGGTCTATCCATTATTTATCTTTACTTAACAAAATTTTTACGGATCAGATTACCTTTATTTATTTCCATCTATAAATCTAACGTTTATCTTTTATAATAATAAAAGGACTTGATATATCTGGCTTATGCTCGGAAGTAAACCCATCTGGCCAGCGTACTTTTATCTTAAGAATATTCTTTTTGTGGGGCATACCAAATAATAGTATAGGACTGGACTGCGATAGATAACCATCACCGGCATAGACTTCCGCCGTTTGGATTTGGCCATCATCGAGCTCTAAACTGACTTTTGTACCCACAGCAGTTCTATTACCTGAGGCTCCATGGAGACGAACTTTGACGACTCGATTTTTTTTGTATCCCTGATGCTGGAATGCCAAAGCATTGTTATCATTTATACCCACGATCAAATCCGGCCAATTGTCACCATTAAAATCGCTTACCAATAGGCTTCTGGCATCATTCGGTATAATGATACCGCTATGATTAGGTTTAATTGCTTTGAAGTAACCATTGCCACTTCCCAGTAAAATTTGACTTAACCCCCCATGTAGAGCTCCGGTTTCAGGTTGTGATCCAGAAAAATTTTGAACGAGGTATAAGTCGGGAAATCCATCACCATTAATTTCGGTGAAAGCGACACCAAAGGCAGGGGCTATTTGTGCAATCCGTGGTAAAGGGATGCGACTGAAATTTCCCGACCCATCATTAAGTAGAATGGAAGACTCCAGTGTGGTTGCTTCGTTGCGATGAGAGTCTTTTAAACACTTGGGTGTAAATATTTCAGAAAGTTCAGCCTTAGCAAATTTATGATAGCTGGGAAAAAGTTTCTGAAGATGTGGTATAGCATGGGTCGTACAACTTTTTCCGCGAATTGGAAAGAGTGACTTGCCCTCATAATAAGCTTCGATAATTTGAGATTTCCCGCTTCCATCAAAATCTCCGTAGTGGAGAATAGCTGGTTTGGAAATTGATGCGTGGTATTTTGTATTTAAACCTGTGTTTGTGACTACATAGTCTATATCACCATCCCCATCGATATCTCTTCCGGTGATGCCATTCCACCAGCCTTTCCATTTGTCTGTGCCGGATTTAATGGTTCGGTCTTCTAATCTTCCTTTAATATTACAGAAAAATTTCACCGGACCCCATTCGTGAGCAACTAAGAGGTCCAGCCAACCATCATTATCTATATCTGACCATAGTGCCGAGGTGACCATTCCTGTGCGACGCAAGCCGGGAGCGAGGGTATCGGTTACATCAGTGAAGCGGATATTTCCTTTTGTTGAATCATTTCTCAGAAGCCTGCTATTAGGAGTGAGCGGGTACTGACCTGGAATCATTCTGCCACCGATATAAAGATCGAGGTCTCCATCTCGGTCAAAATCACATGCTATGACACAACTGCCACTATCGCGATTATTTGGTAAGGTTGAGTCAGGTGTAGCTTTAAAGTTACCCTTGCCATCGTTAATATAAAGGCGATCTCTAAACTCTTTTGCACCCTTCTCGAATTCGTAACCACCACTTACAATATATAAATCCAGGTCATCATCTCCATCTGCATCAAAGAGGAGGACTCCCATATCTTCCGTTGCGCGATCTTCATTAAAGCGAGAATTGTTTTTTGATGGAATATACTTTCCTTCATGATTTATATACAATTGGCTAGGACTACCTGCTGCGCCAGACATGAGGAGATCATCTAGCCCATCTCCATTTACATCACCCATGGCCAATGCTGGTCCTAAAGTTGAGAGCTTATTGGGCAGTAAGGGCTGCCGGGAAAAATCGTCATAAATATTTTCACGATGTTTGACATTTCTCACAGAGTTACTGGGACGGTAGATGGGTCTGTATGGGTACCCAAAGGGAGGTTCCACTGATTTTTCTTTAGGTAGGATATTACTTTCCGATTGAGTAATGGTGTAGAGCTTATTCACAGGCAAGTTAATAAAATTTTGAACCGTTCCTCCAGGCCACTGAATAACTAAACTTTCAATTAAAGTATCGGACCCTAATCCAAATGAGACCCTAGGATCATTAGAGGATGTAAATCCCGTCATAGGACTTAATTGCCTTATCTGCCAGCCAGATTGACTTTTTATGGCTACAAGAGCTCCTAAACCATAAGTATTCTTTCGACGGCCTTTTAGTCTTATGGTTATACGATGCCCTGATTTACTTTGATTTTGGTATACGCTTACAGGTTCGTCTAAATTAATCACAACCAAATCCAAGTCACCATCGTTATCGAGATCGCCTGTGGCAGAACCATAACTCATTCCAGTATGATCAACTCCCCACGATGTTGATACATTATCAAAATTAAGTTTACCCAAATTGCGGAAAGCCAAGTTTTGTTCTGGTCGTGAAGTTTTAGTTTCGAAATGATCCCAATAGGGTTTTCCTTTACTGGCTTCTTTTGGCACAGCCAAGTCTGAGTCAGTAAAATTTCTGGCTACGCCATTCGAGATAAATATATCAAGACGACCATCACAATCGAAGTCAGCTAACTTAGGAGCCCATGACCAGTTGGAATTTGCTAGTCCTGAAAGGTATGCGGATTCTCGAAACCTTCCTGTACCTGAGTTGATGAAAAGAGCATTGCGCATAAGTTGTTGGGGAGGACCGGAAGCTTTTCTTATTCTATCTACATTCATTGCTCCCATGGTTGTTTTTTGTTTGTAATGAGTGGTGGACGACATATCTAAAACAAAGAGGTCAAATTGCCCATCGTTATTCAGGTCCCCTGCTTCGCTACCCATTGAAAACCATGTGGTGTGAGGCAAGGCCATTGGTGCTACATCGTGAAAAGACCCTTTGCCGTCATTGGCGTATAGTCGATCAGAACCGATACCATCATTGGCCACATAAATATCGATCCAACCATCTCTATTAAAGTCACACCACGTGACAGAGAGTCCTTGTCCATCTCCAAATATACCAGAGTCATGGGTTACGTCAGTAAATTTACCTTGGCCATTATTTTGAAATAAATAATCATGTCGACCGTAGACTCTAATTTTTCCTTTTGTGGTACCTTCTTCAGCTATACGGTAATAACGCTCTAAACCCGGTAGTAGTTCAACTCCTTTTGGGCCTTGTCTTAAAGGTGAAGTTTTGGGCAATCCCCCTTCATGATATAGTTTATTGGTGAGCAGGTAGCAATCCAAATCGCCGTCGTTATCGTAGTCGGCAAATGCGGGAAATAGACTGGCATCGGAAATGGCTAGACCGAACTTTTTAGCTTGCTCTGTAAAGTAACCTTTACCATCGTTAATGAACAGATGATTCGGAGTGTCGTAGTTACAGACATAAATATCCAAGTCATCATCACCATCGATATCGACCATTACAGCACCAGCACTCCATGCTTCTGCACCTGTAACACCTGCAATAGCAGTTATATCTTCATAGTGAAAACCATCTGTATCATTCTTAACTTGTCGGTAAAGTTTATTTTTTCGAGGACCACTAGAAAAGAAAATATCTAAAAACCCATCATTATCCACATCACCCAGAGCTACCCCTCCTGCAGCATAACCTGCATCATAGAGTCGTTTGAGGGGGTGCGAAAGGTCCAGTGGGTGCACCATATCAATTCCCGTATCTTCCTGAGACAGGCGTCTAAATAAGGTTTTTCCGTGTTGATATTGGGGTTTTAGAGGCTCAGAATGGAGCCATTCAATATTGGGGGGGATTGCGGGGGCAGAAGCATTCACCTTAGCGGGAGTTTGTGTGTTACCGCTATATTGGTTTAATATCACAGCTAATGTAGCCAAAGCGATTACAAAAGTTAGCAATAGAGCTAGGTGTGTTTTATTTGTATGCATTCTTAATAAGACAATAAATTTTAGCAGATAACCGATTCCTACAATTTTCAGCCAATTTTTGACACCAGATCCAACTCCAACTCTATTTTCTATTCCAATTTTATTTATACTATCATTCCAAGCCGTTACCCCACCTTTTAAACATTTCCCTTTTAAAAAAAATATCTCAATTCTCCCCAGTAAAAATCAAATCTACAAAAATTTAAGAATACGCTCACACCGATTACTCAGTTTCAACGTCAGCACCAAAGTCTTTTGCCCAGTAAAGTAAGATATTTCAATCTTTTATAAATCAAATCTGACCGATAAATATTGTAAATTCGTCAAATTTAGAGTTTTTTATTGAGAAATATATCTCTACATGAATATTCCCGATCAACCAAAAAAATTAAATATTTCTATGTATATTTAATGGTAACTGCACTCAATTAAACATATTCGTATTAATAATTCTAGATAAATTAATAATTTCGATATTTCGGATTACAAGAAATGGTCTGTCCATTACTTTACTTGCTCGTATAGAATGAGAGTGTTTCGGATCTCGTTGATAAATTTTTTGTTACCGCTAGTCTGAGCTATTTTTAATGCTTTTTTACAAATATCCACTGCAGCCTTAAAATCACCATTCTCGGCATGAGAGGCGGCAAGGGTCCTCATGAAAATGGGGTTTCCCCAACGCGTATTACGGCAAGCCAGTTCGGCATGTCGAGTTGCCTCGGCACCATCGCGAGACGATTTTATAGGGTGTGTGGCGAGTGCCCACGCCAAGCCATTTCGGGCACGGTCGTTTCCAGCTTCGTATTTTAATGCCCTGCGGAAATACGGAATGCTATTGCTGTGCTTACCCAGGTGAGCCAGTAAACCCCCCATTTCAGTTAGGACAAGATGATCGCTTGGGGTAATCTCACACGCGATTCTTAAATGTTCTAAGGCCTCATTTGGACGACCTAGATGGGAGAGTATTCGTGCCAGTAGTTTTCTTGTCGATACGCGTTTCGGTTCAAGTACCACGACCCTCTGTAATTTTTGCAAGGCTTCTTCAAGTTTTTTTGTCTTTGCCAGTATCTGTCCGAGCAATTCCAGAGCATGTACATAATTCGGACTAAACTCAAGACATTTTTTGAGCTTATCTTCAGCGTCTTTGAACTGACCGGTTTGCATGAGAGCAAGGGCCCAGTAGCAATAACTCTTAGGGCGTGCGGGGTTAGCTTCAACTGCCATTGCGAACCGTTCGAGAGCCTTCACAGTATTCCCCTTCTTCATGTGAATTTTAGCCAACATGCTGTGTGCCAGGGCGTGTCGCGAGTTTATTTGTGTTGCTAGGTTATACTGCTCCATGGCTTCGTCGAGGCGTCGCATTTCAAATAGTGCGTTTCCCCATTGTTGATGGGCCTCAGCCTGATTGGAATCCAGTGAAAGGGCACGGCGGAAATAGGGGATGGCTTCTTTCTGTCGCTGCAGACAGTTTAGGGTATAGCCCATTGTAATCAGGCTTTGCGGATAATCATTCTTGAGTTTAAGCGATTTTTTTAGAACTTTGTGTGCCTCAACAATATTGCCAGCTTCGATATGTTTTTTTCCAGTTTCGAAGAGTCGTCGGTACTCTACTGCGGGACTGCTGATATCGACGATACCGTCAACGGCGATGTTGGCGAACTCGGGCAGGTTTGCTGCGCGGTTATCCGCCGTTGAACCAGGCAGAAGGACGGCGGGTGTATCATTACCGTTTTCATCAACATGAGTCAGAAAAATCTGCGTGAAGGGTCGGCGCGACTTAGATGCAAATGCTAACCAGCGGCTATTCGGTGACCATGTGTGCCATGAGTTCATTAATCGGGTATTGCAGTTCATTTCACGAGCCTGCCCCCCTGCGGAGGGCACAATAAAAAGTCGACTGTCGGGACGCATGAGCAATCCGTTTTCGCACTGGACGTAGACCAACCACTTACCATCGGGTGAAAAGGCTGGGAATGAATTGCTTTTACCATTTGCAGATGCACCAACGATTGGTGAAGCTTTGCCACCTTTACCATTGTTGAAAGGCACTCGCCACAGGTCGTATTTTATTTGTGTTTCTTTTGGGTCATTAGCATAGCTAGCTCGTTTCTTTGAAGGATAGCTATCCCGAGCAAGAGCCCGCAGGAATACGACAGATGTGCCGTCTGGAGTCCAGGCAGGATTAGTTTGGACGTAACGCGAATCATCTGCACCGGGTAGTGCGGTTATTTTTTTTGTCTTTCTATTGTATATCGCAATGATTCCGCGTGTGGGATAGAAGGTCTGCAGGAACCTAAAATCCGCGTAGTTCTGCACATAAACCGACTCTTTTACAGTGGCTGCAACATGCTGACCATCGGGAGAAACGCGTGGGAACAATCCGTATGAGGGATCAGAATCGAAATCGTTCCAAGAAAATGTTTCGTGATCCTCAATAACCACCGATTTGTTGACGTCTTGAACAGTGTGCGCGCCTTTGTCGTCGGTAGGACTGTCGACATCTACGGCCAACGTCTTGCCGTCTGCTGAGAATGAGTGACAATTGATACAGGTGGGCATGTGACGCATAACTACGGGAGCTGATGCTTTCGAGATATCACGCAGACGCCACTTAATTAAGGGGATCGCTGTGGCGGAAAGTGGTTGCACAAAGCCTTCTTTTGTTTGCGAGGGCATTAGGGGAACGTCACGGTAAAAAATCGGCGCACCCACAGGGTCGGTCGACGTTCCAAAAGTAGTATTGCCGCTCGAAACAACCTCACCCTCAGTCGTGAGTCCCCATATAGTTAGGGCAAGGTCATGCTCCGTTGAGAAGCGTTTCATCAGTTCCCAGGTCTTAGAATCGGGTGTCCATCCCTTCGCTGATGCCTGGTACTCATCTTCCTTCCAAGCGTTGTTTTCTGAAACGGCTTTGGGATCGATAACCAGGTCGGGTTTACGACCATCGCTTAGGATATAAAGGTGGTCTTTCACTGTTGGGAGGCTGACTTCTATCAACCAGTAATCTACTTTATCAGATTGCTCATGCCATAGCACTGTTGGGGCAACGATCTCCGGTGGGAAGACGGTGCCGGGGATTGGGTAGTCAACAGTGTTTTGGGAAAGATTGTGGTGCGATTCGATAGACGCGAGTACAACCGACTTTTTTGCAAGAATTAGTTTTTTTTCTTCTTGAGTTTTAGGTGTCCGTGTGATATTGACAATACCTACACAGACTGCTGCTAAAACAATTGTGAAAACAATAACCTTCTTAAACATTTTAATTATTTTTGATTGGAATATATGCTAGTGTATTGAATAGACATTGCTGTTTAGATGGATTGTCTCATTATCTACAACTCAATAGGTATAAAAATATGGTTGAAAATGCTTTATGCTCACTCTCTTGTATTAGACTATGCTTGACTTTTATATTGTGAATCAGTCAATTCTGAAAATGGTGCCAGTGGCAACTGGTGCAAGGATAAGTCTTATGTTGTCTATATATATACCCCTATTGGCTACCTGATCTATCTTTAGTCGAAGTGGTTGACCTACGGTTCCCGCGCCGAAGGCACTTGCAGGGATGGTATAGGTGAAGATCAAATTTGCTGCCCAAGGATTCCCTCCTTGGTTATCGTATATTGGCAACAGGTCAGCTGATGACCAAAGTACGGTATTGTCCTGCTGAAGAAGACTAGGGGCAATGTGCCGGGTAGAGGTACCACTCCAACTCATCGGGCTTGCATTTATCGTCAAAGTATAGACATCTGAAGAGGCCCAATTGTGAGAAATATCATAGTTCGGCTCTGCGTTGAGTTGTTCTAAATGGATTACCACATTTGGACTTTCGGGTACATCACTCGTAGCTGCATTTGTACGCAATTTTATACTAGACCCATTGGTCATACTCCAGCCAACGAAAAAAGGATCTGCTGTGCCATTACTATATACTGGATACTCAAAGTTGCCAGAAACCAGAAGCCGTCTTCCCTCGGGTGGGTTGGCAATAGTTACGTTGCCACCCGAATTTGACCATGCAGTTGTGTTTTGATTGGGGGAGAGGTCACGAGACTTTACCCTGTAGGTATGCTGTGTATCGAGAGCTTTACCCACTTCATACCAAACAGAGCTACTCTGCCAGCCGCTGTTTGCGCCAGTTGTCATATTTTCGATGTAGTATTCTACCCCGAGATAGGGGTCAGTAGCAGTGCTGGCATCCATATAAATATTTATTTCATCGACAACCCTAGGAGAAACGCTCCATGTCATTGGATTTGGGGTTGGGGCTGTAACATCGGGAGGATCCATTGTTACATTCCCACCAGAATTCGACCATGCCGTTTCATTTAAGTTGGGAGATAAATCTCGAGCTTTGACTCTATAAGTATAGGTGTTACCTGCGACTAAGTTTGCTTGTGTCCAGATATTGCTCAGGAGATTACTTTGCCAACCACTATTGGCTCCAGTGGTTACATTTTCAAACAGGTACTGTACTCCGTAGGGGTCGTCAATGGCGAGA
>Ga0233432_10006211_pt1 | contig 10240 bp, 10 predicted proteins | sample SI_122_August201_6_FD_179870 | JGI IMG/M metagenome (GOLD analysis project Ga0233432, IMG submission 179870) | Seawater microbial communities from Saanich Inlet, British Columbia, Canada - SI_122_August2016_10_MG | ecosystem: Environmental > Aquatic > Marine > Inlet | place: Canada: British...
GCTCTTTGGGTGCAACACTCAGGCCCTCGATTACCGTGACCGCCTTTCCGCCGCGACCTTTCGTTTCACGCTTGATTCGAACGATGCCGTCTCCCTGGTGGGTTGGCCTATCTACCCCACAAACACAACTGGCCACGCCTCGAAGACACTGTGGACAAAGGCGTCCTTGTTCGGTGCTGTAAACCGATCTTGTTTTTTGTTTCGAATTCATTCGATCGCGTCGTCCATTAATGCCTAGCTCGAGTAGTCTAACAGTTGGTATGGTAAGGATTAATGTGTGTTTTTAAACCCGGAGTCGAGTGTAGAAGTGAGTGAGACGAGCGTGAAATCAGAAACAGCCGAACTCGAGACAAAAATCGCATTTTTGGAGGTCGCTAACGATGAACTTGAGTCCGCATTACTGATGCAACATAAACGACTGGAGTCTATGGAGGCTGCTGTGGGTGAGTTACGTCTCCGGCTCAAGGAGCAAGCGACTCTGATTGAGGGCTTGGGTGATACTGAAAGTGACCCGCCCCCGCCACATTACTGATCTGTCATTTCGAACAAGGACCGGCGTTTTGATGACATTAAAACAATTGTTGACCGCATTTTTGGGCGTCCTGCTGGTCGCAGGACTCACTGTTTTTTCTTTGGTCAAGGCGCCCGTACCCCCGTCGCACCAGGTATTTGTAAATGGTGAAGTGCTCACTATGGATTCTACCAATCGTATTGCTGAGGCTGTCAGTGTGCGCGACGGGGTCATTGATCAGGTCGGAAGTAGCGCTGAGATTCGAGCACTCATTACTGATCTGACGCAGGTGACAGAGTTGGACGGTCGGACATTGATGCCGGGGTTTGTAGATGCACACGGACACTTCCCTGGTTCAGGACAGACGGCCTTCTCGGTAGATTTAAACAGCCCACCGATTGGCGATACGGAGTCAATTCCGCAATTACTTGAAAAATTGCGAGCGTTTGGTCTTGAGCGAGGGGATGGGTGGCTGATCGGCAGTGGTTATGACGATACCTTACTGGCAGAAAGACGACACCCGACACGGTTTGACCTCGATCAAGTGTCGGCAACACGCCCCATTGGTATCGTTCACGTTTCCGGTCACTTGATGGTGGTTAATACGGCGGCACTCGAGGCGCTTGGTATTGATGAGACTACGCCAGACCCCGAGGGCGGACATATTGTTCGAGATCTGGATTCTCCCGACCAACGCAAGCCTAACGGTATCCTTGAAGAAACAGCGACCCATCAGGCGCGCGATCAAACACTGGATTTGTCGGTTTCAGACGCGTGGAATATGACACAGGTTGCAACCGAAGAATATTTGCGATTTGGTGTTACAACGGCGTCTGCCGGGGGGATGCCAACCGCGATTGCGGGGCTGTTGGGTCCAATGTCAGTTTACAACCAAATGCCATTGAGGGTGGCTTTGTTCCCGTTTTTTCATGAGGTCGGTGAGGCGCTTTTTACAGGGGAAATGGAACTGGCGGACTTGGCGGCGGGTCGCGTTAGCGTCCCTCGCGTAAAAATTGTTGCCGATGGCAGTATCCAAGGCTACACCGGCTATTTGAGCGAGCCTTACCATCGTCCCTATAAGGGTGACCCAACCTACCGTGGCTATCCGTCAGTGTCTCGCGAGGATCTATTTGAACAGGTGCAGGGGCTATATGAGCGGCGCATTCAAGTGGCGATTCATGGGAACGGCGACGCGTCGATTGAAGATGCACTTGACGCGATTGAAGCGGCATCGCTCCTGCATCCTTGGGTCGAGGCGCGCCCGATGATTATTCATTCGCAAATGGCGCGAAAAGATCAAATAGATCGCATGGCTGTGTTGGGCGTGAGCCCCAGTTTTTTCTCGGCGCACACATTCTTCTGGGGTGATCGGCACGCGGGTATTTTTATGGGGCCTGAAAGAGCCGCTAACATGAGCCCGGCTAAATGGGCACAAAATGCAGGTGTCCGTTTTTCCTCGCATATGGATACGCCCGTGACGCCCATGCGGCCTTTGCAGGCTGTGTGGAGCCCTGTCGAACGCAAAACTAAAACTGGTGTGGTTCTGGGGCCGGATCAGCGTATCGACCGCATGTCCGCGTTACGAGCAGTGACGATAGACGCCGCTTGGCAGGTTTTTTTAGACGAGCAAGTTGGCTCAATAGAGCCGGGTAAACTCGCTGACTTAGTCGTTTTGTCGGCCAGTCCCCTCACGGCGCCCGACATGCGTAACCTCAAGGTCGATATGACCCTGATCCAAGGGGTCACGCAGTTCCAAAGAAACTAGCGTTTAACGCTGGCTTTTAGATCGCCAAATTCGCAACTCGTTAATGAGGGTCTCAGGGACTTCAAGCGCGGCAAAGTGTCCGCCTTTTTCAAACCGATGTTCAAAGTGGACCAGGTTCTTAAATCGAGTACGTGCCCACCGCTCACTCGTCCGCATAATCTCCTTTGGAAATACGCTCAGACCCATCTTTCTCTGAATCGGACTCAAGTTCGGTGTATTGAAACTCTCCCAATAGAGGCGCGCCGAGGATACGCCTGAATTGGTGGCCCAGTACAACATGACGTTGTCCAACATCGTGTCTTTTGACAAAACGTTTTCAGGGTGTCGCACTCCGTTGGTCTCGCAGTCCATCCAGAACGCGAACTTTTCGACAATCCAGGCCATTTGGCCCGAGGGTGAGTCAGCAAGCGCATAACCGACGGTCTGAGGTCGCGTGCTTTGTACCTTGGAGTACCCGGAGTCCCATTCGTTGTAAAACTGAAAGGATTCAAGGGCATCGATCTCTTCGGCTTGAAGGTTCTCAAATGTTGTCTCGTCGGGCTGGACGATTGGGAGAGTGCAGTGACCCGAGAGGCACCCCGTCGTTTCTTGGAGCAAGATAGCCTGGGTAACGATGGAGCCCCAGTCCCCGCCGTGTGCGTGAAACGCAGTGTAGTTGAGGCGCTGCATGAGTTGTTCCCACATGTTGGCAATGACGGCAACATTAGTGCCGGGTCGATCTGGTTTACCCGAGAAGCCGAAGCCGGGGAGGGCCGGCAGCACAACATGAAAGGCATCGTCGACGGTGCCTCCGAATTCAGTGGGGTTCGTTAGTGCTTCGATAACATCAAGGTATTCCAGTACGGACCCGGGCCATCCATGGGTAATCAGCAATGGCGTCGCGTTGGTATGGCGGCTGCGCTTGTGGATGAAGTGAATGTCGATGCCTTCGATTTCTGTGAGGAAGTTGTCGAACTCGCTGAGCCGACTGGCGACTCGACTGAAGTCATAGTCGGCCCGCCAGTAGTCAATGAGCTCTTGCTGGTAGGACAGGGGCAGTCCCTGACCCCAGTCTTCAACCGTTTCGGCATCGGGGAAGCGGGTTGCTTTTAAACGCGTCAGTAAGTCGGCGATGCACGCATCGGAGATCTGGGGTGTGAAAGATCTTATTGCACGATTATTCATGACGTTGGTGCCTCAGCGGATACTTACGGTCAACATACGTCCTGCAAGTTCTGCGCTCAAGCGCTACCTGACTGGTTAACCGCCTTGAGGTGGTCTTCGCTCAACCGATCCTCCAAGGCAGTCCGTTGCTCGGGCGCTTCAACGTTGTCGCCGAGTAAGTAAGGCGAGCGCGGTTGTCGATCTAAGAACAGCTTCCCTGACGATAAACCGGCTTGATCGGACTGAGCCATCCAGACGACTGTGTCCGCCCCTTCTCGGTGAGATCTCAGTACCAGGCGCGTTATTATTCGGAACAGAGGCAGTGCGGTTTGCACGCCGGGCGTGTCTGACCATCCGGGGTGCATGGCGTTCACTAAAATATTGTGTTCTGCCCACCGGCTTGCCCAGATTTCGGTCAATGTGTTGAGTGCTCTCTTACACTGCGCGTAAGCGCGTGCGCCACGATACCCGTCACTCGATACGTTCAGTCTTTGTAGATTGAGTCGCTCGGCGTACATCCCGCCTGACACAACATTGATGACCCGCGAGGGCTTTTTATGATGCGACAGCAAGGGCATCAGCGCCTCGGTCAGGCGCCACGGCGACAACAAGAGCAGTGCATAACTTCTTTCCAGGCCCTCTCGGGTCACTGAGTGATCATTGAACAAGGCGCCGGCGTTGTTGATCAACACATCAATTGGGCGGCCGTGTTCAAGGAGTCGTCTCGCCAATGAATCAGTGGCAGTGATCAGACTGAGATCAGCGAGCTCCACGTTGAAATCTGAGCGCCCCGTCTCATCACTGAGCACGCGCAACGTCGCGTCAGCCTTCTCTTGGCTGCGCACGACAAGTGTCAGATCTGCACCTGCGACCGCCAAGTCAATAGCAGCAGCCAGTCCAATACCCGAATTTGCACCGGTCAAAACGACGTGGCAGCCCTCCATACGCTCGGTGACGGGTTGCCAGGCTTTTTGACTTGATGTGTAACCGAATCGGGTAAATGTTTTCAACGTACTCAACGACTTTTTATCAGCACGCGCATTTTTTGGGCTTAACGTTGCCTCGCAAGGCACTTGTTCTAACGCACGTTTAAGGTGGTCAATCGCAGACTGACACTGTTGCTCAAATATGTCGCGGCGCCGGGTAAAAAATTTACTCAGGCCAAATTTGAAATAAAAGTCGATGCAGTAAGAAATCTCAACCCCACGCTCTGATTCGGTAAACGTAATGCTGTCGTTGACATTGAACAACAGGCTTCTGCCGGTCATAACAAGACGATTGCTTGGCCTAAATTCTGTGATCACGTAGGTGAAGGGGATCCGTATACCGCCTAAATTGACGCCTACGGTAAAGCGGGAGCCTTTGGCTACGGGACCTTGTGTTCGCTTACTCGCTGAGACCACGTTAGAGTCCCACTCGATCAGCTTGCGAAGATCGGCAAGGTAGGTAAAACAGTCGTACGGATTCCGATCGACACAAATAGTCTTGGTAATACGTAACATGGGATATTCCTGTGAATGCCTAGCTCCTTACGACAGAGTTAGGTGCTCAGTTCACAGACGGGTTCACTCGTCTCGGTAAACGACCCGTAGGGGTTCGCCAAAATCGTCGTAGACAATTTCTTTTTTGGGCTTTGTTTTGGGACGTCGAACGGTTTTTGGCGCGCGCTTGAGTTGGGCTTCTCGACGACGGTTTAAGGTGTCAATCACATCGTTGACTGGGGTTCGCTGCTGCGGCTTACCCGTAAAAATTGGTGTATGTATGGCTGATACAGCCTCGTCTACCGCACTGACGCCCTGAGGAACAGCGCGTATTTCGCCGCCACCCTTTAGATATGACCGCGTTTGACTTTCGAGATGGCGACGCATCTCTTGTTTGGATGGGGGCTTTTTCAAATTAATTCACCTCACCGACCAGTATAAACCCCACTGGGGCGAATAAAAGAACTGCGCTGATTTTGTTTGTGCTTGCTCGTGCGTGGGCAGTTGATACTATCCATGCGCAAGCGCAGACAATGATGGGGGACAGTATGCAGTGGGTGCGATCAGCTCTGATTTTTCTAATATTAGCAGTGACGGTAATACCCATTGGATCCATCTTGGTGATTGCCTCATTCGTGGCGCCTTACAGAGTGACCTACTTTTGGATTGGAAGACCGTGGCTGCAGTTTTCGATTGCCACGATTCGATGGGTTGGTGGGGTTAATTGCCGCCTCACAGGCTATCAGAACTTATTAGACGCTGCGGCGGGTAATCGTGTGATTATTTGTAGCAAGCACCAATCCACCTTTGAGACATTCTTTTTTCCAAGCGTCATGACTAATCCGATCGCGTACGTTTATAAGAAAGAGCTCAACCTTGTCCCATTTTTTGGTTGGGCAATTGGACGACTTCACATGGTGCCGATCGATCGCAGTGCAAAAGGAGATGCCTGGCAGCGGGTCGCTCTTATCGGTGCGCGCCTGATGGATCAAGGGAAGTGGATTATTATGTTTCCAGAGGCGACGCGTGCGCCCCGTGGGGAGCAGCTGCTCTACAAGTCGGGTGCGGCGCGACTGGCCTTAGAAACGGGTGCTGTTATTGTGCCTGTTGCCGCTGCGACAGGTCGGTGTTGGCCGCGCGCGTCTTGGACTTTTGTTCCCGGCACGGTGGACGTCTCGGTGGGTCCTGCTCTGCGCGCAATGAAGGACGAAAGCGCCGTCGAATTCATGGGTCGAGTGGAAGCGTGGATTGAGGCAGAAATGCGGCTCATCGATGCTGAGGCTTACGCCAGCTAAACGCTAACAATAAAAGAGAAGAGGGTTGATATGGGGTTTTACAACGATCTAGTCGTGCCGAGACTCGTCACATGTGCATGCGGCACTAAGCCGGTTATTCGGCAGCGACAGAAGGTGGTCCCGCGCGCAACGGGAACCGTCCTGGAGTTTGGTATCGGCGCCGGGCACAACCTTCCGCACTACACGGCCGAGCAGGTCGACAAAGTCATTGGTATTGATCCTTGCAGTACGTCCTGGGAATTAGCGTCACAGCGAGCGAGTGCCGCCAATGTTAATGTCGAGTTCATTCAGGGGTCGGCAGAAGATATTCCCCTTGAAGATAACTCGGTGGACTCGGTACTGATTACGTTTACCTTGTGCACCGTGCCCAACCCGCAGGCGGCTTTAGCAGAGGCACGCAGGACACTCAAGCCTACCGGTAGATTGTATTTCTGCGAGCACGGTATCGCGCCTGATGAGTCTGTGGCGAAATGGCAGCGACGGATAAACCCAGTCTGGAAACGCGTGTTTGGCGGATGCCATATTACGCGCGATACGCGAGGCCTTCTCCAGGAGGCTGGATTTACTGTCGATGCTGTTGAGCAAATGTACCTTCCGGGAACGCCCTCGATTGCAGGCTTCAATACCTGGGGCGATGCGAGCATTGCTTAGTCACTGACAGGCCCGTTAGCGGATAGCCGACGCGGTTTTCAAGCCGAGTCCTTTCAACCGTTTTTAATTTAAGAGGTACCCCAGCATGCACCGCCCTGAACCAAACTTTAATGTCGCAGCTCAAGTCATCAAACAAGCGGAGCTCAATCCGAGTGACACAGCCATTATTTTTGAGGGCACGAAGCGTACTTATGGAGAATTTGCGCAACGCGTCCGTTCCTTGGCTGGACTGCTGCGTAGTGCCGGTGTTTGTGTCGGTGACCGCGTCGGCTTTTTAGGATTTAATCAGCCAAGCTTCATCGAAACGATGTTCGCGACTGTGAGTCTGGGTGCGATTTTCGTACCGCTGAATTTTAGACTGACCGGCGAGGAGCTTGCGTTCATTATTGACGATGCCGGCGTCCACTCGTTGATCGTCGATCCAGACCTGATTCCAGTCGTTCAAAGTGTCAGGGAACGGTTACCGTGTCGCCGGTTTTATTCGGTCCACGGTGCCCTAGACGGTTTCGCCTGTCTCGAGTCAGGTTTGAGTGTTGCCGCGCCCGTGAGCGAGATCGCGTCCTCGTCACCCCATGACACGCTATTGATTATGTATACCTCGGGTACAACGGGCTTGCCAAAGGGTGCCATGCTGACCCACGGCAATATTGTCTGGAACAATGTTAACGCCAGTCTTGCGTTCGGAGCGAACAAATCCGATGTCCTCTTGACCGCAGCGCCACTGTTTCATATCGGTGGCTTAAACGTGATGACTATTTCGGCCTTTCAAATGGGGAGTCCGCTGGTCTTACTCCGCCACTTCGATCCTGAAGCGGTGTTAGACGCCATCGAAGAGCACAGTGTGACCCACATGTTTGGTGCGCCGGCTATGTTTTTGTTTATGGCCCAGCATCCAACATTTGCCGCCCGGGATCTGTCGTCAATTGAGATTTTAATCGTGGGCGCCGCACCGTGTCCCGAATCGCTAATTTCGCTGTACGGTCAGCGGGGAATTAGCTTTTGCCAAGGTTATGGGCTGACAGAAACGAGCCCGTTTGCGTCTTTTTTGGGTCCTCAAAAGTGTCTCGAAAAATTGGGGTCAGCCGGACTGCCTCCCGTTCACACGGAACTGCGTATTGTCGATAACGACAATGTTGCGGTCGGTGCTCACGAGCGTGGTGAAATATGCATCAAAGGCCCTAATATTATGAAAGGCTACTGGAACAGACCTGAAGCAACGGCCAGTGCCATTGACGAAATGGGGTGGTTTCACTCCGGCGATGTGGGATACATCGACGAAGAGGGTTACCTCTATATTTGTGATCGGCTCAAGGATATGGTGATTACAGGGGGTGAAAACGTTTACCCTGCGGAGGTGGAGAGTGTTTTGTTCGAACACCCGGCAATCACCGAGGTGGCCGTTATTGGCTTGCCCGATGAAAAGTGGGGAGAGGCTGTCACCGCGGTAGCGGCATTGACGGACGGGTCCGATTTGACGTTAGAGGCGTTGCGGGATTTCGCTGCCGCTAAACTTGCACGCTACAAACTGCCCTCAAGGCTTCATATCGTCGACGCCTTGCCGCGCAACCCAGCCGGCAAGGTGCTTAAGTTTGAGTTGCGGGAGACGCTGGCGTAACGGTTCAGTGCGATCTATGCCATCAACAGCGGTTCGATTATTGCTTGTGTTGCTCATCAGTACGCTGTTGCTCGCGGGCTGTGCGCAGGAGCGCGTTGAGGATTTGATTACACGCATTGCCACGCCCGTCGATATGTCGGGTCATTGGGAAGTTGATTACGCACGTAGCGACAATTTCCAAGATCAGCTCAATTTAGTATCCCGTCGCATTCAGCGCGAGGCGGCGCGGCGCGCAAAGCTTGCGGAGGAGGGTCGGGGGTTCGCGGGTGGACCGCTGCCGGGTCGAACCGATTTGATCACGCTGGCGCGGTTAGCGGAAATCATTACGGAGCCCAATCTCCTTGAAATTATTCAGGGGGATGCCCGTGTCAGGGTCAAGCGCGCGAACAGCTTTGCGTTGGTTTGTGAAACTGATGATTCAGGACTCTCACTGACAACCGATTCGTTGGGTACGCAACATTGCGGCTGGGATGGTGATCAGCTCTTTTTTTCGTTGCAGCTGCGGGACGGTTTGGACATCACGCATCGGTTGTCCCTGTCCGCGGATGCCGAAACGGTACTAATGGTCACCGCCGTCGAAACAAACGGGGCCCGATTTCCGCTGGTAGTCAGTCAGTATTTTACGCGCTACGACCCAAGCGCAATGGGATATCGCTGCGAGCGCAGTCTCACTAAGGGAAAAATATGCACCACTCAGTAAGCGCGCGCTCACTGGCATGCGTGCTCTTCGCAATGGGTTTGGTTTGCCCCGTTGTGTTGGCGGAGGCGACGCAGGAAGCCGACGTTCTAACGATTAGTGTGGGCGATGCAGTGGCGAAGCCGCAACAGCCTGGGCTCCCCCTTGATGTCGGTATTGTGGTGACCACGGGCGTTGTCAATAACAGTGGAACCGATATGGAAAGCTCCTTTCGGGAGACTGAAGCCAAATTGGTTGGCACGCGAATGCGACGGGAGCTAGAGGCCCATGAGGGTTGGGGTGTGGTTCGACTTTTCCCCGAGCCTTCAGTCATTCCTCAGGTGACGTTGGAACTAAATGTCCTGATATCGGACGGCGCGCACCTGAGTATTGCGGCATTCGGTTATGACGTGTCGGGTCGGGTGCTGTTAGATCGGACCTACAACGATGTGGCGTTGGAGTCAGACTATCTCGGCGAGGGTGCAGATCCCTTCAACGATTTATTTGTGCGTGTTCATGTCGATATGCTGTCTGCGCTGATGACTGAAGCGCCCGCCATCGCTGTGCTTAACTCCGTGTCATTCCTTCGCTACGCACAAGCGCTCGTGCCCGAGGCTTTTTCTGGTTATCTTAGCCACCGCGAGGGGCGTTGGTATTTAACCCGGCTACCCAGCGGGCAAGATCCCATGGGGATAAGACTCAAAAAGCTTCAAGAGTACGAATTACTGTTCATTGATACCATTGACGAGCAAATCCGCTCGATAGAAGCAGAGGTTGGTGCGGCGTACAGCCTGTGGCGAAGAGCCAGTAAAGAACAGCTTGATTGGCTGGAGTTGCGGCGGAGTCGAGACTCTGACGAAAAAAAATTCACCGATGATTCAGCGTTTTCGCGTCTTCAGGCGGTTTATGCGGCCTATCGATCATTAAAAATTCATGAGCAGGAGCTATTTGAGTTGGTGCTGGATCTAGAGAGCGAAGCGCGTTCCACGGCCCTGTACGTGGAAAAACAGGTTTTTAAGCTAACAGGGACGCTCGAGCAACAATACCGTGAGTGGCGTTCTATGCTGTTGCGAATTAATGACTTGGAGTCCCTGCGATGACGC
>Ga0233432_10006213_pt1 | contig 10237 bp, 10 predicted proteins | sample SI_122_August201_6_FD_179870 | JGI IMG/M metagenome (GOLD analysis project Ga0233432, IMG submission 179870) | Seawater microbial communities from Saanich Inlet, British Columbia, Canada - SI_122_August2016_10_MG | ecosystem: Environmental > Aquatic > Marine > Inlet | place: Canada: British...
CCTTAACTACTGTAGGATATGGAGATATTGCTCCCCAAACTCCCTTAGGACAATTTTTTGCTTCAATTATTATGATTTTAGGATACTCAATCATAGCAGTTCCCACTGGAATGATTTCAGTCGAACTCTCAAAAACATCCTTAAATACTCAATATTGTAGTGCTTGTTCGTTTGATAATCATGAAGATGATGCCATTTTTTGTAAAAAATGCGGGGAAGAGCTTAACCCTGTAGTTAGATGAAAATAAATCTATATACCGATGGGTCTGCTAAAGGAAATCCTGGAAAAGGAGGTTATGGTATAGTATTAATAGCAGGAAAACATTATAAAGAGATTTCGCAAGGATTTAGATATACTACTAATAATAGAATGGAACTTCTAGCTGTAATCGTTGGATTAGAACATTTAAAAAGTAATAAAAGTGATGTTGTTGTTTTCTCTGACTCAAAATACGTAGTGGATTCAGTAGTAAAAAAATGGGTTTTCCAATGGCAAAAAAAAGGCTTTAAGGGAAAAAAGAATGTAGATTTATGGAAAAGATTCTTATTTATTTACCACAAACATAATGTTTCTTTCCAATGGGTTAAAGGCCATGCTGGCCATCCAGAAAATGAAAAATGTGACCAACTAGCAGTAGAAGCTTCAGATTTCAAAGAATTATTGGTTGACCAGGGCTACGAACAATCCATTGATTCAAACCCACTTTTTTAAAAATGAAAGCTATACAGCTAATAAAATACGGTTCTTCACAAGATTCTTTTGAAATCAATGAAATTCCAATTCCAAATTTGATAAATAAGGAAGATGTTCTCATAAAAGTACATGCATTTGGAATTAATTTTGCAGATATCATGGCAAGAAAAGGCTTGTATAGGGCTAGTCCTGCTTTGCCAGCTGTATTAGGTTATGAAGTTGTTGGAATTGTAGAAAAAACCAAAGACCCTAGTAATAATCATTTAATTGGAAAAAGGGTACTTGCATTAACAAGATTCGGAGGGTATGCTCAGTATGCAGTAACTACAGCTCTAGGGTTAATTGAAATTCCAAAGTCTGTAAAAAATGGCATAGCCTTAGCCTTAGCTACTCAATATTGTACTGCTTTAATGGCAGTTCAAAAAACCGATTTAGAAAAAAATGATTTGGTTTTAATTCATTCTGCAAGTGGTGGAGTTGGCACAGCCTTAACCCAGCTTTTAAAACAAAAAGGATGTAAAATAATAGGACTCACCAGATCTGAATCCAAAATAACTTATTTGAAAAGTATTGGAGTAGATTTTCCAATTGATACAACTAAAAAAGAGTATAATCTTCAAATTCAAGAATCATTTCCCAACCAAAAGCTCAAAGGGATTTTTAATTCTGTAGGTGGTAAAACATTTAAAAAAGACATGCAATTATTAGACAATATTGGGACTTTAGTTTTCTTTGGAATTTCAGATAGAACAAATCAAAAAAAAGGACTTTTCCCAACTCTTTTGCAAATGTTTAAAATCGGAAAAATTCATCCAGCTATCCTTATTTTGAAATCACAAACTATTGCCGGATTAAATCTTTTAGAAATAGCAGATAAAAATCCTCAACAACTACAAAAGGCATTAAAAGAGTTAATTAATTTGTTAGAGAATAAAATAATTAGTCCTGTTGCAGCAAATGAATTTTCCTGGGAACAAATTTCAAAAGCTCATTTTGGAATGGAGAACGCTCAATTCACAGGAAAAACCTATGTAAATATTTTAGATTAATGAAAAGAGTATTGGTTCTGTTTATAATTTTCATCTCAGGTGCTGGAATTATAATTTTTCTAAATCTGGAATGGCAAAACGACAGAAAACTTCCCGTTTATCAACCAAACGATATAAACCCAGAACTAGTAGATTCCTCACTACACGGAAGAGGAAGGGGTCTTTACGGAGGAGATCATAAAATTTCTGAATTTGGACTCCTAGATCAGCTCAATCAAAAAGTCACTAAAGAAATAATGCTAGATAAGATAGTTTTGGTAGACTTTTTCTTTGTTTCCTGCCCTTCTATTTGCCCCAAAATGACTACTAATTTGTTAACAATACACAAACATTTCAAGCTTGATAGTTCAGTGTTAATTCTATCCCATACTGTTTGGCCCGAAGTAGATAATGTAAATGTTCTTTACAGATACGCTGAAAAATATGGTGTAGACCATAAATATTGGAGGTTTTTAACTGGGAAAAAACAAGAACTTTACCGATTGGCAAGACAAGACTACTTGGTAGTACCTGACATAAACGATCCAAATTTTCAGCATGGGAGTGATGCAGATTTTATTCATACGGAGAATATTGTTTTGATAGACCAAAAGCAAAGAATAAGAGGTTTTTATGATGGAACTAGTGCAACCCAAATGCAACAGGCTATTGAAGATATAAAGCTTCTAAAAAAAGCCTATAATTAAATATAGGTTTTTAATTTCTTAGTCAAATAATAAAAAGGAATGGTATCTAAAATAGCTATCACCATCTTAAAAACGTATCCAGACATTATAAAATAAATTAAAGAGTGGGTGAGCTCCCCATCTATTGTTTTTGGCAATCCATCTACCACAAAATGGGTGATTAATATTACTGCTGTACTATCTACTAATTGACTAATAAGGGTAGAAACGTTATTTCTTAACCAGAGCTTTTTACCTTCTGTTTTACTTTTTAAATAGTGAAATATATTTACATCAATAAACTGTGCACTTAAATAGGCAATCATAGAGGCTAAAGTTGCTCCTATACTTAATTTTCTTATGTGGTAAAATGCATATTCAGAATGTATTAATACTTCGTTATTTTTAATTTCATAGAGTGGGGAGTTAGTCAATACTTGGTCTGGAGGGTCTAATATTCCGGCAAGCCAAATAAAAAACATAACCCAGACATTTAGAGCAAGCCCCATCCAAACTACCCAATTCGCTCTTTTTTTGCCATAAAGCTCACTTATAAGATCTGTACATAAAAAGGTAATTGGGTATGGGAGGACTCCTATGGCAATAACAAATGGGACTTCTAAGGCTGAAAAAGTAAAGGAATAATCTATGAACTTAGATGTGCCAAGGATGTTTAATAGGGTTATTGAACCCAAAAAGAACCCCGACAAAATGAGAAATATTATGGCTTTATTTGATTCTTTTTTATTCAATAAAGGGTTGTTTAATTTTTTAATACAGAAATATATTTTGTCCTTAAATATAAAACTTATATGTATTTTTAAGTAATTGTTTTCAAATTATAAATGATAAAAATAGCTTCTATTCAAACCGATATTATTTGGGAAAATCCTAAAGCCAATAGGTTGGAGTACGATAAATTATTTCAATCCTTAGAACCTGTAGACTTAGTAATTTTACCAGAGATGTTTACCACTGGGTTTTCAATGAAGACTGAAAATATTGCTGAAAACAGTTCTGGAGATACACTGTTATGGCTGCAAGAGCGCTCTAAAAGCCTAGACACATGTATATTAGGAAGCCTACCTATAAAAGAAAACAACAAATTTTTTAACAGGTTATATGTTGTAAAACCAAATGAAATTCAATACTACGACAAAAGATATCTTTTTTCAATGGCTCATGAAGACAGACACTATTCTAAAGGAGAAAAAGAACTTATTTTTGAATTAAAAGGCTGGAAAATAAAACCATTAATTTGTTATGACTTACGTTTCCCGATATGGAGTAAAAATAAATATAAAAATAACGAATTTGATTATGACATTTTAGTATATGTAGCGAATTGGCCTGCAGTTAGATCTAACGCTTGGACAAGCTTACTTAAAGCCAGAGCCATTGAAAATATGTCTTATGTAGTTGGAGTTAATAGAACAGGTCAAGACGCGAATGAAATAAAATACAATGGCAACTCAAGAGTTTATGATTTTAAAGGGGAAAGAATGGATGATTTTATGGAAAATATGCCAAGAGTCCAGATTAATAACTTGGATAAAAACGAACTAGACTCGTTTCGAAATAAATTCCCAGTTTTAAAAGATGCAGATGACTTTAATCTTCTAATTTAAAGTCCCACTGAATATTACTGGTCCAATTTTTCTTTAATTGCAATACCCCATTATAATCCACTATTGGTTCCGGTAAAACATTCTTTTTAATATTCCCAATTGTCCAATATCCATCTCCATTCAAATCTCCTATTAACTTTATCTCATAATCACCTGGCTTACATCTTGAAATGGAGTATTCTAGTTTCTCTGCTGACAGTCTTAACTCTTTTACTACTTGTTTATTTTGAATAATTTGAATAATAGATTTTGGATATGGAATATTAAAGATAGTAAGCTCTAGAGTTGATAAATTATTATCATTGGAAATCATAAAATTAACAATGCTAGTATCTTTTTTAGCCTCTTTTATGCCAGTTATACTATTTGGAAGAAGAGTCATTTTATAATTATTGATTTTGCTTTCTGGGAAAATAGTAAGAAAGTTTTTATTTATTTTAAAAGAAGCATTTATTAGAATTGAGTCTACAACTATTTCTATCAAAGAAGTATCAATTTCTTTTATAAATTGATTAAACTCTAGGGTGAACCCTTCTTTGGATATAAGAGCGTTTGTCTTTTGTTCTTTGTAAGAAATTTTATTTCCTAGTCCAGTTTTATCAACATAAGAGACTCTTATTGTATCCTTAAAATCATTTCCAGATTTTATTATTAGAGAGTGTTTTGCCAATGTATCAGAAAAATAAAAAAGATGCTTAGAGCTCATCGTATTGGATTGATAGATAGTGTTGGTAGTTAAGTCTGTGACCCTGCAAGAATCAACAGGGATATTAAATTCTAACTCTAGCCTCCCAAAATGGTTAAAAGTGGACTTTTCCAGTGATTTTTTTCTTTTTGGGCTGAAAGCAATAGTATTTAAAATTGTAGAGCTGTCGCTCACTAAAATATTTTTTCTGTAAAAACCATGATCTTCATTTAAAGTATCCAATAGTAAATTGTCATTCTCGTCCTGAAAGCAGTTCAATTGGTATTCTCCATTTATTATGTTGTTAAGTTGGTATTTCCCGTTTTTATCTGTGTAAGTTCTATAAATATAAATCTTGTCATTAACATTTACTATCCTTACTAAGGCGTTCTTAAAAACCTCTTTTTCTGGATACTTTATAATAGTTCCTTGTAGAGATCCAGAATCAATTTTTGAACCTGTAGATACTACATAATTAAATTCATTTATTTTATTTTTTTCGGTAATGTCAGCAATTGAGTTGATAAATAAGAAAGAATAAGTAGTATTGGGATGAAGAGTGTCTTCCCAATTTATTTCAATTTTATTTTTTTCGGCTGTTACTTCCACTTCATTTATTGAAGGATTGGTTATTAAGGCTCTTTTACTTTTTAAAAATTGAATATTTTCATTGAATTCTAAATTTATACTAGTTTGTTTCATATTAACCAAACTCATATTTGAATCCACCTTTAAAATAGGGGCTATGGTATCTTTACCACCACCAGTGAGAGAAGTTTGTTGAGCACAACTGAATATTCCTAGAAATAATATTATATAAAGAAATCTCAAATTATTTTAACTATTAAATCATTAATTAAACTTAAATTTTTTTCATCTATTTCATCAAATGCATTTGTTCTATCGTGATCTACGTCTAAAATATAAGTAATCTCTCCTTTTTTATTTCTTATTGGAATCACAATCTCGGACTTTGACGCCTCGTTGCAAGCTATATGGCCTTCAAATAAACCTACATCCTTTACTATTATTGATTTATTTTCTTCCCAAGATTTACCACAAACTCCTTTTCCTTTGCTGATTTTCACACATGCTACAGGCCCTTGAAAAGCATTAAGAATTAAATAATCTCCCTCAACCTTATAAAACCCAACCCAAAACCAGTTAAAACGACTCTTCAATAAAGCGGAAATATTTCCTAAATTGGTAAAGGTTGGAACAGAAAAATCTAGGACATTTTCTATGTCAGAAAGAATGTTTTTGTATAAATTAGATTTGTTAGTCATCTCTATAGAATTAGACAAAAATAAGCTCATCTATTAGAAATGCAATTTTTTTTATTTTTATACATTAATTTTTTTTCATGGCAGGACATAGTAAGTGGGCAAATATTAAGCATAGAAAAGCTGCTCAAGACAGTAAAAGAGCTAAAGTTTTTACTCGTGCAATAAAAGAAATAACTATTGCAGCACGTGATGGAGGTGGAGAATTAGACACCAATCCATCCTTAAGACTTGCAGTTCAAAATGCGAAAGGCGCCAATATGCCGAAAGACACCATAGAAAGAGCTATTAAAAAAGGGGTTGGAGGAGAAGGAGCTAATTTAGTAGAAATAACTTTTGAAGGATATGCCTCTAACGGAATTGCGGTATTTGTTGAGGCAACTACAGACAATAACAACAGAACTGTTGCCTCTGTAAGATCCATTTTTAATAAGTATGGCGGTAATTTGGGGACTAATGGATCCTTGGGATTTTTATTTGAAAGAAAAGGGATTTTCACTTTAAAAAGAGAAAGTTTAATAGTAGAAGATTTAGAGGAAGTAGAGATGGAGCTCATAGACTATGGTTTGGAAGAATTAACAGAAGTTTATCAAGATGTAATTATTCAAACATCTTTTGATGAGTATGGAAAAATGCAAGCGATTTTAGATGAAAAAAAATGGGTAGTAAATAATTCTGAACTTCAAAGAGTCCCTGTCGATACCACTACCCTAGATTTGGAAAGTGCTCAAAAAGTAATGAAGTTAATTGATAAGATGGAGGAAGACGATGACGTCAACGCTGTTTATCACAATCTTGAAATCACAGAAGAATTAATAAATGCTATTTAATTCTTTTTAATAAGCTCTATCCAAAACTCATATTCTTTTCTTGGTAAGGAAGAAAGTAAGGAATTTTCAAATTTTTTAAAATTAAATTTACTGTTGAATAATTCTCTGTATTCTTTTTCAGTTCCTCCAAAAGGAGGCCCGTTTGTGTCAAATTCTCTATTGAAAAGTAATCCGATTATTTTCCCATTATCTTTTAAAATTTCGTTAGTTTTTTCCGTATAATTTGCTCTTAAGGTTGGATCAATTGCGCAAAAAAAAGTTTGTTCAATTATCACATCAAAAAACAATGGAGTTTTAAGTGAAAAAAAATCACCTATTAAAATTTGATCTTTTGGGAATAGAGGGCAGATTTCTTTGAATAAGTCTGCAGCCCTACTTGATAAATCCATATAAAAAATATTTTTAAAACCCTTTTCAAAGCCATATTTTACTTCATGGCCTTTGCCCGCACCAGGAATTAAAACATTAATTTTTTTATTTTCTTGATTGTCAAACCACTTTTTAATTGGATTAGATATTTCACCTAAGTCCCACCCAGTTTGATGGTTTTGGTAGCGAAGATTCCAAAAAGAATTATCTAGTTTATTCTCTTTCATTGATATCCCCTTTTTCAGAAAGTAAAATAGCTAAGGGTCTAGTGTATTCAATTTCTGAAAGGATTATTATAATTACAACTGTAAAAGGAACGCTGACTATCATTCCGGTGGTTCCCCATATTAACCCCCAAAACATTAAGGATAGAATGCTCACTAAAGGACTTATGTTCATAGAGTTCCCCATCCACTTTGGTTCTATAAAGTTTCCAATAATAACTTGGATAAAACCTACTACAAAAAGAATTATTAGAGCAATAGAAAAATCACCAAATTGTAATAAAGAAAAAACAACTGGGAATAATGTTGCTAATAAAGAACCAATGGTGGGAATGAAGTTTAAGAGAAATATTAGAAATGCCCAAAATATTGCAAAATTAAGATCACAAAAATAGAAGACTAGAAAACTCAACAGTCCGGTGATAAAGCTAGACATTGTTTTAATCCCTAAGTATTTAGCTACCGACCATTCTATTTTATTAAGTGTGCTGTTTAGACCATGATAATCGGAGCTAGATTCTGATAGAAATTGCTTTAGTTTGTGGGAAAAGTTGGTTTCCTCTAAAAATATAAATATCGTAAATATTAGTATCATTAATGTACTACTTATGATTTTAGATACTGCGTCAAAAAGCATTTCTGCCATTCCAGTAAGACTTATTTCAGTATACTGAGTCTCTATATAGGATTGTAGATCAATGTTTAATTTATCATTAACAAGATTTATTATTGCTGTTATATTGTTGTTATAATTGTGGTGAGAATCTATAATTGATTTAAAACTAGATAAGATTAGTTGGCTGAAAAAGTATAGAATAGAAAAAATAAAAACAGTTGTTATAATCGTTTTTAATTTACCAGGAACCACCTTTCCATAAATAGGAAATTTCTGTGATACTGCAGTAAAAACTCTAATGGTAAACCATAAAAGAAGAGCAAAAATAAATGGGACTAATATATATTGCCCATAAATTAAAACAGTTATCACGCCAGCAAAACCAACCACATATTTTGAGAAAGTGTTCAAATTAAATAATTTTTGATTTAATAATCTCTTAAATATATTAAATCTACAATTTAAGATACAAAAAAAGGCCTGATTTTAATCAGGCCTTTGGTATTATTAAGATTAAAAAATCTATTTAATAATCTGTAATTTTTTAGTAGTAATAGATTCTCCAACTGATAATACAAGATTGTAAATTCCATTATTTAATGTAGTTACATCAATATTATAATAATCAAAATTTGAAGCTGAAGTATGATTTCCAGTAAATACTAACTCTCCTAGTAAGTTGTACAAATCGATTTTTACATCAGAACCCTCAAGTCCTTCAAAAGCTACAGTAGCTGTATTATCTGCTGGATTTGGGAACAACATTAATTTTGTTGTACTCAACTCTTCAACATTAGTTGCACTAATTGTAGAGACCGTAGACTGAATAACTTCTTTTGTAGCATCATCCTGAATCCAAGTTACAACTCCTAAATTATTGAAATCTTCAATGGAGTGTTGAGTTGCGTGATCTATTGGACTATTAGCATTTGGAGGAAGTACATAATTCCCTGCGAAAGTATGTGAGAAATTCTCCGTTACTGAATTTCCTGTTTGAAGTGTTCCTAAATTAAATCCTTGTGAACTAGGAACCATTTTTTTCATCACATTTCCAAATTCAGTTTCACCATTACTTCCAACGTTGTTAAAAGTTTTTATTTCATAGATAGCAGTGTAAATAGTTAAATTACTATTGAAATCTCCTAAAGCATCTATGTTTACTGTAATATCCACAGTTTGTCCTGTCACAGTGAAGAAAGAAGACATCTCTAGAAATGCAGGTTCCGCTAGAACAGCATCAATTTGTGAATTTGCTAAAGATGATGAATTCCCTTGCCAATCATTTCCATCCAAAATAAAATCTGGCACAGCGTTAACTCCGTAGTAAGTACGTCTATCACCACCTTCATCAGTATAATATGGATCACCAGAACCTGGCCAAGACATCTGGTATTTAAGTAATGAATATTGATCATCAGCATACCCAGTTAATACACTAGCCACATTTACGTTTCCAGCAACACATGGGCCACAAGTAGAACTAGTAAACGATTCTAACATAGGTCTTCTAATAGTTGCATTGTCGTAAACTGTAACTGTTCCTGAAACCATATCGTTGGAAGTATTCATATCAGTTGCACCATTTATGTTGGTTGCCCAAACTGCAATTACATAACTCCCAGCAGCTGCAGGTGACCAAGTTGTCCCGTGGCTAAAATCATAATAATTTCCGGTTGCTAAGTTCAATCCAGATACTGATTCAGTAACTGTCGCACCACCATCAATAGTATAATTTACATCCATAGTTGTTACTGTACTAGTCCCCATATTTTGAAGTTTTCCAGAAACAGTAACAGGACCATTAGCTAAAATTATAGTTGGTGGTGTTGTCATAGAAATTCCAGAAACATCTAAAGCAACTGATTCACTAATTTCAAAGTTATCTATTGCAATATCTGATGTCCAGGCTTGCCCATTGTCGTCACCAACAATGGCAATAACTTTAAACATAACAGTATCAGAAAAACCGGATAAACTAACAATCTCAAAATTCCACTGATCTCCTTGGTCTCCAGATTTTGTAAAAACATTAGAATAGGTTGCTCCACCATCGTTTGATGCATCAACTCTAAGCGTACCTATTGCACCTCCATACATATGAGAGTAGAAAGTTAATTTTGGACTAGTCATTGAAGTTAAATCAAGAGCTGGAGAGTTCAAAATTGCACTATCACCAAGAACTCTAGGAAGAGAT
>Ga0233432_10006215_pt1 | contig 10236 bp, 10 predicted proteins | sample SI_122_August201_6_FD_179870 | JGI IMG/M metagenome (GOLD analysis project Ga0233432, IMG submission 179870) | Seawater microbial communities from Saanich Inlet, British Columbia, Canada - SI_122_August2016_10_MG | ecosystem: Environmental > Aquatic > Marine > Inlet | place: Canada: British...
CTATCGAAACAGTAATTTGTGTTGGAATTACATTCATGGCACAGATGTCTGACAAGTTTACAACTACAGCTTTATATCCCAAGTGTTTTAAGGGTGCGTATGCCAAATCAAAATGCACCCCTTCAATCAATAGATCTGTAGAAATAACTTGACACAAGTCTCCAAGTTTAATTACTGCAGCATCATCGCCAACACCCTTTACTGTTGTTTCGTGATAATGTGTTATGTCTTTTGTAATTTGATCAATCAGTCCGAACTCTCCTAAATTGGAGATTGAGGTAAATTCTTGTTCTTTATCTTCTAGTATGCTCATTCGACAAAATTACGGATTTATACCTTATTGATTCGCATAAAATTAAATTGAAAAAGAGATTTATTTGTATCTTTGCACATTCAAAACATCTAATTTTATAGAATGTATAAAATCCATTGAAATATGGTTAGTGTAACAGAAACAGCAAAGAAAAAAATTTTCTCATTACTTGAAGAAGAAGGAATGGGCCTAGATGCTTATGTAAAAGTAGGTGTTTCTAGTGGGGGTTGTTCAGGCTTATCATACAAGTTAGACTTTACAAAAGATAAGTCTGAAGGAGATAAGTTGATTGAAGATAATGGTGTTAAGATTTTAATTGATAAGAAAAGCTTGTTGTATTTAGTTGGAACCGTTTTAGATTTCTCAGGCGGTTTAAATGGTAAAGGGTTCACTTTTAATAACCCTAATGCTTCAAGAACTTGTGGCTGTGGAGAAAGTTTTGCAATTTAATTTATAACTGACAACAGAATTGACAGAAGAAGACAAAATATTACAAGAAGTAACAACAACCGATTACAAATACGGTTTTGTTACCGATATTGATTCAGACACGATTAAAAAAGGTTTGAATGAGGATGTGATTCGGTTGATTTCTATGAAAAAAAATGAGCCCGATTGGTTGTTGGAATGGCGACTTGATGCTTTTAGAAAATTTCAAAAGATGACTGAGCCTGAATGGGCAAATGTGACTTATGACAAACCTGATTTACAATCGATATCGTATTATTCAGCTCCAAAACCTAAGAAAACACTAGAGAGTTTGGATGAGGTTGATCCAGAGTTGCTAAAAACTTTTGAAAAGCTGGGTATTTCTCTAGAAGAACAAAAACGCCTTACAGGTGTGGCAGTAGACATTGTTGTTGATTCGGTGTCTGTAGCAACTTCCTTTAAGGAAAAGCTTGGGGAGTTGGGGATTATTTTCTGCTCCATTAGTGAAGCAATACAGAAGCATCCAGAATTGGTGAAAAAATACATCGGCTCGGTGGTTCCGAAAACAGATAATTTTTATGCTGCTTTAAATTCGGCAGTCTTTACGGACGGTTCATTTTGTTACATTCCAAAAGGGACGAGATGCCCTATGGAATTGTCTACTTATTTCCGAATTAATCAAGCTGGAACTGGTCAATTTGAACGCACCTTATTAATTGCAGATGAAGGCTCTTATGTTTCATATTTGGAGGGTTGTACCGCACCATCGAGAGACGAAAACCAGTTGCATGCTGCAGTGGTTGAATTGATTGCACTAGACGATGCTGAGATTAAATACTCTACGGTTCAAAACTGGTATCCTGGAAATAAAGAAGGTAAAGGAGGTGTTTTCAATTTTGTAACCAAAAGAGGTATATGTCATAAAAGTGCTAAAATTTCTTGGACTCAGGTTGAAACAGGTTCGGCAGTAACTTGGAAATACCCTTCTTGTATTCTAAAAGGGGACAATTCTATTGGCGAATTTTTCTCAGTAGCTGTTACTAATAATTACCAACAAGCTGACACCGGAACAAAGATGATCCATGTTGGTAAAAACACCAAAAGCACGATTATTTCTAAAGGTATTTCTGCAGGAAAAAGTAATGGAAATTACCGTGGATTGGTTAAAATTATGAAAGGTGCTGAAAATGCACGAAATTTCTCTCAATGTGATTCATTACTTATGGGAGACCAATGTGGCTCTCATACATTTCCCTATATAGAGGTCAAAAATAAATCTGCTAGAATAGAGCATGAGGCTACAACTTCTAAAATTGGTGAAGACCAACTTTTTTACTGTAACCAAAGGGGAATCGGCACAGATGAAGCAATTGGATTAATTGTGAACGGGTATTGTAAAGATGTTCTGAATCAGCTTCCTATGGAGTTTGCCGTTGAAGCACAAAAATTACTATCACTTTCCTTAGAAGGAAGTGTTGGTTAATCATAAAGGTTATAAAAATGTTAAAGATAAAAGACTTAAGCGTCGAAATAGAAGGTAATAAAATTTTAAAAGGCCTTAATTTAGAAATGAATAAGGGCGAGGTGCATGCTATTATGGGGCCCAATGGTGCTGGTAAAAGCACCTTATCTGCAGTTATTGCGGGTAGAGAAGAATACGAAGTCACTGGAGGTACGATTGAATTTGAGGGAAAAGATATTATGGACATGGCTCCGGAAGAGCGTGCCCATCTCGGCATTTTCTTATCTTTTCAATACCCTGTGGAAATACCAGGTGTTTCTGTAACAAATTTCATTAAAACAGCCATAAACGAAAGTCGTAAAGCGACAGATTTAGACCCGATGCCTGCGAAAGACTTGCTCAAGAAAATGAGAGATAAGCAGGAGTTATTGGAGATGGATAAAACGTTTATGTCTCGGTCTATAAATGAAGGGTTTTCTGGTGGGGAGAAAAAACGAAATGAAATTTTTCAAATGGCCATGCTAGATCCTAAATTGGCAATTCTAGATGAAACCGATTCTGGTTTAGATATTGATGCGCTTCGAATTGTTGCCAATGGCGTGAATAAATTAAAAAATGACAATAATGCCGTCATGATTATTACTCATTATCAGAGGCTTTTGGATCATATTGTGCCTGATTTTGTACACGTATTATTTGACGGTAAAATAGTGAAAACAGGAGATAAAAATTTGGCTTTACGTTTGGAAGATCAAGGATATGACTGGATCAAACAAGAGCAAAAAGTATAAAAATAAAGACGTTGAATTTACAAGAAAAACTTTCACAATCTTTTAAAGACCTTGGCAGTCGTTTAAATGGAAGCGAATCAAAATCGTTACGAGAATTACGTTCTCGGTCTTTTGACTATTTTAAGGGTCAAGGATTTCCTACGAACCAAGATGAGGAATGGAAATACACGTCTTTAAATAAAATAGTAAAACGAGATTTTGACTTTAGTTCTCAAGTCAGTTCAGAAATTTTAGCTGAAGATATTGAGCCTTTTTTATGTGAAGGACTAGATTCTTATAAATTGATTTATATCAATGGCGTATTTAATAAATCCTTATCTATATTAGGCTCTAATGAGAAGTTCTTTGTGGGTAGTTTAAAACAAGGAATGAAAGAAATGCCTGATATTATCAATGCTCATTACGGTAAACTTGCCGACACCAAGCAAAGTCTAGTAGCTCTTAATACTGCAATGGCAAACGAAGGTGCTTTTGTATATGTGAAGAAGGGTGTTAAACTCGATAAATTGGTTCAAATTTTGTTTGTCAACACAAATCATGAGGAATCACGAATGATGCAAACAAGAAATTTATTCGTTTTGGAAGACTTTGCCGAGGCACAAATTTTTGAGCGGCACCAAGCCTTTAACCAAGGTCATGTGTTTTCTAATTCAGTTACAGAATCTTCTGTAGGTAATGAAGCCCACTTTAAACACTTTAAACTACAAAATGACTTGGACTCTTCCTCAATGGTCGATTCTACTTTTGTAAAGCAAGGCGCGAACAGCTCTGCCTTAGTTGACACCTTTGCTTTTAGCGGTGAATTGGTGAGAAATAACTTACATTTTGAATTTACAGGTATGCATGCAGAAGCGTATATGGATGCCATCACCTTACTTAAAGGAAAGAGCCTTGTAGACCACCATACTTTTGTAGACCATGCAGTTCCTAATTGCCAGTCGAATCAGCTATATAAAGGAATTTACGACGAGAAGTCAAAAGGTGTTTTTAATGGCAAAGTTATGGTTCGGAAAGACGCCCAAAAGACAAATGCATTTCAGCAAAATAACAACCTTTTATTAAGTGATTTTTCGAGTATTGACACTAAACCACAGTTAGAAATTTTTGCCGATGATGTGGCTTGTTCTCATGGATGTACCATTGGGCAGCTCGATGAAGAAGCACTTTTTTACATGCAGACTAGAGGGATTCCATTAAAAGAAGCCAAGGCTTTTTTAATGTTTGCCTTTGCAGGAGATACGTTAAAAAATATTACAATACCGGAATTAAAAACGCAATTAATTAACCTTGTAGCAAGAGAATTAAAAGTAGACCTAGAACTTAATGAAGTATCACCTTAATGACTGACATTGTATTGAATATAAGAGATCAATTCCCTATACTTCATCAGAAAGTACATGGCCATCCCTTGATCTATTTTGACAATGCAGCCACGAGCCAAAAACCCCATAAAGTTATTAATGCAATTTCTGAATATTACTTGCAAGAGAATAGTAATATTCATCGTGGTGCTCATTATTTGAGCAACCAAGCTACAGAGAAATACGAAAAATCTCGCGAGGCGGTTAGACGTTTTATTAATGCAGAAAGTACAGAAGAAATAATTTTAACCAAAGGGACTACTGAATCAATCAACTTAGTCGCTTCTTGTTTATCTCAATATCTATTTCAGCCTGATGATGAAATTTTAATTTCTGGACTTGAACACCATGCCAATATTGTGCCATGGCAAATTGCGGCAGAGCAAAAAGGTGCGCTAATAAAGGTAATTCCCATTTTAGATTCTGGAGAGCTTGACCTGGTTGCTTTTAAGAATTTATTGAGTCCAAAAACAAAACTATTGGCATTGAGTCATATTTCTAACGCCTTGGGAACGATAAACCCAGTTGAAGAAATGATTGCTTTAGCAAAGGAAAAGGGTGCATTGGTTCTTATAGATGGCGCACAGTCTGCACCTCACATGTTAGTCGATGTTAAAGCTTTAGACTGTGATTTCTTTTGTTTTTCTGCCCATAAAATATATGGTCCAACTGGTATAGGAGTTTTATATGGAAAAAAATCACAATTAGAAAAAATGCCCCCTTACCAAAGTGGTGGAGAGATGATTAAAGAAGTTACTTTTAAAGGAACTACTTTTAATGATTTGCCATACAAGTTTGAAGCCGGCACACCTAATATTGCAGGAGGTATAGGTCTCCTTGCGGCTATTGAATTTATTGAGGAAGTCGGCATAGATCATATTGCTCGCAGAGAAGCTGAACTGTTGGCTTATGCTACAAAAAAATTAAAAGAATTGGGAGGGATACAATTTCTTGGTGAAGCCAAAGAAAAAGCTGCAGTGATTTCTTTTCTAGTAGATGGTATTCATCCATCTGACCTTGGGTCGGTTTTAGATAAATTAGGCATTGCTGTTAGAACTGGTCATCATTGTGCGCAACCCATCATGGATCGTTTTGAAATTCCAGGAACCGTTCGCGCCTCTTTTGCCGTATATAATACAGAAAATGAGATTGATGTGTTTATAGAAGGCATCGACAAAGTAAAAAAGATGTTTGGATAAATGAGCATAAAAGAGATACAAGAAGAGATTATAGAGGAGTTTGCCATGTTTGACGACTGGATGCAGAAATACGATTACCTTATTGAGCTGAGTAAAGATATTCCATTGATTTCTGAAGAATACCGATTGAACGAAAACCTTATTAAAGGATGCCAATCTAAGGTTTGGTTACACGCAAGACAGATAGATGGAAAAGTGATATATACTGCAGATAGCGATGCTATTATTACCAAGGGTATTGCCGCATTGTTAATTAGAGTATTAAGTGAGCAAAAAGCCGAAGATATTTTAGAAAATGAAATGTATTTTATTGACGCTATTGGTTTAAAAGAGCACTTATCTATGACGCGATCTAATGGATTGGTATCAATGATTAAACAGATGAAATTTTATGCCTTGGCTTTTCAAGCTAAATAAGTTCAACAAAAATTATTTTAGATGATGAATGAGGAACAAATGCAATTATTAGGAGAAAAAGTTGTAGAAGTACTACACAGTATTTACGACCCAGAAATTCCAGTAGATATTTATGAATTAGGTTTAATTTACGATGTTCGCGTCAGTGAGGAAGGTGCTATAGAAATTGATATGACACTAACCTCACCGTCATGTCCTGTTGCTGAGACCATGCCTGAAGAGGTTAAACAAAAAGTGAGTGCTTTAGATGAGGTTAAAGATGTAGACGTGATTATGGTTTTTGAGCCAACTTGGACTAAGGACATGATGAGTGAAGAAGCAAAATTGGAGTTGGGTTTTCTTTAGCAAAAGATTGAAATATTAGATGGAAGAAAAAGGTGAAATCATAAATAAAGTTGATCAGTCTGGACTAATAACACTTAATCTAGAAGATTATTACGACCAAGGCAGGCGTGTTTTTATTGATCTTAAAGATCATCTTACTGATGGACTTGTCTTACGTGAACGTGACTTTAGAACCTTTGTTAAGTCAAACGATTGGTCTCAGTATAAAGATAGCCATGTCGCTATAGACATTACCTCAGATGCCATTGTTCCAGCTTGGGCTTTTATGTTGGTTGCCACTGCTGTTTCGCCTTTTTCAAAAACTGTCGTTAAGGGCACGCTAGAAGATCTCAATAAGCATTTATATACCTCAGCACTTAAAAATATTGATCTAACAGAATTGAAAGATAAATTTGTGATTGTGAAAGGTTGCTCAAAAGTACCTGTACCAGAATCTGCGTATGTAGAGCTATGTGCTTTATTACAGCCTGTGGTAAAAAGCTTGAGTTATGGAGAAGCCTGCTCTAAAGTGCCATTGTTTAAGAGGCGTTAGAACATTAATTATATCAGAATAAATTTAGATGATTGTTTTTGAATAAGAACTTAGTCTAGCAACTCGGAGAGTAATTTGAACTCTATTCTAGGCGACATCTTTTCGTATATAATGGCATGTACGGCATCAGTAATAGGCATATTTACTTCCAAATCTTTGTTAATCTCTTTGATGCATTTCACTGCATAATAACCTTCAGCCACCATCTTCATATCCATTTGCGCCATTTTTACGGAATAACCTTTACCGATGTAGGTTCCAAACATTCTATTACGACTAAACTTAGAATAAGCAGTTACCAATAAATCACCTAAATAAGCAGAATCTTTAATGTCTCTTGAAATAGGGTGTATGGCATCTACAAAGCGATTTATTTCACGAATGGCATTAGATATTAATACTGAAAGGTAATTGTCGCCATAGCCTAAACCGTGAGCAATACCAGCAGATACAGCAATTACATTTTTTAATACGGCAGAATATTCTGTACCATAAATGTCATCAGAAGTCGTCGTTTTAATATATCGGCAACTAAGTTGATGTGCCATAAAGTCTGCAATGGAATTGGTTTCGCAGGCAATTGTCAAATAAGATAGACGCTCTAAAGCAACTTCCTCTGCATGACAAGGTCCTGTAATAACTCCAATATGCTTTAAAGGGACATGGTATTCGTTTTGAATGTATTCGCCAACAATTTGATTGCGTTCAGGAATAATTCCTTTAACAGCAGAGAAAAACACCTTTGAGCTAAGATCTATTTGAAGTGATGACAAAGTTTCGTGGACGAATGCAGATGGAACAGCTAAGACAATAATATCTGCTTGTTCGCAAGCTGTTTTTAAGTCACTAGTTACATTAACAATTTGTGTGTTAATAAGAACACTGCTTAAATAGTTAGGATTGTGTTTTGTTTCTCTTATATAATTAACAGCATCCTGATTACGCATCCACCATAGAAGTTCAGTTGAATTATTAGATAATATTTTTACAAGCGCAGTTGCCCAACTTCCGCCACCTATAACAGCTATTTTTTTATTTGTACTCATTTACTTTTCTCTTAAGTGAAAATTTACCTTCCCCTTCGAATCTATTAACAAAATCAAAGCCTCAATAAATGAAATGATTTGTGATTCTGCTCTAAAGTTAATTTTTTCAGCGTCATCAGAAGGTTTGTGATAATCATCGTGTTTGCCTGTCCAAAAATGAAGTGCTGGAATGCCTGCCTCATAAAATGGTGCATGGTCTGATGGTCCGTTTTCTCTTTTCTTTAAGGTCAGTGGAAAGGCGTCACATTCAATTTCCTTTAAAGAGGGTTCCCAAATTAAAGAACTTCCAAGGCCCTCAACCGTAAGAGCCATTCCAGGTTCCATTCGACCCAACATATCCATGTTTAGTACATAGTTTATCTCGTTCAAATTCAGGCTAGGATTCATCACATAGTATTTTGAACCTAATAATCCTTTTTCTTCTGCAGAAAATGCAATAAACAAGAAGTTATTATGTTCTTTAATTTTATTGTTTTTAATGATATGAGCTAATTCTAAGAGTGCTGCAGTACCGCTCGCGTTATCATCAGCACCATTGTGAATTTGACTTGGTCCTTCATGTTTTGAACCGGACCCACCATATCCTAAGTGGTCATAATGTGCCGTAATTACTACAGTTTTTTCAGCACCATTATCAATAAAACCAATGACATTATGAGCCTGAACAGTTCCATCATTTTGGTTTACTTTTTCAAAATAAGTAAAAGCTTGAATAAATCCATCTGTTCCTTTTGGATTCAGTCCTATTTCGCGCATTCTACTAATTAGGTAATCGCGAGCTTTAATTTCGCCATTCGTGCCGGGTTCTCTTCCTTCCATTTCGTCACCAGCCAGCGTGATGATATCTCCTTGTAATCGACTTACTCTTTTTTTGTTAATCTCACTACAGTCTTGACTTAAAATTGTGAATGGGATTAACATAAATGAAAGTACGAGCGATTTTTTTATAATCTTAAAATTATATTTCCAAAAAGAGGTTGTTGTAGTATATTTCATTAGATCCAAAATATATGTTTTTAGCTTATTGAAATAAAAAGTTGTGATTTAGTACGCTCTTTTATTATTTCCTTCTACGTAATACATAAAAGCTTTGTTAACCACCTTATTTCCTCCGACAGTCGGGTAGTCTCCGGTAAAATACCAGTCTCCTTTGTGATTAGGACAGGCTTGATGTAATTCTTCTATTCCCTGGAATATAATTTCTACTTCTGTTTTGATATCTTCCGGTTTTAACAATTCTACTATTTTAGTTGAAATTTCTGCCGGTGTAAAAGGGTTGTATATTTCTTTTACATAATTAACCACTTGTTCATTTGGTATATCAACCTGAGCTTTACATTTTTGATAAACCTCTTCTATGACAGATTCGAGACCTCTGTCTTTCAATAATTCTATTGCTGCTTTAAAAGCGATAAAATCGCCCAATTTTGCCATGTCTATACCATAGCAGTCTGGGTAACGAATTTGGGGTGCTGAGGAAATGATCACAATTTTTTTTGGATGAAGACGATCTAATATTCTCAGGATACTCTTTTTTAATGTGGTACCTCTTACAATGCTGTCATCGATCATGACCAAATTGTCTTTTTTACTCACCTGACCGTATGTGATGTCGTAAACGTGACCTACAAGATTATCTCTATTGTTATCGTCGGTAATAAACGTTCTTAACTTCGCATCTTTTATAGCGATTTTTTCTACTCGTGGGCGTACAGAAAAGATTTCTTTTATTTGTTCTGTAGTAGCCTCGTTGCCGAGGTCTAATACCATTTGTGCCTGTTTATCTTTGTAAAGTAATTCCAAACCTTCTATCATTCCATAAAAAGAGGTTTCTGCTGTATTGGGAATAAACGAGAATACAGAGTTTTTTAAATCCCCCCCAATACTTTTCATTACCTTGGAGCATATATGTCTTCCTAAGTTTTTTCTTTCATTATAGATATCCGCATCATTTCCTCTCGAAAAATAAATGCGTTCAAAAGAACAGGCTTTCTTTTCTAAAGGCTCAATCACCTCGTCCATACTTACCCTCCCATCTTTTTTGATGATTAGAGCATGACCGGGCGTAATTTCTGAAATCGTTTCTTGAGGCACATTCATAGCGGTTTGAATAACAGCACGTTCAGAGGCTACCACAACAACCTCTTCGTCTTTGTAGTAAAAGCCTGGACGTATTCCGGCAGGGTCTCTAAGCGCAAAAGCGTCTCCATGCCCCATCAAACCACACATCACATATCCACCATCCCATTTCTTTGCAGAATTGATGAGTACATCTTGAACATTAATATTGTCAGCAATATACTTTGACATTTCTTGTTTGTCCAATATTTCATTTTTCTTA
>Ga0233432_10006219_pt1 | contig 10232 bp, 7 predicted proteins | sample SI_122_August201_6_FD_179870 | JGI IMG/M metagenome (GOLD analysis project Ga0233432, IMG submission 179870) | Seawater microbial communities from Saanich Inlet, British Columbia, Canada - SI_122_August2016_10_MG | ecosystem: Environmental > Aquatic > Marine > Inlet | place: Canada: British...
CTTCGAATCTGTGTCAGGTCGTGCAGGTTACGCTGACTTTTACAAGAGAGATTGTCAACTTAAATTGGTTGACCCTGTTGGAACAGTGATCGAATTGTGGGACATCAAAGGTGCTTTCCTTACAAATGCTGGATTTGGCGATGTATCATACGAAGATGGAGCTCCAATGGAGATCTCACTCACTCTTCGTTTCGATAATTGCGTGCTCCAATATTGATCTAAACACAATATTTAATAAAAGGCGTAGAATCTTTCGGGATTCTGCGCTTCATTTATTTCTATGACATATAATTAAACATATCCAATGTACAAGTCATGTATGTAGGATAAAATAGTATCAAGTTCAGTTTAATTATTAGTTTTGTTATGGAGACAATATGAGTACAAGAGAAGGAAATAACGTCTTAACAGGCGGAAAAGAATCTCCCGAAGGTTCAATGGCCGCAGGCTGGTCAGGCCCAAGAGGTGATGTAATGCGAGATGAGTTTGGATTGGATATTCCAGTCGAAAACGTTCCTCTCCCATCTAAAGGAGTAATATACCCTCCTGATCATCCACTGCACATGCAAGAAACAGTGCAAATCAGAGCGATGACTGCAAAAGAAGAAGACATTCTTACTTCAAAAGCATTGATTAAAAAAGGAACAGTTATTACAGAATTGATTCGTTCTTGTTTAATTGACAAAAGAATTGATCCGAATGACATGATTCTAGGAGATAGAAATGCTCTTATGGTATCTCTTCGTATCACTGGCTACGGTGCAGATTATAAGATCGAAGTAGGTTGTCCTTCATGTGGTGAAAGATCTAAACAAGAATTTGATCTTTCTGCATTGCCTATCACTCGACTATCTTCTGAGCCTGTTGCTTTAGGATCTAATGTATTCGAACTTGGCATGCCAAAGTCAAGAGATACAGATCCTGATTTGACCATCAGATATCGTCACATGAACGGCCATGATGAACAACATATTACAGCAATGCAAGAGCGAAAGAAAAAACAAGGATTCAAATCAGATAACTTGATTACCACTAGATACCAACAGCAAATTGTGGCAATTAATGACATTACTGATAAAACTAAAATCCAAATGTTTATTCAAAGAATGCCTACTCGATACTCTTTAGCCCTCCGAAAAGGAATGGATGCTAATGAACCGGGAATCTCAATGAAGCAGCATGTACATTGTCCTCATTGTTCAGAAGAGTCGGAGGTCTCAATGCCGTTAGGCGCTAGCTTTTTTTGGCCTGACGCCTAGTGATAAGCCCATATTTTTAGAGCAGATATTTCTTCTAATGTATTACATGGGTCTTTCTTATGTCGAAGGATACAATATCCCAATTTGGCAACGCAGATGGTTTCTAGAAAGAATACAAAAAGAAATTAAAAAATCTAATGATGCTAATAATGGCGAGGGAGGTGCTTCTAGAGGAGCACAACACAACTCGCCAGATGTCAGAGCAATGATGGGCAGACAAAGGGCAATGGTTCCATCGAAACTAAGGAGATTCACGTAATGGTAACTAGTAATCAGATTTTAGACTTATTAGAAAAGGCATACAAAGCCGGCTGTTTCGAAGAAGTTCATAAAATGATAAAAGCTGATTCTTCTTTAGTTTTGATTGAAAAAGTTATAGAAAAATCACAAGAGAGATCTGATAGATTTCCGTTTAATTTCGATGATATATTTGGGTCTGATTAATGGAAAATCTTTGGACTGAATATATAAACGGAAATCTGCCTCTAGATGTGTTAGTAAAAGATGCCTACGCATTGGAACATAGTTTTAAGCCAGAATGGCTTGATATGACCGATGAGACGGTCGAAGATTACGTAAAAAGGCTCTTATCGGAGCTAGAGTCCGAAGGTTATAACTTAGATAAGACTCCTATCGAAATACTTAAACAAAAATTCGTCGAAGAATCTATTGTTGTCAATGCTCCTTTGGCTTACATTAATCTGTCTAGTGCACTTTCTGAGTTGAAGAAACAAATAAGAGAAAATGTCGAAAAAGGCATGCCAGATTGGATTGTGTCTAGATTGACTGATACTAAAGATCAGATCGAACAAGAACTCAAAAGGATGAAGTGATATCCATTAAAGAATCAGATATTGGTGATTGTGTGTATGTTCTTCTTACGGTGCAATCAGCTCCTGTTTTCTGTGAAATAGTCAAAGTATTAGAGTACGAAAATGCTATAGAAGTGTTAACAGAAATGTGGGGAAGAAGAATAGTGGCTGCCCAAAATGCTTATTGGGAAGAAAAAGAAGCAAAGAAGAGTAAAATCATTAAGTTGCAGAATAATTATACCAAGTGGGCAAAGGAGTATTTACATGAAGAAACAGAGACTGATAGTAGAATCGATAAGGTATATCACGGGCAATCAGAAGTCAGTGAAGATACAGGGAAAAATAAACGAAGTGAAAGCGTTTCAAAAAGTACTAAACGCAAGCCGAAAGTTGTACGAAAATCTACAACGAAAAAACGTAAAGTTACAAGAAATAGAAAAACTAGTAGAAGCAAAAAATAGAGCTGCCAAAAGTTTTAAGAAGATAACTGGTAAGTCTTGGCCTTTATAGTCAAAGAATACTTTACGATTTTTTCTCCTAGCAGATAATTATAATTCGTTAGGATTCTTTATATTTGGAGATAGTTCGTGCCACCTACTGGACCAAACACGCCAGATCAGTTGGATTTAGTCCAACAGATGAATAAACTGCTGCAGGATCAAAATAAGATTCTACAGCAGATAGCTGGTACTATGGGTGCACAAGCACAAGCATCTCAGCAATTATCGCAGAGCAATACCGAGGTATCTGATTCTGCTAGTAATGCAGCTGACAAAGTCAATGAACTAAATGATGCAATGAAAGAAAATACCGGAGGTGCTGAAGGATTGGCAGCTGCGATGGGGAAACAAAGCCAAAAGACAAGAGAATCGAACGAAGCAATGGGAAGCATAATTGACACAGCAACCAAGACTGTTGCAACCCTAGGAGTTCTTAGTGCAGGAGTTTCAGGTCTAGCTAACGCATACGAAGCAGCAGGTGCTACATTCAAATTGTTCACCGGTGGTTTATCTGCAGGGATAGGTATTTTCAAAGGAGCTACTGGTGTTGTTGGTGGGTTTTTCTCTGGGTTGATGCAACATGCAGCAAATTATCATAACGCGGCTGCAGGAGAGATGCATCAAGCGAATGAATCCATCAGAAAAGAATTTGGTGATATCACATCAGATCAGGGCAAGTTTGTCAAAGACATGGTAGGTGAATTAGGTGGTGCTTCTGCTGCACTTGGAGCTGCAGGAACATCCCTATTCGGCACTGTCGGTAGAAGTGCAGCTGTCTTGCAAGAAATGGGTGCAATTGCTGGTGAGTTTGGGGAATCCTTAGTTAGAATGCAAGACCAGATTAAAGGATCTGTCAGTGAGATGTTTTTAATGCGAAAAGGAATGAATATTTCCACAGAAGCATTCAAAAATATAGCTTCTACGGCCGAAGCTGCTGGTGGATCCATGCAAGATGCATTGACAGAAACCATGGTTGCGTCGTCTCACCTCTCTAAGACTTTTGGTGTTGATGTGAAAGTCATTGGTAAAGGCATCAATGAAATGGCAAAAGACATGGCTTCTTTTGGTCATCTTGGTCCGAAGGCTTTGGCGGCAACAGCAACATATGCCACCAAGCTCGGTGTGAGCATCAGTGCACTTAAAGGAACAATGGATGCGTTTGATACCTTTGAGTCTGCAGCTGCTAACGCAGGAAAGCTCGCTGAGGCGTTTGGAATGAACGTTGATGTCATGGGCATGATGAATGCTGAGAATCCTGCAGAAAGAATGGATATGCTTCGTAAATCTTTCGAAGAAACCGGCAAATCTGTGAGTGATCTTTCAAGACATGAATTAAAGATGCTATCTGATTCTATGGGTGGCATGCCAATCGATGAAATGAAAAATGCCCTGTCTATGTCGACAGATGAAATGGGCTTTGGGGATTTCGAAGATGCAGCTGAAGAAGCCGCTTCGAAGATAACGCCAGAGGAAGCTATGAAAGATGTAGCTGAGTCTATAGATCGATTGGCTACACAAATAACCGATTTAGCAAGTGGCCCTTTGTCTAATTTCATGAAAGGCTTTTCTGAAGCAATTACTAGATCTGCAGAATTTAGGGCCATAATGAAAGAAGTGGGGGCTTTTTTGAAAGAGTTTTTCGTACTGGGTAAAGCTGTAGGTAGGATGTTTGTTGATGTCTTTCTGAAAGAAGGTGGTGCCGTAAGAGACATGATTAGCGGCATATTTAGCCTCGAGAAAATCAAAGCCTTTACTGCGACAGTAAAATTAGCATTCAGTGAGTTTTTCGATCTGATTAAAACTGACCCTAAAAAAGCCGTTGAAAACCTTTTTGATAAAGTGTTCGGTGCATTTAAGACTTGGTTTGGAAGTGGTGAACAATCAAAAAATCTAGGGATGATGTTAGTCAATCTTGTGATTGGCGGATTCAAGATGCTAGCAGGATTAATTCCCAAAATCATATCTGCCGCGGCAGGAGCTATTAGAGATTTGACCCAAGGTCTTAAAGACTTTTTAGCAGGCGATAAAGAATCTGCAGAGTCTATTGGAGCAGGAATAGGCGATTCTATAAAATTAGCTTTTGAAAGTATTAAAAGTGCTCTTCCAGAGCTAAAAGACGCACTGATTGATTTGTTTCTATTGTTGTTCGAAATAGCAAAACCTCACATGATGAAAGTTGTTGGTGTTGTGATTGCTGCAATCCTTGTTAAAACTATAGTATCTTCACTGCTTGCTGTTGGTGTCTCTGGCTTGATAGGTGGAGCATTGAAAAAAATGTTAGGAGCTATTTCTAAAATGACGACGGGTAGTGCTCCAAAAGATATTGTCAAATCAGGAAAGAGTGCTTCGAAGGGAGGATCAGATGCTGTCAGCGGCATCGGTGGTATACTAAAAGCTTTGAGATCGATCACAATCAAAGACATTCTTATGGGCGGATTGATTATGGTAGCTTTGGCTGCCTTTGCTTCTGTCTCAATGTATATATTTGCAAAAGGTCTTAAGATCGCTAGCGGAGTAATGAAAACTATTAAGATGGCAGACCTGCAGAAAACATTACTCGGATTGACCGCTGCTGTTCTTATTACCATACCGTTGGTATACATAGGAATGCAACTGGGTGCTTTGGGTCAAGGCATGCCTCTTGCTGTACTTGGAATGGTTGCAGCTGCAGCAATGTTTTTCATTGGTGGAGTAGGTTTGGGTTATGCTCTTCAGTTTATCAACCCTATCTGGGGTAAATTAGACACTCGTGAGACATTAAAGACAATCGGATTGATGGCTTTGACTTCTATTGCCATGCTGCCTTTAATTGCAGCAGGAATGCTAGTGGGTGGTGCTTCAGCCGGTATTCTACTTGTTATCGCCGGTATGGTAGCAGCAACGGCTCTCTTTACAGGTGCGGCTGCAGGTTTGGGTTGGGCATTTCAAGAGCTTATTATTCCAGCTTGGCAGGGAGTCGATACTCTACAGGCTTTGAAAGCAATTGGCTTGATGGCTCTCGTTTCGCTTGCCATGATACCACTAGTTGTTGGTGGAGCAGCACTTGGGGCTATTGTTATTGCAACACTAGGTGGAGGATTAGCGATAATTACTGCAGGATTCATGCTAGGTACCGGTGTTCTTAGAGCTGCATCTGATGAATTTCCTGATGCTATTAATTACTTTTCGAAAGCTTTCACCAAGGTTAAATTAAAACCATTGGGCAAAGCTATGCTCGCTTTGCTGGGCACTGTTGTTATAACGGGGACTATAGCTTATTTTGGTGCAGCACTTGCATATATGAGTCCATTGTTGCTAGCAGCTTATTTCGGAGTCCAAGCAGGTTCTTTATTCGTAAAAGAAACTCGGCCGTACATCCAAGAGATGGTTGATAACCTGAGTAAGATCAATATTAAAAATCCTAAGACTTTTAAAGAAAAAATGCTTGCCATTGGTTCTCTTATTGCCGCAGTCGCACAGATTGCTGATTTAGGAATATCGGCAATGGGTATGGCGACAACAGCTTCTATGTTTAGTGACAAGGGTCCTGAAGATATGATGAAATCTATCTCTGGGTTTATAGGCAATGTATTAGACTCCATGCTAACATTCATCACTCAACTAGTTACATTAGCCAGCGGCTTCGATGAAAAATCGTTAAAAGGTGCAGCGGCGATTGCAGATATACTAGGGGCTGTGGGTACATTGGCAGGAGCTTTGATGGAGCCACTGCAGAATGTTCAGGCTAACGTTGGCATTATCGACATTATGAAAGGTGATGGTGCATCGAAGCAAATAGAAACTATGGCTGCTGGCATGGGAACTATCTTGGAGGCACTTGCAAAACATGTTCCAAAGATAATCGACGCATTGGTTCTTTCTTTAGCCGGTGTTGGTGATTCAAAAGTATTTGGAGAAAAAGCCAAAGGCCTTAAAGATATTTTTGAAGGGATTCTTGCATTGATGACTGTAGTTAAAGAGATGAACGGCATGGGTCAAAAAGATAACGATGGGTTCTTCACCGGCACATCTTTTGATAAAACTACAATAACATCCATGTTCACAAATGTAAGCTCAGTTTTAGCAAGTGATGAATTGAAAGATATGCTAAATGATTCTATCAAGCTAATATCAGGGATCACCGGAGGCGAAGATCTGCTCACAAAAGCTGAGTCTTTTGCAAAAATATTAGATGCCATCGTATCGGTGACTGAAAAATTATCAAGTTTTGGTGAATTTTTAAGAGATGGAGGCATGGAGGGTATGTCTGCTGTGAAATGGAATTTGCAGTACATGATCGAAAATTTCATGATGCCTTCTGATATTATAGGCATGATCAACGATGAAGCTTTCTTTCTGGCTGATATAATGAAAGACATGGATGCAGATATAGGTGCTGTAGATCTTAGGCCACAAGTTTCAGCGATCCTAGGGTACGACGGAGATAGAACCTTTACTATCAAGCCAGATGCTGTAAATTTAACAGTGAGGCTACAGGTGAAAGTAGATGCTGAGGAACTTGCTGTTGCGATTGCAAAAGGAAATTCTGATTTGGATGGATTCTTCCAGACTACTGAAAAGGCCCAAAAGGCTGACCTTGACATCCCAGGAGGTGTATAATGAGTGAATACATAAAAGCTCTTAAAGATTCCGGTATCATACAATATTTAAGAAAAACTTTAGATCCAAAAGACCTAGATGCTTTTGATAAGTTAGTTGAAGAAAAAGTGAAAGAGTATAATCAAATGTGGTTAGAGACTCAGCCCATGATAAATGAATACAATGAAAAGGTGAAATCTTATGCCGCAGAATCCAAACGAGAATCAGGACCAACAAACCAGCGCGACTAATCTAGAGAAAAAAACATGGTCTGCTCCTGAAGGGACCGGTGCACAGTCATTCGTTAGAATAGATAGCGATGATCTACACCCTGAAAGGATTGAAAGATTAGGAGAATATCTCTCTGATACTACTCGTGGCGATATGTCTAACCCGGATGTCCGTGGCGGTCAAGGAAACACATACCCTGTGTCTCCTCCAGGTGAAGTCACTCCGGCTCAATTTAAAAGGCAACTGGATTCTACATTATCAGATGCAACAGATTATTTTGAAGAGCTTTCACAAAACTCTGCTTTTGAAGCTGGCATTGCAACAAACAGAGTAGGAACATATGGTAGCGGACATACACTGTTGGGAAGTAGAAAAGCAAGATCAGTAGTTTCAGAGCATATAGCATCGAAAGGAATTGATCCGACATCTAGATGGTTTGGAATAGGGAAAGAGAGATTTAAACCGGGCAATGATTCAAGATATCAAGTTCAGAGATCAGGAACTAATTTAGATCAAAATCTTGACCCTGGTGCACCTGCACCTTCAGAGCCAACTGCTGGCACTAACTATAAAAATTATCGCCACAAAACCGGACAAACTAATAGGGAAAGCATGTCACAACCCGATTTTTGGGATGCATATTTTGAAAGACTTAGTTATGTTGGAGATAAAATAACTTTGGGTGCTCAAGGTTTCAAGACACCTGCAGATGCAGTTGAAAGAGGCAAAGTGACAGGCCTTGCAAATTTAACTGGTAATCCTTCTTTAGGCGACTTAAGTGGTAACTACGCAAAGGTAAGTTTAGAAAATACAGAAGCAGGCAATGCTTTTCTAGATAAAGAAGAACTGCCTAATGGTTTTCAAGATGTGAAAAGTGATTTTAAGAAAAAAAGATCTCCGAAATATACAACTAATTCCTATGGTCAGATGCATTCTTGGAACGACCCATTTGAATCAACTGGTTTTCCTCTAATAGAAAATAGAGGTATTACTGTTGCAGCTCAACTTTTAGAAATATGGGCAATGTCAGTTCTTAAAACATTCACTACAACAGCACTTCTTCAGATTGGGTCTTATTTAACTTCTGTTATTCTCCAAAATGTACAATTCGATGGCGAGAAAGGCCTGGTTGGCATGACAGGAGTTAATTGGAATACCAATTATTATCCGGATGACCCACTCGTACAGCCAGGAACTAATTTCTTTAAAGGCTATTCGGGTTTTAATCATCCTGCCACTAATTTAGGTGCTAGAATGGCAGATGGATTGAATAGAGGGACTGCATCAATTTCAAACGATGTTGGTGGATTTTTTGCAACAATAATAGCTCAACAAGTAGGGCCTCCTATAAATTCCGGTTTACGATCTCTAGATGATCTTTTGAATTTTACAACGCATATCCTTAGAGATTTGAATATTTATATGCCAAGACATATTATATCCCAGATGGCTCAAGAGATATCGTACCATGATGATAAATCCAATATTAAAAAAATACTCAAGAATACTACAAAGCTGGTAGACATCGCGACAGCATACACAAGGGCTATGACGATTGGAATGTCAACTATGGCAGTTCACATTATCGGAGATGATTATGGAAAATCATTGGGGTTCTACAGGACACTTTTTAGAGAAGTAGTGAGATCTAAAGCTGTGTGGAGTGAACAGAGGAACCCTTTAAATAAATGGGACAGTCTTCTATCCTATTTTGGGAAAGATGATAAAATCATGAGGTTCGTCAATTATCTTGCGCAAATCGGAGATATGTCAATTGGGGCTGGTGAAGCTGGTAATATAGCTTTTCCGGAAAACAAAGTACCATTGAATCAAATTGGAAATCACCCATCATTAAGAACCATAGGGGGAAGAGTAAGAGGTGATTCATATCAGGAATTTAAATCTAGATTATCAATGACAGAAACTCCTAGTTTGTTTTTGTTACCTAAGACGGTAAATAATACAAGAGCAAATTTGTTAAAACTAGGATTAGAGAATCCAAGCAGTGTATTTGACTTTGCTGACTTGAACGGTGCTAATGAATCTTACATGAATGTAGGAGGAGAAGAAGCGACAGAGGGTATAAAGAAAAGATATCAGAGGAAAGAAGGAGGAAGATTCGACCCTATACAGGTACAAAGAATAGAAGATCAGCTGGAAGCAGAACATTTACCATTTTACATTCAAGACTTAAGAACAAATGAGATCATTTCTTTTCATGCTTTCTTGACAAGTTTATCTGATTCATATTCTGCAGAATGGTCTGCACAAAAAGGATTCGGAAGAATGGAAGCAGCCCAGATATACGGAGGTGGTTCAAGAGCAATTTCAGTTAATTTTCTTGTTGTGCCTATGAATGCTGCAGATTTTGATGAGATGTACTATAAGATAAACAAATTAACCACTCTAGTGTATCCACAATGGTCACAAGGAACCATGATGCAGAATGGCGATTCAACTTACGTACAGCCATTTTCGCAGGTTCCTACAGCATCTCCACTATGTAGAATAAGAGTGGGAGATCTTTTTACTTCTAATTATTCTGATGTTGCCATGGCTAGGATGATGGGGGTCAACAGTCCTAAATTCAATTATGTAGAGCCTTCTAGTACAAGCACTGATGCAACTAGTTCAGAAGCTGAAACAGAGGAAGCGTTGGAAGAACAAATAGCAGGTCCTAGACACGCAACAAGAAGAATGATTGACAAGATGCTTCATGAATTAGCCACCAGCCAAGCAGAAGGTGCAGCGATAATGAAAGACTGGAGAACAAATCCAGTTCGATACGTTGCAAGTTATGATCCAAGCACCACAGTTTTTTATGTCACTCCTCCAGGTGATGCACCTTTTGA
>Ga0233432_10006220_pt1 | contig 10230 bp, 9 predicted proteins | sample SI_122_August201_6_FD_179870 | JGI IMG/M metagenome (GOLD analysis project Ga0233432, IMG submission 179870) | Seawater microbial communities from Saanich Inlet, British Columbia, Canada - SI_122_August2016_10_MG | ecosystem: Environmental > Aquatic > Marine > Inlet | place: Canada: British...
AAAGTAATCAAAATCCAAATGAGCGAGTAATCTTCCTGGAGTACAAATAATTATATCGGCACCTTTTTTTAAGGCTTGCTTTTGATTGTCAAATTCAACTCCTGTACCTCCTCCATATACTGGGTACGATGAAGAATTAGTAAAATATGAAAATCCTTCGATTTGCATGTCGATCTGTTTTGCTAGCTCTCTAGTTGGTGCAATTATAATAGCTTTCACTTTATTACAAATATCTATTTTGGTTAGATTATCTAAAATTGGTAATACAAATGCAGCTGTTTTTCCTGTTCCTGTCTGTGCGCAAGCAATTAAATCAACTCCTTGTTGTATTATTGGTATTGCTTTTTCTTGAATTGGAGTTGCTTTAATAAATCCCATCATATCAAGACCTTCTCTTAATTCTTTACCAAATTTAAATTGTGTAAAATTCATTATGTAAACATACTAAAAGGAAAGTGTTTAATCAGTTAGTATTAAACTGATTATTTTGTGCTATCAATGATTTTGTTAATTTTTTTTAGAATGGCGAAGAAAGTATCCATTTCTTCTTTTTCAAAATGTGATTTAACATTCTCGTTAAAATCAATTACAACCTTTTTTGCTATTTCTCTTCTGTTTATTCCCAATGGAGTTAGATGAATAACTGATTTTCTTTTATCATTTGGATCTGATCTTCTTTCAATTACCTTATGTTCTTCTAATTTAATTAAATATCTAGACAAAGATGTTGCTTCCATTCCCATATTTGGACCCAATTGTGTTGATGGTGTACCTTCGTATATATCAATATTTAATAAAACCATACCAAGAGCCATACTTGCCATGTACTCACTTGCAGTTCGATTATATAATTTTGAAATATTATACCAAGTTTTCCTAATGTTATAATCGATTGTATCTTCTTGTTCCATTTTTTTTACTAAAATAACAAAAATTTCACATCCAACTAAATCTATTGTTTTTCATATTTTATATGATTAAAATTTATATTTTTATGACATTATAAAATAACTATATGAATTATTTATCTCCACTAGAAATGTTTTACAAATGGGAATCTCAAAATCCCAATGAAATTTATTTGTCTCAACCAATTGATAATGTTTGGCATAATTGGACTTGGAAGGATTATGGCTTAGAAGTTAGAAAAATGGCGTCTTATCTACAGTCATTAAATTTACCTCAAAATAGTAAAATTGCCTTATTGTCTAAAAATTGTGCTCATTGGCTAATGGCTGATATGGCAATTATGATGAGTGGTCATATATCTGTACCAATATACCCTAATTTAAATTCTGAAACATTAGAAAAAATTTTAACTCATTCTGAGTCTAAATTGTTATTTGTTGGAAAGCTTGATAATTTCTCGTCGATGAAGAAAGGTGTTCCTTCTAATATTGATTGTATAACTTTTCCTTTTTATTCTGAGAATTTTCCAAGATGGGATGAGTTAATTAAAGATGTTGAACCTATTACAGATAATCTCATTAGAGATTCTTCAGATCTTGCTACTATCATTTATACTTCAGGAACTACAGGAGCTCCAAAAGGAGTTATGCATACATTTTATAATTTTTCTTTCTCAACTACTAATGCTGTAAATACTTTAAACTTAGGAGGAAGTATTTTCTTTTCTTATTTACCTTTGTGTCATATTGCTGAAAGGTTATTAGTTAATATGGGTAGTTTATATAGTGGAGGGAGAGTTTACTTTGCTGAGAGTCTCGATACGTTCACTTTTAATCTTCAGGAGGCATCTCCCACAGTTTTTTTAGGTGTCCCAAGAATCTGGTCTAAGTTCCAACAAGGAATTTTAAAAAAATTACCACAATGGAAACTTACTCTTTTACTTAATATTCCATTCGTTTCATCATTAATTAAGAAAAAGATAAAGAAAGGTCTTGGTTTATCAAATGCAACAAATATCTTTACAGGTGCAGCACCAACTCCATCAGCTTTAATTAAGTGGTTTTCTCGATTAGATATTAAAATTCAAGAGGCTTATGCTATGACTGAAAATACTTGCTATTCTCATGTTAGCTTGAGTAATAAAATTAAAGTAGGTTCTGTAGGTCAGCCATTGCCTCTTTGTCAAGTAAAACTATCAGAAAAAAATGAAATTTTAATTAAGCACGATGCATTAATGACTGGTTATTATAAAGATAAAAAAGAAACAAATAACACCATTATTGACGGATGGCTATATACTGGTGATCAAGGTTCTATTGATAAGAGTAATTTCTTAACTATTACTGGAAGAGTAAAAGATTTATTTAAAACTAGTAAAGGGAAATATGTCGCTCCATCTCCAATTGAAATGATGCTTTCGGTAAATAATGACATAGAACAGACTTGTGTTGTTGGTACTGCACTTCCTCAACCAATTGCAATCATTGTTTTAACTCATTTAGGTAAAGCAAAGAGTAAGGAGGACTTAATGTCTTCTTTAAACTTAACTTTAGATATAGTTAATCCTAAACTAGATAATCATGAAAAAATACATAATTTTATTGTTGTTAGTGATGAATGGACAGTAGAAAACAAACTTCTTACACCAACAATGAAAATTAAACGAAACGAAATTGAAAGTATTTATAAGCATAAGTACTTAGCTTGGTATGATGGAAAAAGAATATGTTTTGACTAAGTTTTTAGTTTCTTTTTTTTAGCTGCAGGAAACAAAATATTGTTTAAAATTAGTCGATAACCTGGAGAATTTGGGTGAAGAGATAAATCTGTTTTAGGGTCACCAACTTTATGTTGATAGTCTTCTGGATCATGTCCCCCATAAAAAGTCCATGTTCCATTACCTATTTTTCCATGTATGTATCTTGCTTCATTCTTTGATTTGGTTTCTCCCATTATCAATACATCTGATTTTATATATTCATTCTTAAATGCTGTAGTTTGTCCCATAAAACCTGCAATCACTTGAGAATGATTCTGGCATAGCATTGTTGGAACCGGATCCCATTTAGCTGAAAAATCAAATAATGTGAAAAAGTCAATTTTTGGATTTAACTTTCGTGTTTGTGTCGCATCAATAGATGAAAACTCATATTTATTTGGATTTTTTTCTAGTGTAAAATCTTTGAATGCAAATGTTTTTGAAAAATCTAAATTTTCTTGAATATTATCATCTAGCTTATCACCATCAAACATAGGTCCACATATATCAATATTCTCAGAAGCTAAAGCAATATCATAACTATCAGTTGCTGAACACATTGCAAATAAGAATCCACCTGAGTATACAAATTCTTTTATTTTCTTTGCAACCGCAAGTTTTGATTTAGAGACTTTATTATATCCTAATTCTTTTGCTAGCTTTTCTGATTCTTTTTTATTTTCTTTATACCATGTGGCATTTTTAAATGATGAATAAAATTTCCCATATTGACCAGTAAAATCTTCATGATGAAGATGAAGCCAGTCATAAATTGGTAGTAAATTGTTTAGGACTTCTGTGTCATAAATAACTTCATAAGGAATTTCTGCGTAACTTAAAGCCATTGTAACTGCATCATCCCATGGTTGTTTATTTTTAGGTGAATAAATAGCAATTTTGGGTGCCTTTTCAAGTCTGACTACATCTTGATTTACTTCTGGGCTCGAAATTGATTGTAGGATAATGGTAGATTGAATGTCTGCAATAATGTTATAAGATACATTTCTCAACTTACATTCTTTTTCTATATCTAGGTTTTGTTTTATTAAAAAACTACCTCCTTGATAATTTAACAGCCAATCTACTTTAATGTCACGTTCAATAGCATAATAGGCAATTCCATATGCTTTTAAATGATTTTGCTGATTTTCATCCATAGGGATAAAAATATATGAAGCATTTACTGAAATCGATAAGCTAAATACTATAATTAAAGTAAGTATTTTCTTTGCTTTTCTAGAAAGGATCATTCTTTGTTTCTTGGTTCATGCTTGAAGACATTGATATCATAGACGAATTATTGTCATTATCATCAAAGTCACCTTCCTCAAAGTAATCTAGATCTGAAAATTTAGCGAATTCTCCGATGAATTTTAATCTAACATTTTTTAACGAACCATTTCTGTGTTTTGCAATAATTAATTCTCCTTGCCCTCTTGAATCATCTCCGTTGTCCCATTCGTATATTTTATAATACTCAGGACGATAAATAAATGTAACTATATCAGCATCTTGTTCAATTGCTCCTGATTCTCTTAAATCAGAAAGCATTGGTCTTTTACTTCCTACACCTGTTCTGCTCTCAACACCTCTATTAACTTGGGATAGGGCGATTACTGGGATTTTTAATTCTTTAGCAATTCCCTTTAAAGATCTTGATATTGTTGAAATCTCTTGCTCTCTATTTCCTGAATTGCCACCCGCTTGCATTAGTTGAAGATAATCTATCATAATTATTTTTACTGCATGATTCTTAACAAGTCTTCTAGCTTTTGCTCTTAGTTCAAAAATAGTTAGGGCAGGAGTATCGTCAATAAATATAGGCGCTTCAGAAAGATGTTTGATTTTTTCATGTAGTTGAACCATTTCGTGATCAGCAAGATCACCTTTTCTAAGTTTTGAAGCTCCTAATTCAGCTTCACTAGCAATTAATCTATTTACTAATTGTTCAGATGACATTTCTAAAGAAAAGAATCCAATTGGTGTGTTGTGTTCTACAGCTATATTTCTGGCCATGGTTAGAGCAAAAGCAGTTTTACCCATTCCTGGTCTGGCAGCACAAATCACTAAATCTGATTGTTGCCAACCTGATGTTACTCTATCTAAGTTAGTAAATCCTGATGGTATTCCACTTAAACCATCTTCCTTGTTTCTTAGAGTTTCTATATTTTCCAATGCTCCTTTAATTAAGGTGCTCATTTTGTCGTAACTTTTTCTTAATGTTCCTTCTGTAACAGTAAATAGTTCAGCTTCAGCATTATTTAGTAAATCAAAAATATCAACTGCATCATCAAATGCATCTGTACTTATTCTTCTCGATATATTTATTAAAGATCTTTTAATAAACTTTTCAGCAATAATACGCGCATGAAATTCAGTATTTGATGATGAGGCTACATTATTTGTAAGTTCAGATATATAAGCCAAACCACCAATGTTATCAAAATTTTCTAATCTTTTAAGTTCCTCTGAAACTGTAAGAATATCAACTGGCTTAGTATTGTTAAATAAATTTACTATTGCTTCAAATATTTTTTGATGTTTAGGAACATAGAAATATTCAGCTTGTAATGAATCGATAGCATCAGATAAAGATTCATTATCAATCAATAATGCACCAAGTACTGCTTGTTCAAGCTCAATTGCTTGGGGTTGAAGTTTCCCTTCTATTTGATTTGTTGGTGTTGCTTTTAATTTTCTTTCTCCTACTCTTTTCGCCATTTTATTCTTTTATTTCTCCCATATTAGAGAATTTTTCCATTCTATTATTAACAAGTGTGTCTTTATCGATTACCTTTAACTCGTTTATAACACTTACAATTTTCTTTTTTACTATCTTAAATGTTTCTTCTGGAAAAGTATGAGCTCCACCTAATGGTTCTTTAATAATTTCATCAACTAGACCAATCTTCTTCATATCTTTTGCTGTCAATTTAAGTGCATCAGCAGCTGTTTCTTTATGTTCCCAATTTCCCCACAAAATTGTAGAGCAATTTTCAGGTGAAATTACAGAGTACCAAGAATTATTTAGCATTAATATTTTGTCTCCAACTCCAATTCCTAAAGCTCCCCCAGATGCGCCTTCTCCAATTATAATAATTATTATCGGAACAGTTAGCTGTGTCATTTCTAGAATATTATTGGCAATTGCTTGCCCCTGTCCCCTCTCTTCTGCTTCTAGCCCAGGAAAGGCTCCTGGAGTATCAATAAAGCATATAATTGGTTTGTCAAATTTTTCAGCCATCTTCATAAGTCTCAGAGCTTTTCTGTAACCTTCTGGATTCGCCATTCCGAAATTTCTATATTGTCTTTCTTTGGTTGTTCTTCCTTTTTGTTGACCAATAAACATCACAGATTGTTCGTTAATTGTTCCCCATCCACCAATCATAGCTTTATCATCTTTCACGCCTCTGTCTCCGTGTAATTCAATAAAATCACCATTTGATAAAGCATTAAAGTAATCTAATGAGTATGGTCTTTGTGGATGGCGAGATAATTGTACTTTTTCCCATGACGATAGGTTGTTGTAAATTTCTTTTCTGCTTATACTAATTTGTTTTTCTATATCAGAAACTGTTTTACTAACATCAACGGCCTTATCTAATCCTAACTCTTTAGCTTTTTCTAATTTCTTTGTTAGCTCTTCTATTGGTTTTTCAAATGCTAAATATTCCATGTATTTTCATTTATGATATTTAACAAAGTTAAATAAAATGATGAATGATTAGCTATATATTTTAAGTTGATTATTTTTGTTGTTGAAAACTTATCTTATGATTTTATAATGATTACTTATCCAAATGCTAAGATTAATTTAGGATTAAACATTATCAGTAAGAGATCTGATGGTTATCACGATATTAATTCTATTTTTTATCCAATAAAAACTATATTTGATATTTTGGAAATTCTTCCTTCAAAAATGTTTTCCTTTTCAAGTAGTGGAATAGCAATCCCTGATGGAAAAAACATTTGTATTACTGCATTTGAACTAATTAGAAGAGATTATAATATTTCAAATGTTAAGATACATTTGCATAAACAGATTCCTATTGGAGCAGGGCTTGGTGGAGGTTCTTCTGATGGAGCTTTTACTCTTCTTTCTCTTAATAAAATTTTCAATTTAAGTTTATCTGATAATCAATTAAGGAAATATGCATTAGAGTTAGGTGCCGACTCCCCTTTTTTTATCGAAAATATCCCCACATTCAATCATGGTATTGGAGAGAAAATGTCAAAAATTAATATTAATTTATCATCTTTTAAATTTAAATTTTTTTTTCCAGATTTACATATTAGTACTGCAGAGGCTTACAGTAACTTGAACTTTAAATCGACAGAAAATTCTATAAAAGAGATAATTAAACAGCCAATAAGGAATTGGAAGAATATTCTTAAAAATGACTTTGAGATTTCTGTGTTTAATAAATATCCAGATTTGAAAAAGGTGAAAGAAAGATTTTATAATGAAGGCGCATTATACTCTAGTATGACTGGTAGTGGTAGTGTAATTTATGCAATATTTGATAAAGATTAAAAAATCTATATATAAAGCACTTAACCATTCATTGTAACTAAAAACTCTGTATTATCTTTAGTCTTCTGTAATCTATCCTTCATAAATTCAATTGCTTCGATTGGATTCATATCTGCAAGATAATTTCTTAAAACCCAAATTCTTTGAATATATTCCTTATCTAATAATAAATCTTCTCTTCTTGTAGATGATGCTACTAGGTCAACAGCAGGGTATATTCTTCTGTTAGCAATTTTTCTGTCAAGTTGTAATTCCATATTCCCAGTACCTTTGAATTCTTCGAAAATAACTTCATCCATTTTACTTCCAGTATCAGTTAATGCTGTTGCAAGGATTGTTAGAGAACCACCGTTTTCAATCTTTCTTGCCGCTCCAAAAAATCTTTTGGGTTTATGAAGTGCATTTGCATCAACTCCACCACTGAGAATCTTTCCTGATGCAGGTTGCACAGTATTGTATGCTCTGGCTAACCTTGTTATTGAGTCTAAAAGAACAACTACATCATGTCCACATTCTACCATTCTTTTTGCTTTCTCAAGTACCATGTCGGCAACTTTGACATGTCTGCTTGCAGGCTCATCAAATGTTGATGCAATTACTTCTGCATTTACACTCCTTTCCATATCTGTAACTTCTTCTGGTCTTTCATCAATTAAAAGAATTATCATATACACTTCAGGATGATTATCTGCAATTGCATTTGCGATATCCTTTAGTAATACAGTTTTACCAGTTTTAGGTTGTGCCACAATTAATCCTCTTTGACCTTTTCCAAGTGGAGTGAAAATATCTAGCATTCTAGTTGAGACATTGTTATGCCCATTGCCTAAAAGATTAAACTTTTCGAACGGAAAAAGTGGAGTGAGATGATGAAAAGGTATTCTATCTCTTACAATTCCTGGATCACGTCCATTTATATTATCTACTTGTATAAGTGGATAATACTTTTCACCAGTTTTTGGGGGCCTAACTTTGCCATTAATTGTATCACCAGTTTTTAGCCCAAATAATTTAATCTGAGAATGTGATACATATACATCATCAGGAGATGTTAAATAGTGATAATCACTTGAGCGCATAAAGCCATATCCATCTGGCATAATCTCAATAACACCTTCAGTATTAATAATACCATCAAAGTTATAATCATATTTTGAGTTACTATTACTATTATTATTATTATTATTATGCTTTGGCTTTGGATGTGATGATTTTTCCTCTGTTCCTTTCTTAGGATGATTGTGAACAGGTTTTTTAGATTCTTTTTTAATTACTTCTTTTTCTGTTTTAACTTTATTAACTGAAATTGAATCTTCAATTTTTGGCTTATCTTTATTTTGGGCTTTGTCAACACTTATTTTCTCTACCTTAATTAGAGGTTCAGATTTAGTTGTTGTAGTTTTAGTTCTTGCTCTTTGTCTCTTTACAGGTTTTTCAGAAGTTTTTAAATTTTCAGCTTGATAATCTAGAATTGCATAAGCTAGTTCTTTTTTATTTAGCTTTTCAGTTTTTTTGATATTTAAATCTTTTGCAATCTCTTGTAATTCAGAAACTTTTTTTGTGTTTAATTGTTCTAATTTGTACATATATATTTATATAGTGATATTAATTTGGTCGTTAAGAATGAAATGGAAAAATTAATTTGAAATGTATCTTAAGATAAGTTTTGCAATAATACATTTTTTTTAATTGCTAGACAAATTGTACAATTTTAATTAAATTTGCTAAAAATATTTAAAACTATGATTCAAAGAGTTCAATCCCTTTTTTTTATCTTTTCATGCATATGTTCAATAGCTATTATATATAACTTTCCTGTTTTGCAGAATGAAACATCTAGTTTCTTATTAAAAGATCATTTTTCATATTCTAGATTATGCATTTTTTTATCTGCTTTACTTTCACTATTTGCTGTTTTTCAGTTTAGGAATAGAAAGAGACAGCAACTAATTGCTTCTTTTGCACGTCTAATGATTACCATTAGTTTTTTTATTCTTATTTTCTTTCATAAAGGTGAAAATCATATCGGAATTGGTATGATATTACTTATTATTCCTTTTATTACTTTAATCGTTGCTAATTTTTTCATCAAAAAAGATGAAGAGCTGGTAAAGTCAGCTGATAGGATTCGTTAATTTCTTGTTCTAGGAAATTCAATAATATTTAGATTTTTAACTTTTTCATCTTCAATGATAAAGCTTAGAATTGTTTTTACTTTATGTATACCATAATCTCCTATAGCACCTGGATTCATATGCAATAAATTATTTTTTTTATCATAGATAACTTTTAAGATATGTGAGTGTCCACTTATAAAAATGTCTGGATTTGCTTGTTCTATTATTGGAAATATTTTTTTTGAGTATCTTCCAGGATATCCACCTATATGTGACATCATGACTTTCATACCTTCACATTTGAAATATAAGTTCTCTTTAAATTCAGATCTAATTATATGATTGTCAATATTTCCCCATACTGCTCTTACTTTTGCATACAAACGTAATTGATCAATAATTTTAATATCACCTATATCACCAGCGTGCCATATCTCATCTGCATTTTGAAAATGTTTAGTAAATCTCTTGTCTAATGAATTATGAGTATCAGATAATAAAATTATCTTCTTCATTACTTAACTACTGTAACAGTTCCAGTGTATACAAAAATTCGACTATTGTAATCAGTTACAGTGATAGAGTAGGGGTAAGTGCCATTATTGACTAGCTTACCGTTTATTTTTCCTCCCCAAATTTTATTGTCTTCATTATAAATCATACCACCCCATCTGTCAAATATTTTAATATTATATGAGCTACTTCCTAATATAGATGGCATGAATACATCATTATCACCATCATTATTTGGAGTAAATGCGTCAGGTATAAAGACTGAATAAATAGGATTAATTTTGATAGTTACGAAAGCTGAATCAGTACATTCATCTTGGTTTGTGACATAGTACTTTATATCATAAGAGCCAGTATCTAAGTAGGTATGATAAAAGTTTAAATCATCATACACT
>Ga0233432_10006221_pt1 | contig 10229 bp, 7 predicted proteins | sample SI_122_August201_6_FD_179870 | JGI IMG/M metagenome (GOLD analysis project Ga0233432, IMG submission 179870) | Seawater microbial communities from Saanich Inlet, British Columbia, Canada - SI_122_August2016_10_MG | ecosystem: Environmental > Aquatic > Marine > Inlet | place: Canada: British...
AGCATTTGATGGAAACGTATTTCAGGTAAACCTGAGGGAGACGTAGGAGTCGTATTATACCAATGAGATACATACTATTTGTGTACTCGCTGCTCTTATTTGCCCACGCATCAAGTAGCACCGCACATGAACTTACACTTGAAACGATTCCTGGACACGGGTGCTGGGTTGACCCCCGAGTAAACAAAAACCGTCTTGAAAGCTTTCAAGTCACAGCATGGTTTGAACAGCAGTTACTCGGTGACGGCCTTGCGTATCAGCGGCGGATGGCGTCATTGCATGATACAGGACGTCGGGCTCTTCGGATCGATGTCCGAAACGTTCTGAAAGAGGCCAATCAATTGGCTGTCGAAAAAGCTGGTCCGACTCTCAAGGCACTCGAAGCATCCGACGTCATTCAAGACGTTACGTATCATTGGATTGTGAATGGCTTTACCTGTACGACAGATAAGAATGGCGTCGAGGCAATCCAACAAATTCCCGGTGTGCAATGTCTTTTCTTCGTCGGTCCTGTCCGCAAGAGAAACACTCCAATTATAAAAAATGTGCAACCAGAACACGAAGATGAACCGGTACCATTTCAGTTAGATGATGTGACCCCTGCTTGGTATATCAAAGCACTCCGTGCGGATAAGGCTTGGAGTGCATGCAACGCAACGGGCAAGGGCGTGCTGAATGTCATCCATGATGGCAACTTTGTTGTCTCGCCGACTGTTTGTCCAACTCGCTATCGGAATCAACAGGAACAAGCCAATGGAATTGATGATGACGGCAATGGTCTGATTGATGATCTGTATGGCTTTGACTTTGACCGTCAAACTGGTGATTTGCTGCGAAGAGGGTCAGATGACATAAACACAATCGATAGAAAACTTCTTCATGGTCACCAGTGTGCTGCCATTATCTGTGGTCGCACAGCGGGAACGCCTGCTCGGCAGTTTGGTATTGCACCGGATGCTCGGTGGGCGGGTGTGCTTGCAGGTCAGTGTTTCGAAGAAGCTTTAGAGTGGGCAATCGAACACGATGCCGACACGTATAGCATGAGCTTCTCCCGAGCAAATCTAGGTGAGTACCGATCACACTGGAGGAAAGCGTGTGAGCATGCTTCCCTCTGTGGTGTTCACCTTGTCTCAGGCGCTGGGAATTATGCAATGGAAGGATCGACTCAATTCAAGCCGGTTCCTATTCAGATGCCCATTCCACAAGACATTCCTTTTGCGGTGTTTGCTGCTGCAGGTGTGCAGCGTGATTTATCAAGAACACCATTTTCCAGTCAGGGGCCGGTAGAGTGGAAGACGCATCACTATCAAGATGGGCGAGTGAAGAAGCCAGAGGTTGCAGCTTTTAATTTTCGGTTGCCATCCATTCAGCCCAACGGTCGTGTATTTAATCAAGCAGCAAGTGGAAATTCATTTGCTGGGCCAATGCTTTGCGGAACAATTGCACTCATGCTTTCTGTCGATCCGGATCTGCATCCATGGGAAACACGACAGATTCTTATCGATACAGCACGTGATATTGCAGACGAGGGCTACGACTACCAAACGGGGTACGGCTTAATCGATGCAGAGAAAGCAGTTGCAGTCGTAGTTGAGGGAGTGAAGAAGGGGGCGAGACATGCTGAATAAAAGAAACTGTGTGATCGAGTCTTCAGTGTCTATCAAATGAGGAAATAAGAGGAAATTCCAGTGCGTTTACTATGTCTTATGTTGATGTTTTTCGTTCTCTGTTTTACAGGAGTACGACAGGTTGATGCGGAGCAGCCGCACATTGTTTTCCTGATAGCTGAGAAAGAGTATCAAACAGAAAAGACTCTGCCAGATTTTTGTGAGCAGTATGTTCATCACGGAAGGGTAAGCTTTGTCTACGCAGATCCACATGAGCCCAACAAATTGATTGGTAGTGAGGCAGTTGATACTGCAGATCTCTTATTTGTGAGTGTTCGTCGAAGGACATTGCCACCACAACAACTCAATAGAATTCGTCGTTATGTCCAATCTGGTAAGCCAGTCATTGGTATACGTACGGCGAGTCATGCTTTCTGTTTACGGAAGCAAGAGCCAGAAGATGGCTTTGCTGCATGGCCAAAATTCGACAAAACAGTGTTTGGTGGAAACTACACAAATCATTACAAGAACGCACTCATCGCAACAATCCAGAGAGTGAATCCATCCTCTACCGTGGCAGAATCTCTCTTGTCCGGAATAAAAGAACTCCCATGTGCCTTGGGTGGTTCGCTGTATTGTGTTTCACCGCTTGAAGAAAAGTCAGACGTTATCTTGGAGGGTGTTGTTGAAGGATATGCCCCCGAACCGGTCGCCTGGACTTTTCGTCGTGCTGATGGAGGCAAGTCATTCTATACATCGCTCGGACATGCCGATGATTTTCATGGGCCGATTCTTCCGCCTCTTTTATTGAATGCCATTGAGTGGTGTCTCCATGACTGAGTTGTATTTGTATCGATCTACGGTTTTCTTCCTAGTCATTCTCGCTCAGTGCTATGTACCAGTTTTTGGTGCGGCAGAGGTTGAGTGGGTGACTGGGTGGGGAACGGAACACGAAGATCATGTTTTTGAGGGTGTCCATGTACAAGCAGGAGGTTTTTGTGTGGTCGGAAAATGTGGTGAGCCAGATTCGTCAACAGCAAACGGATTTGTGATGAAAGTTGATGCCAATGGGGAACAAGAGTGGCTGACAGTACTGGGAAAGCAAAGCTTTCATGATGAAGCACGCTGTGTTGTTGAATCGCACGATGGTTTTATCGTTGGTGGAACAACGGGTATCTCTAAAAGAAGATCAAAAGCGTGTCTTTGGAAGATAAGCCTGTCTGGTGAAGTTATATGGAAGAAAGTTCTGGATCATAAGAAAAATGGTGCAATTCGGGGTCTCGATACTCTGGATCCAGAATCATTTGTTGCGACTGGATATGTCGCGAGTGATGAGATAAGTGTTCCGTTTATTTCAGATGAGTCCACTGGCATTCTTCTCGTTTCGAATCAAAGCGGTGACATCGCCTGGCAGAAAGAAATGCCATTTACACAGGGTGCGAAGGTTTCTTATCAGAAAAAGACGCGTGTCATCACGATCTGTGGCACCACTTGGCAGGAATCTTTTGAAAGTGAACACCAGGATGCTTTCCTTGTTCAGTTTTCACCCGATGGAGAAAAACTACATCAGCATCTGTATGGAGGCGCTGATATGGAGCAGTGTTTTGACTTCGAGGCGTTACCCGATGGATTTGTTGTTGCTGGACACAAAGCAAGCCACGAAAGTGGGAATTGGGACGTATGGATCATGAGAACTGACACTGAGGGGAATCTGCTTTGGGAGCAAACGTATGACCAGTTGTCCAATGGAACAAGTAAAAATATTTTTGATGAGTGTTATGGAGTGAAGCAGACAGCCGATGGTGGATTCGTGCTTGCCTGCGGGTCTGGTATCGAGCCAGATCAGGTTTCTGACGAAGACTCAATTGACAATCTATGGGCGGCATGTTTGCTGAAAACTGATTCTCTTGGAGAGCCATGCTGGACGTATGTATTTCACCAACCTGAAAGTGGGCACAATGCCTGCGAATGGGTTATACCGCACGGTGATGAAAAGTACCTGATGCTTCTTGATAGTGATCACCTCGGTGAGGCAGAACCATCGAATGTTGGATTGGTTTACGTGTCCGACAATTAAGTGATGGTTGTCACATCACACTTGTATTGTGTAATCCTAGTAATAAGCCCGTGATGACATTTTCTGTCCTGGTGAGACACCAGATCAAAATTGTGTCAACATAGTGGGTGTACATTGCCACATGTTCCGTGCTTGAAACAGGAAGAGAGAACTCCATGCATACGAAATTTTTATCTAAAGATTTCATGACACCCAGTACGAGAAACATTCCAAGAAATCTTAGCGTCACGGTTGCCGTTCTATTTTTGATTTCAGCTTCATGTAGTTTTTCATTTGCTCAGCGGCCCGGTGGGCGTCGAGGTTCTCGCGGGCGTTCAGAGGCATCTCTTTCAGAGCCATATCGTGGCATTCGTTCAGGTGGCACACTTGAAGAGGGCCTCTTTCGGATTGAGTCTACAGGTGTTTCAGCGCAGCCAGTTGTTGATGCAGCAGTTACCTTTTTGAATGGGCTCAACGACGAACAACGAAATCGCACCACATTTCCTGTCGATGATATTGAGTGGCGGAGTTGGGATAACAGGCACTTTTATAAGCGACGTGGTGTTGGTTTTGATGAAATGGATGAGCAGCAGAGGAAACACGCGTTCGCACTTCTCAGTGCGAGCCTCAGTGCCAAGGGCCTTACATTGTCGAAAGACATTATGAAGCTCAATGGAACCCTCGCTGAACTTGCTAACAACTTTGATGAATACGGAGAGTGGCTCTATTGGATAACCATCATGGGAGATCCTTCATCAACAGAACCATGGGGGTGGCAGATCGACGGTCATCACCTCATCATCAATTATTTTGTTTTGGGTGATCAGGTTGTCATGTCTCCAGTTTTTATTGGTAGTGAACCAGTCCATGCAGTTTCAGGAAAATTTAAAGGAACTGTTGTTATGCAAGACGAACAGGATAAGGGCCTTGCTTTTATGCGATCACTCGACGAGCACCAGCAGAAGAAAGCTGTTCTTAGTCAACTCAAAGAGCAGAACAATGCGGTCGCACAGGCGTATCGAGACAATATTGATCTTGAGTATGCAGGCTTGAACGCAGCGACATTATCAAATGATCAAAAGGATTTGCTTCTCGATGTTGTGCATGCATATGTCGGAACAATGGATGAGGGGCATGCTGCAATCAAAATGCGTGAAGTTGAAGACCATCTTGATAACACCTGGTTTGCATGGGTTGGTGGAACAGCAGACGACAGCGTCTTTTATTACAGAATTCATAGTCCAGTGCTTTTAATTGAGTTTGATCACCAGAGACGGGTCGCACCGTTTCGATCAGAGAAACCGTCACGAGATCATATTCATGCAGTTCTGCGTACACCAAATGGAAATGATTACGGCAAAGATCTTTTGCGGCAGCATATCGAGCAGCATCACACGACAAACTAGACCCTGCTCCGTCATTCGTGTTGGTCATTTGTTTGAACAAACAACTGGTTAAATGAAGCAGCACACATGGTGGTTTCATTCACCCGTTCGTGGTGTCTGTGATTCTCGGTATTTATTGAGTTCTTGTACGGAATCATGCAGACCAGGTCGGCTTAAGAGACCATCTGCAAAGAATCCTTGTTTCACTCCTGATTTGCCAAATCCCTTTGGTGTGTCGACTGGGTTGCACCAGAAAACACCAAGTATGTAATGAGTATTAAGAGCAGCTTTCACGTACTCAGCGTACGCTTTCCCGGCAGCCACAGAATCCTCGGCAAGTTTCCATGCAGAAATATTCTTGTCACCATCCTGAAATCGGATGGCAAAGTCACATAAGAGGATTGGCTTGCCAGTACATCTATGAATTTCATCAAGTTTCTGTTGTGGAAATGATTCCATGAAGTAGGGCTGAATAGCGATGGCATCTACGTATGGCAGCATTTCCTCGACAATGGCAGGACTGAATGTCTGGAATGAAAAACGATCACCAAAGATTAGATGATCGGGGTCGTACTTTTTGTTCGCTGTGCCGACAATACGAAAGTATTCGCGTGCGATGAAACGAAGAAAGGCTTCGTCCTGTGATGTGGTTCCATCATTTTTCCAAGCCTTTATAAATTCTTGGTACGCCTGCTGCCCAGGTGCATTTGCAGGGAGTGACTTCATAAAATCAACCCAGTTGTTGCCGGTCGAATTGTCGAGAGGCCAGGCGCCGAGGTCAGTCCAACAATAGCCAATAACATTTTCAGGATTTTGAAGGCTCTTTTCGCAACTAGCCTTCACTTCAACCTCGAGCCGCTTTTGTTCTTTTGGATCAAAAATATCAATGAAATGAAAGCTTCCAGCATCTCGATAGGTCGAAATAGGAACAAGATGGTTCCAGCTTTCAACGTAGGGCATGTCACCTCGCAGCTGAGGAGGACAGCCGTATCCATAGGTGTTGAAACCAAGCCGCTTACAGGCAGTGGAAAACTCTGTGAAATCAAACGCGTTGCGATTGTTGCTGGCATGTGTAATGCCATGAGCAAAGAATGGATTGCCATGTGAGTCCACAAGCCAATCTCGACCATCAATTGTGGCAATGCTGATGGGTTTTGATGGAGGCGACTCTGCTTGACTGGAATCTGCACAATTGCAAATCAAGATAAAGCTTACGAATGAAAAGAGAAATTTCATGATACAAAGCAATGGTACTTAAGGGACTGATGTTGTTGTCTAGGAACCGTTTTGCTGTTTCATACGCTCGAGTAACAACAAATTGGTATTTGTGTGAACAAGAAACCGTTCGAGCTTCTCGCACTACTCATGATACACTAAATATCGAGTGTCCCGGTACTTGATCCAAATTGATCAGACTCAATGCCCATTGACTGAAGAAGGGATACAAACAGGTTGCACAGTGGGGCATTCTCTTTTTTGTTGTGCTGAATAAACCTGCCATGCTTGTGCTTCCCACCGGCCAGAATGATCGGAAGATTTCTGGGGTCGTGAGCATTTGCATTTCCTAGGTTGCTGCCAAAGAGAACTGAGGTCTGCTCGAGTAAACCCGATCCATTTTCAGATGGCTGTTTCAAACCATCAAGGAAATCACTCAAGCACGTAAGAATTTTCGTTTCAATAATCTTGAGCTGTGCGATTCTCTCCGGGTCTTGTCCATGGTGAGAAAGCGGGTGATGGCCATCGGACACACCATCAATATTCGGAGTCCCATGGTCACTCTGAATAACAACTGATATCACGCGTGATGAATCTGTCTGGAGAATAAGTGGAATGAGGTTGAGGAGCGACCGTACACGACCAACTAAATCAGATGGGTCGGCAATATTTTCTGGAGTTACAGTCTGAACACTGGGTTTCGGTCGATCGAGCCATACTTCGGAATTATTTAATTCTGTTTCAGCAACCCGAATGGAGTCAAAATATTGTTCAAGTTGACTTTTATCGCTGCTGGGTGTTGTACGTTCTATTGATCGTATCTGCTCAATTACACTATCGAGAATGCTATGGCCATCTGCGAGGCGTTGTCTCTGTTGTCTGATTTCTTTTTGACTTCCACGCAAGAATAATTTTGTATACACCTGAGACGGCATATCATCAGCAGGAATCATCACACCGTTTCTTGTGAAAGACTGACTTTTCTTTCTATTACTACTCAGTGAGACAGATGGGTATCTTGTCACATTTCCAATTTTCTCGGCAGCAAACTGATCAATTGAAATCGTGTTTCGAAAACCTCCGAGGCCGGGGTTTCTTGCAGATGTCAGAAAGGTCGTCTCGGTGTCGTGAGGATCTTTCCCTACTTGGTCGGGATGTGAAAGACCGGCGAATAGCGTGAACTCCTTACGATGACGTTTAAGAATGTCTAGGTATTCCGTGCTTTCATAATCGGAGCCTGTTCTCTGAGGAAACAGAGACGGTGCATGGAGGCCAAGCGTGTTGCAGATGCACACCATTCGCTTGGGTGGCGTCATCTGAGTGCCACCGACTGCCATGCTCATGGATTCAAGAAGAGGCAAGGCAACTGTAATTCCAGAAGCTTTTAGTGCTGTGCGTCGTGAGAGCGGTGTGTGCATCATCGATTCCTGAACAGGGGACTTGTAACAACGTGGTGGACAAGACTTCGGAGAGGATATCCGTCGCTTTGTGTCGCAGAAAGAATGCGTTCGACTTCATCACGATCAGAAAATTCAATGTCACCACCCGTCGCAAAAATGATCAATTGTGAGAGAGTATTTCGTGCAATTTGTTTTGTTGATTCACGAAGTAATTTTCGATACTCACGAATGTTTTGGAAAACATCGCCCTCGACTGTGACCCCAGACGTGTTTACACGCGGGCCTGAGTTGTAACCCACTCGCTTTAACCGTAATCCAGGTTGAAGACTTTGTTTCATATTTTTACCAATGCGATAGTGCTGCCGGTACGTACCAACCGGATCAAAGCCTTCCATTGCGAAACCTGGTGGATCAATATGCTGATGACACCTAGCACATGTTTCAACCGACTGATGCTTTAAAAGCATCTGACGAATTGTGGTAGTGCCTCGTGTATCTGGTTCAATGGTGGCAATGTCTGGCGGTGGTGGATTCGGTGGAAGACCCAACACATGCGTAAGGATAAAATTGCCACGTTTGACGGGCGTTGTGACACTTCCATTTGCAGTCACTTTTGCAATTGAGGCATGGCCAAGAATGCCGCCTCGAGGACTCGACGCGTCCAAGGAGACTTTCCTCATCGTCTCGCCAAATACGCCTTTGATGTCATAGTGTTCAGCAAGACGGCGGTTCAGGAATGTAAAGTCGGAGTCAATCAGGTTATGGATTGGCAGATTTTCTTTCAGCAGATACGAGAAAAACTCTCGTGTCTCAGCAAGCATTGCTCGACGTAAGACATCATCATATTCAGGGTACTGGTTTAGATCAGGTGTCGTTGCATCAATCTGATCAAGTTCGAACCACTGATCGGTAAACTCATGAATAAAAAGTTGACTTTTTTTATCAGCCAAGAGTCGATCGACTTGAGCAGAGAGTGTGTCGGTTTCAGAAAGCCTTCCCTCGCTCGCTAATCGAAGTAACTCTTCGTCAGGAGGGCTTCGCCAGAGAAAATATGAAAGTCGAGAGGCAATCGTATAGTTGGTTAGCTTCGATTTATTTTTCTGCAAATCGTTTGTCAGAAGGAGCGTATGTGGAGAAATGAGGATCGCTGTTAATGGAATGCAAGCGCTGGCAATGAACCCACGCTGGGCTTCGAGGCTCGGAATAGCGAGATTGGTCAGTTCCGTTATTTCTTTCTTAGTGACTCGTCTCCGGAAGGCTCTGGGCGCAAGCGCTGCCACAGCGTCACGAATATGTTGGTAATGAGATTTTGTTGTAACGGGTCTGTACGATCTTTTATTTACAGTCCGTTCCCATTCAACACCTGGGAACAGGGATCGTGTTCGGCGTGGAGGCCACGTAGTTTCCAGCGGACCTTCAACAAGCACCTTACGAACCCGTACACCCTCTCCTTTAAATTCACTTGCAGGTTGAGAGTTGTAAATGACTTTGCCATCAGGTGCCGGTTCAAGTTCATCAGCACTGACATAAAAGTAATCATCTGGACGGAAATAGTGAATCGTTGAAACAGTTCGCATTTTCTCTGTCACATCCCATGCGGCAAAGAGTTCACTACTGCCCTGAATATCATTCTGACGCTTGAGGCTCATGGTTACCGACGAGTGCGGCTGATATGCGGAGCCGGTCACCGTAATCTGATATCGTCCGGGAGTGGAAAATCGCAGGCCATTTGCATCCGAGCGCAGGTTGTAGTTTTCACCACGGAACATGATGAGATCATCGTTGTCTCGAAAAACTGTGCCACCGCCACGGCGGACAGTTCGTTCAAACCACATTTGCATATATCGCGAGTTTGCATAATCAAGCTCACGTTTCATGTTTGGTTTTGGACCCAACTCAATTGCTTCATCAAGAGCGGCTTCGGCTGCTTTGAGAAAACCTTTCACGTGGACGCTGGACATTTCCTGATTCGCCGCCACTACATCAAACGCTCCTGACTCATCTTCTGGTGGGAGATATTTTGCAATTTCACCACCTATGCCCAGAAGATCATGGAGCGTATGTTCGTACTCACGTCGTGACAGCCGCCTTGAGGGCACTCTTCCATTCTGTTTTCGTGCCTGTGTATTTATTTGTGAAAGTTCTTTTTTAAGTGTCGATAATGCGGCATGCCTCGCTTCATCACTTGGCACAAAAGAATCTGGTGGAGGCATTTCTCGACGCTGAATACGATCGAATATGAGCACCCATTGCTGGAACGCTTCCGGTGACGCATCCGGTTTATCGATGGCGTTCAAGTTCAGTTTTGTCTCTGTCTTTGCATCATGACACGAGATACAGGCTGTCTGGACCAGATTTTCAACTGCATGAAAATCATTTTCCGCATGTACAAACGGCATGTTGGTAGCAAGCAGATACGCCCATGCGACGAAATACTTTCGGAGAAGATATCGAGATAGTCTCATTGGTTTGTAGCTGGAATAGCCTTTGAGGACTCGACAAATGCTAAAAGGTCGAGAATATCTTCAGCTGTAAAGGTATCGAGTAATCCACTCGGCATGCTGGA
>Ga0233432_10006223_pt1 | contig 10223 bp, 10 predicted proteins | sample SI_122_August201_6_FD_179870 | JGI IMG/M metagenome (GOLD analysis project Ga0233432, IMG submission 179870) | Seawater microbial communities from Saanich Inlet, British Columbia, Canada - SI_122_August2016_10_MG | ecosystem: Environmental > Aquatic > Marine > Inlet | place: Canada: British...
ACGCACCAGTCGTACGTGGTCGTAAAGGCGAATATAGAAAGGATATTTTAAGTTATAAAAGAAGGGGTTTTAGAAAGATTAAAATTGATGAAGTTCTTTATGACATAGATAAAGCTCCTGAATTAGATAAAAAACTCAAGCATGACATATCTGTTTTAATTGATAGAATTGTTTTGAACTCAAATCTTGGAAATCGATTAGCTGAAAGTATTGAGACAGCTGTAAATTTATCAAATGGCCTTGTGTTTGTTGAGTATGAAGATGAAACATTACCGCAAAAATTTAGAAAAATTGAAAAATTAATTTACTCTACAAAATTTGCATGTCCAGAAAGTGGTTTTACAATCGAAGAAATTGAACCAAGACTTTTTTCTTTTAATAGCCCATATGGAGCTTGCGCTGAATGTGAGGGTATTGGTATTAAATTAAATGTAGATCCAAATTTAGTAGTTCCTGATGAAAAAAAAAGTATAGCTGATGGTGCAATAGAACCATGGGCCAAATCAACGACACTATATTATGCCCAAACCTTAGCCTCTATTGCTAAACACTATGGATTTTCTTTAGATGAAAGATGGAAAAAGTTACCTAAAAAATTTAAAGATGTAATTTTATTTGGATCAGACGAAGAAGAAATAAAATTTGTCTATGATGATGGATATGAAAAGTACTCTCATAAAAAAACTTTTGAAGGCGTTATAAACAATCTTGAAAGAAGATTTCTTGAATCTGACAGTGAATGGAAAAGAGAAGCTATCGCTGAATATCAATCAGATTCTGCATGTGAAGGATGTGATGGTAATAGATTAAAAGAAGAAGCATTATGTGTTAAAATTGATGATCAAAATATAAGTGATGTTACAAAAAAATCTATTTTAGATGCTGCTAATTGGTTTAAGGGTCTGGAACAAAATCTTGATAAAAGACAATTTAAGATAGCAGAACATATTTTAAAAGAAATCAATGAGAGATTAACATTTCTTCTAAATGTTGGTCTTGAATATCTAACATTATCAAGAGAGTCAGGAACACTTTCTGGAGGAGAAGCGCAGAGAATTAGACTTGCTTCACAAATTGGCTCAGGATTAACAGGAGTATTATATGTTCTTGATGAACCTTCTATAGGATTGCATCAAAAGGATAATGTTAAATTAATTAATGCCCTTAAAAGACTTAGAGACTTAGGAAACACAGTTATAGTTGTAGAGCATGATACAGAAACTATGGAGAACGCCGATCATATAATAGACTTAGGACCAGAAGCCGGTACGAATGGTGGTGAGATTATTGCACAAGGAACTTATAATGAGATACTTAAAAATAAAAATAGTATCACTGGTCAATATCTATCTCATAAAAAATATATAGAAATTCCAAGAACTAGAAGACTTGCAAAAAATGGAAGGTTTGTGGAAATTAATGGAGCAAGTGGAAATAATTTGAATAACGTTAATCTTAAAATTCCAACAGGAAGCTTTACCTGCGTAACTGGAGTTTCTGGTAGTGGTAAATCTACATTGATATTACAAACATTATATCATGCATTAAATTTAACCTTGAATAACAAAGCTAGAAAAGTTCCAAAAGCATTTAAAGGCTATAAGGGTGTTGAGCTTATAGACAAGATAATTGATATAGATCAATCACCTATTGGTAGAACACCAAGATCAAATCCAGCGACCTATACTGGTGCTTTTGGCCCTATTAGAGACTGGTTTACAGCCTTACCTGAATCAAAAACAAGAGGATATAAACCTGGAAGATTTTCATTTAACGTTAAAGGTGGAAGATGTGAGGCTTGTGAGGGTGATGGTGTAATTACGTACGAGATGCACTTCTTGCCTGATGTTTATATTCAGTGTGATGAATGCAAAGGAACTAGGTATAATAGAGAAACTCTTGAAATAAAATTTAAGGATAAAAGTATAGCCGATGTATTGAATATGTCAGTTGATGAAGGATGTGAATATTTTGAAAATATTTCAAATATAAAAACTAAGCTATTAACATTAAAAAAAGTTGGGCTTGGCTATATAAAAATTGGACAACAGGCTACAACTCTTTCAGGTGGTGAGGCTCAACGTATTAAGTTAGCTAAGGAACTATCAAAAAGATCTACAGGAAGAACGATGTATATATTAGATGAACCAACTACTGGTCTTCATCAACATGATATTAAAAAACTATTAGAAATATTGCATACATTTGTTGCATTGGGAAATACAGTTGTTGTTATTGAGCATAATTTAGATGTAATCAAAACAGCTGATTATATTGTTGATATGGGTCCTGAAGGTGGTGTCAAAGGTGGAAATATTATCGCAGAGGGGAAACCTGAGGATATTATCAAAATAAAAGGTAGTTATACTGGGGAATTTTTAAAACCTATGTTGGAAGAAAAATTTAAAAAGAAGTTAAAGATTTAAACAATTAGTGTATAAGTGATTCTAATTATGGGTAATTTACTATCATCTCTTCCAAAAACAATTCATGCATCATTAGCTTTAGCTATAATTCTATTTCTGGGGTTATTTTATGGTAATGGCGGTTTTGATTTTGATACAATTTTTTGGAGTTGGTTAACAAGATTAATTCACGTAACTGTTGCTATTATGTGGATTGGGCTTCTTTGGTATTTTAACTTTGTACAAATTCCAAATATGCCAAAAATCCCTGATGAACAAAAACCTGCTATAGGTAAAGTTATTGCTCCAGCTGCATTGTTTTATTTTAGATGGGCAGCTTTACTGACTGTACTATCAGGATTAATTTTAGCTCACTTAAATGGTTATTTACACGATGCTATGACATTAGGTGGTGGTGGAAAAAGTACAGCTATCGGTATCGGTATGTGGCTTGGTTTATATATGGCTTTTAATGTTTGGTTTGTAATTTGGCCAAATCAAAAAAGAGCACTAGGTATTGTTGAGTGTGAACCTGATGTTAAAGCGAAATCAGCAAGAACAGCAATGTTGTTTTCAAGAACAAACACTCTTTTATCTCTACCAATGTTACTTACAATGGTAGCAGCTCAAAACCTTTATTAAATCTACTCGGTATCTTCTTTTAGGATTGTTTTTTGTGAAACTCTAAGTTTTACAAGTATCGGATTAGCTATATAAATTGAAGAATAGGTTCCAAATACAACACCCATTATCATAGCTAAAGAAAAACCTTTTAATATTTCCCCACCAAATAAATAAATTGAAACTAAAGCAAGTAAAGTTGTGGCTGATGTAATTATAGTTCTTGAAAGAGTTTCATTGATTGAAATATTTGTAAGTTCATAAATCTTGATATCAGAAAACTTTCTTAAATTTTCTCTAACCCTGTCATAAATTACAACTGTATCGTTCATTGAATAACCAACTATAGTTAAAACAGCAGCTACTATTGATAGATTTATTTCTAAACTAAATAGTGAGAAAAGACCTAGTGTTATAATAACATCATGGAATAAGGCTAAAATAGCACCTAAACTAAATTGCCATTCAAATCTTATCCATATGTAAAATAACATTGCAGCTAGAGATAGAGCGATTGCAATAATACCAGACTTTAATAATTCAGAGCTAACTTTTGGGCCAACATTCTCAACTCTTCTGAAATTAAAAGAGCCTCCCAAAGAAGATGTTAAATCTTTTTTAATAATCTCAATAGCGTTTGCACTTGTGTCTTTTTTCTCAATTTTAATTAAAAAATCATTTTCATTACCAAATTTTTTAACATTAAAATCTCCTAAATTCATTTTATTAAAAGATTGTCTTAAAGAAGTAACGTTAATATTTTTATCATTAGACCTTAGTTCTATTAAGGTTCCGCCTTTAAAATCTACACCAAAATTAAGTCCTTTAAAAAATAGCAATAGAACAGATACCACGACTAGACTTAAAGAGATGAGATTAAATAGTTTATAAAATTTATTAAAATTAATCATTTATATCAGTTTAGTTTTTTCTTTATTTCTTACCACGTAAAGACCCGTAAGCATTCTTGCAATAAAATAAACTGAAAACAGTGTAGTAAAAATTCCAACAGCTAATGTCACAGAGAAGCCCTTAACTGGACCAGAACCCATAAAGAATAAGATTACAGCTGCAATTAATGTGGTTATATTTGCATCTATAATTGCGGTTTTTGATTTCACATAGCCTGTATCGAAAGCTATTATATTATTTTTTTCTTTCTTGCACTCTTCTTTAATTCTTTCAAAAATTAATACATTAGCATCAACTGCCATACCAACTGTTAAAATAATACCTGCAATTCCTGGAAGTGTTAATGTGGCTTCAAATAAAGTTAGAATACCAACTAAAAAGAATAAGTTAATTAGTAGTGTTATGTTAGCAATTAGACCAAATATTTTGTATTTAAAAAACATAAAAATTATAACTAATAAAAAACCAATCATAAGAGCAATAACGCCAGCATTAATTGAGTCTTGACCAAGGTCAGGTCCTACTGTTCTTTCCTCAATTATATTAAGTGGAGCTGGTAATGCTCCTGATCTTAGGAGTAAAGCTAAGTCTGTTGCAGACTGAAATGTAAAATTCCCACTGATCTGGCCATTTCCACTTGCTATAGTGTCCCTAATTACTGGAGCACTAACAATTTTACCATCTAGAACAATTGCTAATTGTTTACCAACACCTGTACTAGTTGCTTTACCAAATCTTTTAGCCCCCACTCTATCAAGAGTAAATGATACTACTGTTTCATTTGTTTGATTGTTCATTTGTGGCTGAGCATCTAGTAAATTTTCACCATTTAAGATTATTCTTTTACTAACCATTGCTTCACTAGTTCCATCTTCAAACTGAAGCATTTCAGTTCCAAAAGTGTCATTATTATTTTGAGTGACGAATCTAAATGTTAAATTTGCAGTTTTTCCTAAAAGTGACTTTATACGCATAGGGTCATCAAGACCTGGAAGTTCAACTAAAATTCTATTATTGCCTCTTTTTAATATATTGGGTTCATTTGTACCAACCTCATCAACTCTTCTTCTAACTATTTCTAAAGCTTGGTCTTGTGAAGAGGTTTTGATTTCAATAAGTCCATACTTTGAAAGAGTTAAAGTAAATTCATTATTTTGTATTTCTACATCAAACTGGTGAGATTTATATTGGTTATAATAGGGGTTAATATCACTTTCTTTATCAAGAAAAAAATTTTCAACTAACTGAACATTATCATTTGATGTATTAAATATTATTTTTTTATTTTCTATTCTCAAATCATTAAAAGATATTTTCTTATCTTTTAAAAAATTTCTAATAACAGTTGTTGTATTTTGTAATTTTTGAACTTCAACAGGTCCATTATCAATCTCAAGTAAAAGATATGAGCCACCCTGTAAATCTAAACCTAGATTTATCTTTTTTGAAATAAAGCTGTCTTCAGAGTTCTGAAAATTAGAAGCAGCAATAAAAATAAAAAAAATTGATACTAATGAAACTAAGGTAATTCTTAATTTGGAAAAGTATAACACTTTAGTTAAATGTTATTTTTTTACTTCAGGGGAGTTAAGTAATCCTTGGATACCTGTAGATTTGATAATTTCAACTTTAACGTTGTCAGCAATTTGCACTTCAACTTTTTCATTATCAATAATTCTTTCAATTGTCCCAATAATACCAGCAGACGTTACAACCTTGTCTCCTCTAGATAAGTTTTCTACCATGGCTTTATGCTCTTTAACTTTCTTTTGTTGAGGTCTTATTAAAAAAAAGTAAAAAATAACAAAAATTAAAATTAGCGGTATAAATTGGCCTATTCCTTGATCCATAATTCTCCTTGATTAAAGTGACTTCTTACAACATCTATCAAATTAAAACAACTTTAAATCTTAATGATTTTCTCAATATTATTCATGTAAGGTTTTAAAGCATCTGGTACTAAAATAGAGCCATCTTCTTGTTGATAATTTTCTAGTATAGCAACTAGTGTTCTACCGACTGCTAAACCACTGCCATTTAAGGTTCCAACAAGCACTGTTTCTTTTTTTTCGTTTTTATATCTAGCTTTCATTCTTCTGGCTTGAAATGACCCACAAGAAGAACAACTTGAAATTTCTCTATATTTATCTTCTGATGGAAGCCACACCTCAATATCAAAAGTTTTTTCAGCACTAAAGCCCATATCGCCAGTACACAAAACAATTTTTCTATAAGGAAGTTTTAACAAATCTAAAATTTTAGTCGCACAATCAGTCATTCTATCGAGTTCTGCTAAACACTTATCAGCCTCAACAATACTTACCATTTCAACTTTGTAAAATTGGTGTTGTCTAATCATTCCTTTTGTATCTTTACCATAGCTACCTGCTTCTTTTCTAAAACATGGAGTTGAGGCAACCATTCTCATAGGAAGTTTTTTTTTATCAATAATTTGGTCTTTTACAATATTGGTTAAAATAACTTCAGCTGTTGGAATTAAAAATTTTCTGTCACTAGAATCTTCTAATTTAAGTTCAAACTGATCATTATCAAATTTAGGTAATTGTCCCGTACCATACATAGTAGCATCTGTTGCAATTAGTGGCGGTGATATTTCTTCATAACCATTAGTATTAACATGTGTATCAAGCATAAAATTTGATAAAGCTCTTTCTAACAAAGCTAATTTATCTTTTACAAAAACAAACCTTGAGCCGGTAGTTTTTGTAGCAAGATCAAAGTCAAGCATGTTTAAGTTTTCACCTAATTCATAATGAGATTTAGGCTTAAATGTAAAATTAGGTATTGTCCCTGATTTAGAAATTTCTACATTTGAGTTTTCATCTTTACCTGTAGGAACGTCAGAATGAGGTATATTTGGTATTGATGACAAAATAGTCTCTAATTCATTTTTAATATTACTTTGTAGTTTACTAATATTATCAATTTCAGAAGAAATTTTTTTTGATTTTTCAAAAAGAGACTGATCTTTAGATTTTGAGATGTCCTTTTTTTCTTTTTCAAGCAGCTCTCTTTGTTGAATGTATTCTCTATTGTTCTCATCCAATGATAAAATCTTATCGACATCTATATTTAAAAATCTTTTATTCAAAGCTTTTTTAAAAGCCTCAATATCATTTCTAATTTCTTTTATATTATGCATTTTTTTTATTTTTCTTATCAATAATGTTTACAGAAAATATAGATAATTCATATAAAATCAATAATGGTATTGCTAGTCCAATTTGAGTTATAGGATCAGGCGGTGTTAATAGTGCAGCTGCTGCAAAAATCATTACAACGACATATTTCCTTTTTTCTCTTAGAAATTTAGCATCGACAATACCCACTCTAGCAAGCAAGCTAAGAACAACTGGTAGCTGAAAACTTATACCAAATGCAAAAATTAATTTCATTACAAGTGAAAGATATTCACTAACTTTTGCTTCCAATTGAATAGGTAGCCCTGTTGCAGCTCCTGTGCTTTCAAAAGATAGAAAAAACTTTATGGCTAGTGGCATTATTAAATAATAAACAAGCATTCCTCCTAGAAAAAATAATATAGGTGTTAAAACTAGATAAGGGACGATTGCAATTTTTTCATGTTTATAAAGACCTGGTGCAATAAATTTCCATATTTGTACTAGTATATAGGGACAAGTAACAAAGAATGCTGCAAAAAAGGAAACTTTTAAATATGTTAAAAATGTTTCCTGTAAAGCTGTAAAAATTAATCTTCTATCAGTTCCACTTTCATTTACTGCTTTAGCAAAAGGCTCAACTAAAAAACCATAGAGATGTTCTGAAAAAAAATAACAGCCAATAAAAAAGATGAACAAAAAAATAAAAGAATGAATTAATCTTTTTCTGAGTTCAGTTAAATGACTTATAAAGCCACCTTCATTTTCAGATTTTGTCATTATCTTTTTTTTCTTCTATAGGTTTTTCTATTTCATTAGAATTAATATCAAGGTCAGCTACTTCACTTTGTATGTTGCTGATATATCTTTTTGTGGTTCCAATCCATGAACCAACTTTTTTTAACATATGGGGGAAATCTTTAGGTCCAATAACAATGATTGCAACAGCAACTACTATTAAAATCTCAAACCAGCCAATAGTGGGCATTTAATTTATTCTTTGTCTTTGCTGTCTTGATTATTTTCTGAAACATTTTTAGGTTCAGGCTCATCAGTAATATCTGTAGCCATACCTTTTTTAAAACTTTTTATACCTTTGGCTACATCACCCATTAGACTAGAAATTTTACCTCTACCAAATAAAAGGACGACTAAGATAACCACAATTGCTATTTGCCAAATTCCAATGCTCATAATATTTTATACCTCTTTTAGATTTAATTTTAAAGTAACTTTTTACTTATCTTCTTCTGGACTAAGTGTTCCACCTAGCATCTCATCGATATTTTCATAAATATCTTCTTTTTTCTCTTCTTGTTTCTCTTTATAAAATTTACCAGTACCAAATATTGCATTATCTATATTTGAACTATCAATCAAACCAGCGGATCCCAATTCATCAACTGTAGGTAAATCTGATAACTTCTGAAGACTAAAGTGACTTAAAAAATCATCAGTAGTTCCATACTGAATTGGTTTACCAGGAACATCTTTACGACCCTGTTGTTTTACCCAATTGAGCTCCATTAAAATTTCAAGCGTATTAGTACCAAAAGCAACACCTCTTATCTCTTCTATTTCAGCCCTGGTAACAGGTTGGTGATAAACAATTATTGCCAATGTTTCAACAGCAGCTCTTGATAGTTTTTTTTCTACTGTTTTTTCTTGAGACATAAGATTTGATAAATTTTCAGAAGTTCTAAAAGACCATCTATTAGAAATGCAAACTAAATTAATTCCTCTTGATGAATATTCTTTTTGGAGTTTCTCTAATGATTTTAAAACATCAATTTTTTTTGAAATTTTAGATTCGATAGTGTCAATATCTAATGGTTCAGCAGCAGCAAAAATTATTGCCTCAACTTCTCTTTCACCATCATTCATTTTTGATGGGAAAGTAACTATATTGTTATTTGTTTCTTTTTTTATTTTTGTCATTTAAGTTCTTTAATATAAATATCATCAAATAAGTTTTCTTGCTTTATAGTTAGATTACCTTCTTTAACCAGTTCTAAAGAACCTGCAAAAATTCCTGCTTTACCAGTTCTTTTATATTTTGAGCCACTCTTAAATGAAGATGGTATTAATTCATCAATATTTCTCCAATCAATTAATTTACCAAAGAATTCTTTTATTCTTTTGATGCCATCTTCAGTGGTAAAAACTGGAAGTTTAGGAATATTCATTATTTGAAAATCTTTAGTCATAATAATTGAGGAATAAGATTTTAATAGCTCATAAAGATTTAGTTTATATTCAGTGCTATATATAGATCTTATATTTCCTTTAATTCCTCTAAATCTTATTTCTCTTCCAAGTCTTTTTCTTTTTAACATTTGGTCAGAAAGCAATCTAATTAACTCTAATTTTTTTAATTGTAATTTTAATTTTTCAGCAACTTCTAAAACTTTAAATTCCTCTTCAGGATTTCCTGGCAACAAAAGTTTTGACTTAAGATAAGTTAACCAGGTTGCCATCAATAAATACTCTGATGCAGATTCTAGATTAAGATTTTTTTCGTTAGTAATATAATTATGAAATTGATCAGCAAGTAATGTTATGGAAATATTTTCAAGGTTAACCTTTTGAGCTTTTGCCAAATCCAATAAAACATCAAGCGGGCCGTTATAATTATCAAGATCTACATTAAATTTTTTAGAATCGCTGTCGGACATAACAAATATTAACTTATAATCTTATAAAATTGTGATGTTTTTTTTATAATAAACTTACTTATAAGTGGTGAATATAGAGCCACATCATTCATTTCTTTTAAATTTCCATTACAATGAAGAACTAAATCGCAACCTGCATTAAAGGATTTTTTTGTATTAATTGTTATAGATCCTTTTAAACTCTTCATCGATATATCATCAGACATCAAAATATTCTTAAATTTAATTTGGCTTCTTATTAATTTTATAACTTTCTTCGAATGTGTTGCTGTATTTACTTTGTCGATATTTTTATAGATAAGATGTGCTGTCATCGCAAACAGACTATTCTTATTCTTAAACGCCTTAAAATCATTATTATTTAAATGTCTTAATCCCTTATTGATAGTAGGAGTTTTTTTATGACTATCAACTTTAGCCAAACCATGACCGGGTATATGCTTTATTACAGTGGCAATTTTATTATTATG
>Ga0233432_10006225_pt1 | contig 10218 bp, 10 predicted proteins | sample SI_122_August201_6_FD_179870 | JGI IMG/M metagenome (GOLD analysis project Ga0233432, IMG submission 179870) | Seawater microbial communities from Saanich Inlet, British Columbia, Canada - SI_122_August2016_10_MG | ecosystem: Environmental > Aquatic > Marine > Inlet | place: Canada: British...
TTTGAGCCTCTACTGCGAATTCCATGGGCAACTCTTTCATTACCTCTTTACAAAAACCATTTACTATTAGCGAAGTAGCTTGCTCTGTATCTAAACCTCTTTGAAGACAATAAAATAATTGATCTTCGGAAATTTTTGAAGTTGTGGCCTCATGCTCTACTCTAGCAGACGGAGTATGCTGATTTATGTAGGGAACTGTATGAGCACCACATTTATCACCAATCAACAATGAATCACATTGAGTAAAGTTTCTAGAACCTTTAGCATTTTTTTGAATTTGAACTTGTCCTCTATAAGTATTTTGTGCTTTACCAGCAGATATACCTTTAGAAATAATGGTAGATTTAGTATTTTTACCAATATGTATCATCTTTGTGCCCGTATCAGCTTGTTGGGCATTATTTGCCACGGCTACTGAATAAAATTCTCCAACTGAATTATCTCCCCTTAAGACACACGATGGGTATTTCCATGTAATCGCTGAACCAGTTTCAACTTGTGTCCAAGAAATTTTGGAACGATTGCCAAGACAATTGCCCCTCTTAGTAACAAAATTATAAATTCCTCCTTTACCATCTTTATCGCCTGGATACCAGTTTTGAACCGTAGAGTACTTTATTTCAGCATCATCCATAGCGACAAGCTCTACAACTGCAGCATGCAATTGATTTTCATCTCTTTGTGGAGCAGTACATCCCTCTAAATATGACACATAAGAGTTATCTTCAACTATTATTAAGGTTCTCTCAAATTGACCGGAATTTTGTTCATTTATTCTAAAATATGTAGAAAGCTCCATTGGACACTTTACGCCTTTAGGTACATACACAAATGAACCATCTGTAAAAACAGCAGAATTTAAAGCAGCGTAATAATTATCATTCATTGGGATAACAGAACCAATGTATTTTTTAACTAAATCAGGATGATTTTGAACTGCTTCTGATATTGGGCAGAAAATAATTCCCTCTTTTGCAAGTTTATCTCGAAATGTAGTTGCTACAGAAACAGAATCAAAAACATAATCAACTGCAACTCCAGCTAACATTTCTTGTTCTTTAATTGGAATACCTAGTTTTTCATATGTTTTAAGTAATTCAGGGTCAACTTCATCAAGGCTGTTTAATTTTGGTTTAGCTTTTGGAGCAGAATAATAATAAATATCTTGAAAGTTAATTTTTGGAAAATCAACCATAGCCCAATCAGGCTCTTTCATTGTAAGCCACTTTTTGTATGCCTTAAGTCTCCAATCTAATAACCATTTAGGTTCATTTTTCTTACTAGATATAAATTTAACAATATCTTCATTAAGGCCTAGAGGCGCTTTTTCAGACTCTAGATCAGTAACAAAACCGTACTTATAAGCACTACCAACTTCATTTACTTTATTAATTGTTTCTTGTGTAGCAACCATCTAATTTCCTTTTAATTAATTGCACTTAATTCAGTATCTTTTTTATTATTAATGGGAAAAGTATCTTCATAATTAAGGAGATTTTCTAGTGATATATCATTAAGTGATTTTCTAATAATTTCATTAACCTTATTCCACTTTCCACCTAAAAAACAAATATTACTAGCTTCACACATATCTTCTGAACTTTCCACACAGGCCGTTAAACTAATTGGTCCATCAAGTGCCTCTATTATTTCAATTACAGATATATTAGAGGATTTTTTGTTTAATATATAACCTCCAAATGCACCTCTTTGTGCCGTTATTAGATTACTTTTAACTACAAGGAGTTTTAAAATTTTTTGAACAGTATACAATGTTAAGCCAGTTGCCTCTGATAATTCTCTAGCTGACATAGAGGATCCTGGGTTTCTCGATAGCATACCTAGACAGACCACAGCATAATCAGTCATTTTATTTAATTTAAACATATTAAACTCATATTACTTTATATAGTACATATTGAGTACTATTTAAAGATCAAAAAAAAATACTTTTAATTTCTTACTTCATTTTTAAGAAGATATTTACCTTCATCTATACCATTAAATATTTCTTCTAGGTCTGGGTGTTCTAAAGGTCCATTTTCTCTGTCACCAACTAAATTTTGCTGTGAAACATAAGCAGTGTAAAAAGTTTCTGTGTTTTCTGCCATTAAATGATAATAAGGCTGTTTTCTTGAAGGTCTAATTTCAGCGGGTATTGATTGATACCACTCCTCGGTATTTGAAAACTCAGCATCAACATCAACAATTACACCTCTAAAAGGATAAATACGGTGTTTCACTATATCACCAATATTAAATAAGGGATCTTTATGTACTTTGACCTTATTTGAAATACTAGGTTTAACATTAATTTTTCGTTTAGGTTTAATGTCTTCACTATCTGTTGACATGAATATATCCTTGATATTTCGATTGTAATTATTTTTTATTTATACTTTAGATTTTATCTTAAGAACTTGCCTGCCCTTGTACATACCTGTCTTTAAATCAATATGATGAGGTCTATGAAGTTCTCCGGTATCTTTACTCTCAACGTAAGTATCAGAGGTTAAAGCATCATGAGATCGCCTCATTCCTCTTCTTGATCTTGTTATCTTACTCTTTGGTACTGCCATGACACACTCTCATATAAAATTCAATTAACTAAATCAGATAAATATATGGTGGAGCTGGACGGGATCGAACCGACGACCTCCTGCTTGCAAAGCAGGCGCTCTCCCAATTGAGCTACAGCCCCATATAAATACAACTGTTTAATATCTTTTGATAAACAAATCGTCAAGAGTTATTACATTTCAAATTCAAAAACATTAACTTTTTTTAAAAATTGAGATATATTCTCTAACTTATTAGTCAGTTATGAAAGTTTATTATGTTTTTTGGTGAAGTTAAAACAAAAGATTCTGAAAATGGCATTTTATCTACTTCACTTATCTTAGATGAAAATGGTTTAAAGATAAAAATAAAAAAAGGAACTGTAATAAATAAAAAAATTATAAATCTACTTTTAGAAAATAAAATTAAATACATAACTTGCGCTAAACTTGAAAAGAATGATGTTGATGAAAATTTGGCAGTTCATAAAATATCCAAACAATTAATAAACAAGAAAAACTCTAATTTGACCTTATCAACAGCTTCTCAAGGAAGATGTAATATTTTATCAAAAATAAACGGGCTCCTGAAATTTGACCCTCAACAACTTCTTTCAGTAAATTCAATAACTGATGAAATAGGAGTGGCTACCCTAAAGCCATACTCCTTAATAAAAAAAGACCAAACAGTAGCATCAATCAAAGCAATTCCGTTTGGTATTAATAAAAATATTTTACAAAAAATTGAAAAAGTATCAATTGAATGCCTTCAAATATTGCCATTCCAGAATATGAACGTTCATTTAATTCAAACAAAGAATATAAACACACCTGAAAAAATTTTAAAGAAAACTGTTTTAGTTACTAAAAAAAGATTGCTCACTTTAAATTTAAAAAATTTTGTTGATAAAATATGCGACCATAGCGTCAAATCACTATCAAAAAATATTCAAAGCAGTATTGAAGAAGGAGCAAATATTATTTTAGTTTTTGGTGTATCTGCTATTTGTGACATTAATGATATTATACCACAATCTCTGAGAAACAATAATGGAAACGTAGTTCGACTTGGTATGCCAGTAGAACCTGGTAACTTAATGCTTCTTGGACAAATTAAAAATTCAAATAAAATTATTCCATTTATTGGAATGCCAGGATGTGCTCGATCACAAAAGGAAAATGGTGTAGACTGGATTTTATGGAGACTTTTTTGTGATTTAGATGTTTGCAATGAAGAAATTAATGAAATGGGAAATGGAGGTTTATTATAAAAAAAATTCTATATCATATTTATCACAACCCAAGATGCTCAAAATCTAGAGAAGCCCTTCAATTGTTAAAATTAAAAACAGATGATTATCAAGTAATTAAATATTTAGAAGTTGAGTTAAACAAAAAAAACCTTACTGAAATAATTAACAAAATTAATACTTCATCAAGTGATGTTTTGAGAAAAAATGAAATAATCTACAAAAACTTAGATCTAAGAAATATTAATTTATCTATAAATAAAATAGTCGATATGATTATATCAAATCCAATTTTACTTCAAAGACCTATAATTGCAAAATATGTAAATAATAAGTTGGCAGAAACACTAATTGGTCGACCTCCAGAAAAAATTTTATCTATTTTAGACTAACCTTTCTTCTCATTCAATTGGACCAATATGTGATATTTTTTTCACTTTAGAAAGTTCAATTTGTTTCTGCCTTTCTTTAAAGCGTTTTTTTTGCTTATCATTTGAAGTATTGAAACAATGATGGCAACTTTCTCCTTGAATGAAGTATTCACTTTCTTTATCGTCTTCACTAATTGGCATTCTACAAGCAAAACACATATCATACTTACCTAATTTTAAGTTATGTTCAACAGAAACCCTATAGTCAAAAACAAAACAACTACCATCCCACTGACTTTCACTTTCTGGGGTTTTTTCTAAATACTTCAGAATTCCCCCTTCTAAATGATAGACATCTTCAAAACCTAAAGATTTTAAATAAGAAGTTGATTTCTCGCATCTAATTCCACCTGTACAAAACATTGCAACTTTTTTATTTTTTATTGAAGGACCTTTTGTTAATAGATTTTTTGACACCCACTCAGGAAATTCTCTAAAATTTGTAATGCCTGGATTAAGAGCCCTTTTGAAACTACCAATAGAAACTTCATAGTCATTCCTTGTATCTATTAATAAAACAGAATTGTCTGAGATAAGTTCATTCCAATGTTCCGGTTTAACATACTTACCTACTAATTTATTTGGAGAAACATTGTTAACACCTAATGTTACAATTTCTTTTTTTATTTTTATTTTCATACGAAAAAATGGATTTTTAGATGCAAAAGAGTATTTAGGTTTAAGATCGGATAAATCATCTAATTTCCAAAGTTGCTCAAGAACTTTTCTTATTTCATTTTTTTTTCCTGAAATTGTTCCATTAACACCTTCACTAGCTATTAAAATAGTACCTTTAATCTTTGTTTTATCAAAAATAGATTTCAATAAAGCTTGAAAAACATTTAAATTTTCAAGGTCAAAAAATTTATAAAAAGCAACAACAACCAAATTGTCGTCATCATAAAATTTTTTTTCATTCGATTTCAAAAAATCAATGTAATCTGATAAACGCTTCATTTTCAACAACCATTAATAAAAATTATTTAAAAATACGATAACAAAAATATTTATTATCATAATTTTTAGTTATAAGTTAATAGAGAAATCTAGTAAATATTAATAAAGTTAAATTGGAGTTACATATATGTCTGATCTAGTTATTGAACAAATAACTTTAGAAAAAGCAAACTTAATCATTAAGAATGCTATTGATAAAGCAAGAGAAATAAAAATAAATCCCATCATGGTAGTGCTTTTGGATCATCGTGGAGCAATAAAGGCCTGCTCTGGGGAAGATGGAATAAGTAGCTTACGTTTTCAAATAGCTCATGGAAAAGCTAATGGTGCATTTCAGATGGGCATGGGTTCTAGAGCCTTATTTAACAGAGCTGAACAACAAGCATATTTTATAAATGCAGTAAATACCTTAACAGATGGAGCACTAGTAGCTGTTCCTGGTGGGGTGTTAATAAGAGATAAAAACAACAATGTGGCAGGCTCACTCGGTATATCTGGAGATACATCAGATAATGATGAAATTGCAGCTGTAGCAGGTATTGAAGCAGCTGGCTATAAAGCAGATGTGGGATAAAATTATATAATAATCTTAAAAATTATAAAAGGAAGGAATACACAAATAAATAAAAGTAGTATTCCTTTCATTGATTTGTCTTTTATCAGGACTAAATCTATATCTAAAGTTTTTGAATAACCATAAACAATTCTTTGTATAATCAAATTTTTTTTAAAAAATTGATAATAGCAGATCGCTAGAAGATGAAAAATTATTAAAGAATAAAGAAAATAGTGGAAGATATTATGAATCAGGGTCCAAAAATTGATATATTTGGGCATTAAAAAAGTTAGCGGTCCATCATATAAAATATCATCGCTTGAAAATAAACCAGAAATTGTCAAAACTAATATAACAATTAAAAAAACTAATGTTGAATAACTACCTAGGGGTGTCCTCACTGAAGAGTTTTTATAATCCTTTGAAAACTGAGTTAAAGCCTTTTCAATAGAAAAGTTAAAACTTTCAAATCTAGAATAATACGTGCCAACAAATCCCCAAACAATCCTAAAGAAAATAAGCCCTAATAGACATAAACCAAAATATTCATGAATAGATAAAAGATCAGCCTTAGCTGTAAAAATTGATCCCAAAACAAGAAGAATTAATGCAAAATGAAATATTCTTAATGAAAAATCCCATACTATTGATTTCTTATTATTTATTTTTTTTTTCATTTTTTTTGAATGCCCTTAAATGCAATAATAACTAGGTATTAAAATAGCAGGAAAACAATGAATTTGAAATGGAATGATGAAATGCTATTAGCATTTACAAAAATTATGGAAATTGATAAACGGTTTGAAAATATATTTGATCAAATTGGTTCCCCTGAAAACAGGGCAATTAAAGAAGGATTTCAAAGTCTTGCAAAGATAATTATTGGCCAACAAATTTCAACAATTGTTGCAAAAAAAATATATGATAAATTAAATAAAGATAATATGTTAAATGAACAAAATTTAGCAAAGACAAGTATAGAAAGCTTAAAACTTTATGGTTTGTCGTCACAGAAATCACATTATTTAAGTAACTTAGCTTCACTTGTTAATAATAAAGATATAGATATTGGATCATTCAAGTATATGCCTAGTGAAGACCTAACAAATTTGTTAATAAAAATAAAAGGAATAGGTCAATGGACAATTAATAATTATAAAATTTTTGCATTACAAGATATTGACGCATGGCCAACAGCTGATTTAGCACTTCAAGAAGCTGTAAAGATAATTAAACAGTTAAATAATAGACCAAACCAAGATGAAATGGAAAAAATTGGAAAAACCTGGAAACCTTATAGAGGTGCAGCAGCTTTATTTTTATGGCATTTATATAATAAAGTAAAAGTCGAGAAAAGAACACTTTACTATGTTTAATGAAAGTAAATTAAAGCAAGTTATTGCCTTGACACAAGAGTGTAATAAGTGCGCAATGTTGCATTTTAAAACATTTAACAAAAACTCTGTGAATTTTAAAACAGATAATTCGCCAGTAACTCAAGCTGATTTAGAAGTAAGTAAAATGGCTGTAAATGGTTTACAAAAAATTTTTCCAGACATAAAAATTATTTCAGAAGAATCAAATAAATCTCAAAAGTTTTTTAAAAATAATAAGGTGTTTTGGCTAATAGATCCTATTGATGGGACTAAAGAATATATTAACTCTTCACCAAATTTTACTGTCAATTTTGCTTTGATTGAAAATCGATTACCAGTTTTTGGCTTAATATCTCAACCTCATTCAGGAATAATTTGGTATTCTTTTAGAGGAAAAGCTTGGAAAATTGAACCTAAAGAAGCTATTTCTAATGCCAAACACATTCAATGTTCTTCGATCAATTATGATAAATTAAGAATTTTAAGTAGTTTTAATCATAGATCTACTGAATTAGATAATTGGATTTCTATCGCAAAACCTATATCAGACAGTCATATCGGATCCAGTATAAAATTTTGTTATATGGCAGAGGGTAAGGTAGACTTTTACCCTCGAACTTCACCTACAATGGAATGGGATATAGCAGCGGGTCACAGTATCCTTAAAGCGGCTGGTGGTAATATCGTTTCAGAGTTTGGTTTAGAAATACAATATGGGAAAGTAAATTTCAAAAACAAAAAATTTTTAGCCTTTGGAAAAACAAAACAAAGAATTCCGTCTAAACTTTTATTATGCCTTAACAAAATTGACATAAACAAATATGAAGATGATTTAAAAACAGGTGTTAAAGCACTAAAAAATAAAAATTTACTAGTTTTTCCTACAGAAACTGTTTACGGAATAGGATCAATTGGAAATGATAAAAAAGCTATAAAAAGCGTTTACTTAGCTAAAGACAGACCTTTAAACAACCCTCTAATTGCGCATACATTTAGTAAAAATGAAGCCGAAAAATACGCACAATTTACTGAAAACTCCCATGTATTAACTAAGAAGTTTTGGCCTGGGCCTCTAACTATTGTATTACAAACAAAAAAATCAAAGTTATCAGACACTTTATCTCAAGGAAAAAGCTCTATTGCCATAAGAGTTCCATCACACCCTGTTGCTTTGGATTTATTAGAGAAAGTTAATATTCCAGTCTTAGCTCCTAGCGCCAATAAATCTGGTGGTGTTAGCCCAACTTCAGCTCAACATTCTAAAGACGACTTTGGCCCAGAATTTAAAGGTCCAGGTTGGAAATTAGAAAAGATCCTAGACTATGGATCTTGTGAAATTGGCATTGAGTCTACTGTAGTGGATTGTAGAGGAGAAAACCCTATTATTCTTAGGCACGGTTCAATTACATCTGATATGATTTTTGATGCAACTAAAAGAAAAGTTCTAAACGTTAAAGATAATGACATTATACTTTCACCTGGACAATTAAAGAGCCATTATTCACCTAATGCTAAGGTATACTTAAATCAAAAAATAAACATTAATAATAGTGGTTGGTTAACTTTTGGTAACTATCCAAAATCATTGCAGAAAAATCAAAATGTGTTTAACTTAAGTCCTGAAGGTAATTTAGTTCAAGCTTGTTATTTGTTATATTCAGGTCTTAGATATTTGGACTCTTGTGGAGTTAAAATAATACAAGTTATGCCTATTCCCCAAAAAGGTCTTGGCATTGCACTTAATGATCGCTTAACAAGAGCATCTTACAAAGAATAAATCATTTATTAGGAAACAAATGCAAAATAATTTTTTAGATAATTCTCTGAAATCACTAAACTTAAAAAACTCCCCAATTTTTGATAAAGAGGAACATGCTAAGTATGTTAAAGATTGGAGAGAACAATATGTTGGACAAGCTGTTGCTGTATTAAGACCTGTTAATACTAAGGAAGTTTCCTCAATACTCAAGTTTGCTCACAAAAATAAAATTGATGTTGTACCTCAAGGTGGAAATACAAGCCTTTGTGGAGCAGCTACACCAGATGAAACTGGAAAATCAATTATAATTTCTTTAGAAAAAATGAATAACGTACGAGCGTTTAATAAAGAAGCTCAAACTATTACTGTAGATTCAGGCATAATTTTATCAAAGATCCACGAAATAGTTGAAGAACAAAATTTATTTTTTCCACTTAGTTTAGGAGCTCAAGGTTCTTGTATGATAGGCGGTAACCTATCAACTAATGCTGGAGGAGTTAATGTATTAAAATATGGAAATACTAGAGAACTATGTCTTGGTTTAGAAATTGTACTACCTGATGGTAAAATTATGAACCTATTGTCTGAATTAAAAAAAGATAATACTGGTTACGACTTAAAAAATCTTTTTATTGGGGCTGAAGGAACACTTGGAATTATTACAGCAGCCACATTAAAACTTTTTCAATTACCTAAAATGATAACAACCTTGTTTGTCGAATCTGACAAGATTTCAAACGCAATTAAACTTTTAAATGTATTCACCTCTCATTTTCCAGATAGGATAGAATCTTTTGAACTCATGCCTAAGAGCTTTTGGGACATTGCTAAAAATAATATTGATAATATTGTAATGCCTTTAGAAAAAACACCTGAAATGGGTATCTTAATAGACATTTCAAGCTTTTCTGAAAATGAAATAATCCCAGATAAGAATGGCCAAATACCAATAATAGACACAATTGAAAATGTTTTAGAAACCTGTCTAGAAAGCAGTTTAATATCTGACGCAACTATTTGTAAAAATGAGAGCCAAAAAAAGTCAATCTGGTCAATTAGAGAAGCAGGTGCAGAATCTGAAAAAAAAGAACTTCAGAAATCTAAACTTATAAAATGTTTAAAGCACGATATTTCACTACCTGTTGCGTCGATAGAAAATTTTCATAAAGATGCCCAAAAAATGATTACTAACTTTCTACCTAATTTGAAAACAATATATTTTGGACATCTAGGCGATGGGAATCTCCATTATAATGTTTTTGGAAATGGATCTTTGCCGGATGGATTTGAAGGTAAAAGCCTTGAGCTTACAGATAAACTTTATGAAATTG
>Ga0233432_10006226_pt1 | contig 10218 bp, 4 predicted proteins | sample SI_122_August201_6_FD_179870 | JGI IMG/M metagenome (GOLD analysis project Ga0233432, IMG submission 179870) | Seawater microbial communities from Saanich Inlet, British Columbia, Canada - SI_122_August2016_10_MG | ecosystem: Environmental > Aquatic > Marine > Inlet | place: Canada: British...
TGCAAAATTAGGGTTAGGGAAATAAAGTAAGGATACGTTAGAAGCTAAATTAATATTTCTAGGGATAGGGTTAGTTAATAACTTATTAAATTTTTCATTTTTATTTGGGTACCAACCCTCAGTTAATTCATCATAAGAATAAATAACTTGGTTTAAATTTAATATATTATCTATATTTTTGTAAATAAGGAAATCATGATCTACTACAACCAGTGGTACTTTAGTTGTACTAATAATTTTAGTCTTACACGAAGACCAAAATACTTTTCTATCTATTTTTTCGGGGTATGATAAATCTTTAACTACATCCCACAAATGGAGAATTTCTAAATTATTTAGCCATTTATAGGTAATGTTATCACAATATAAAACCGTTTTATGGTTAGGGTGATATTTCCTCCATAGTGAAACAGAGGAAATTAATAATAAGATTCGATTTTGATTATAAAACTTTTGCTCTTTTAGAACATTTTCTAAAACCCAAATTACTTCCATATAACATTTTTTGTATTTTTTTTAAAATAATTCTGCTCTCGCCTGGAATTGGTATACACTTCTATAATCAATTGTTCCACTTTTATCGGAATAATTACCATTATATGATGGAACAAAACTTTGATTAGTTGATGCTACTATACCATTACCGGAATTTGCTCTCCATGAATTCCATATTACACCATAATTTACACTAGCATTTACAGACATAGTTGATGAAACTGATGTAAATTGAACTGCTTCATAACCATATATTATAGCAGTAGATCCGGTTCTAGTAATAGAACGGGGTGAAGTAAGTTGAATTTGACTTAACCCGGGTCCGCTTAGAAAATTCCACCAAAATGGGATTGATTTGTTTCTAGCATAGCTATTAAATCCTATGTTGTTGGCCGTATTAAAAATATTGCAAAGACCTGTATTATAATTAGGAGTGTAACAGAAATTCATTGCGTTTTTCTGAGAATAACAACTATTGCAGAAAGAACACATATTAGTACAGTGTCTAAATGTTTGAGTATAAAACCCGTTTTGGTTATAATTCCATAAGTTAGGACTAATTTGACAACCCGCTAGACACAAGTTACAAGTACCGAAAGTTCCATGTATTGCCATATTCTAATTATCGTTTACATTGTTAACACCATATGTGTCTACATAAAATTCTTTTAATTTAAGGTAAGCATACTCGTATACACTACCTGTAATTAGATCTAAATTAATTTTAGATTTTACAACATCTACACTAGAGCTAGTTATAAGTTCTATAGATTCAGTTCTTTGGGATATTATTTCGACCCCATCATCATCAAAATCAATAAAATCTATTAATTGATCCTCATATGAAGCGGAGTACTGGATTATGCTTACTGTTTCAGGTTCTGTTAGTGGGAAAGGTTTTGGAACCTCTACCCCTGCTCCTCCTACACTATAAGGCCAACCATACATACTAGTACCATCTGCAGAAGCCCAGTCTTCTTGGTATGTTGGGGAGAAATCTTCTGCTTCTTCTTTATTAGTAAAGTGTCCTATAGTAATGTTTAAATTTCCTAGGTGTTTGTCTATACTATAATGGTTTATTCTTGCATAGAAATCTGAATGTTCATTTTCAAAACCATCTATGAAAGATCCTGTAATTTGTAATCCCATCTTTTATTTATTTATTTTGTTAATTTTTGCATTTAATTCTTTAACTGCTTGTATTAATACTGCTACTAGTTTTTCATAATTAACAGCTTTATATCCATTATCTCTATTTGCTACTATTTCAGGGAATATTGCTTCAATTTCTTGTGCTATAATTCCAATATCAGCTCCTTTATTTTCATGGATACCTTCTTTAGCAATCCAATTAAAGTGAACACCATTTAATTTATCAATTTTATCAATAGCGTTTTCAATTGGTCTAATATCATCTTTTAATCTTCTATCTGAAGATTGGTAAGCAATAATATCATTGGTTGCTCTAATAGTACCTGTAGTTCCTGAAGCTGATATACCAACTCCTAATGAATTAATTTGTACATTCGAACCTGTACCATATTGTGTACCTGTTGTACCTTGTGCACCTTTAGCACCACCGACACCTTGAGCACCTTTTACACCAACTGCTCCTTGCGAACCTGTTCCACCATTTGTACCTGCTTGTCCTTTTTGTCCTTTTTGACCAGTTGAACCTTTTGCACCAGTTGCTCCTTGCGAACCTGTTCCACCATTTGTACCTGCTTGTCCTTTTTGTCCTTTTTGGCCTGTGATACCTTTTGCACCAGTTGCTCCTTGCGAACCTGTTCCACCTGTACCACCAGTAAATCCTTGGATACCTTGCGAACCAGTACCTCCAGTTCCACCGTTTTGTCCTTTTTGTCCTTTCTGACCAGTTGTACCTTGTGAACCTGTTGAACCTGTTGCTCCTTGTGAACCTGTTCCACCTGTACCACCTGTAAATCCTTGGATACCTTGTGAACCAGTACCACCAGTTCCACCTGCTTGTCCTTTTTGTCCTTTTTGGCCTGTGTTACCTTTTGCACCAGTTGCTCCTTGCGAACCTGTTCCTCCAGTTCCACCTACTTCACCTTTCTGTCCTTTCTGACCTGTAAATCCTTGGATACCTTGGGAACCAGTACCACCTGTGTTACCATTTTGACCTTTTTGTCCTTTTTGGCCTGTGAATCCTTGGATACCTTGTGAACCAGTACCACCGGTATTACCATTTTGTCCTTTTTGTCCTTTTTGACCAGTTGTACCTTGTGAACCTGTTGAACCCGTACCACCTGTAAATCCTTGGATACCTTGCGAACCTGTTCCTCCAGTTCCACCTGTTTGTCCTTTCTGTCCTTTTTGTCCTGTAGCACCTTGTGAACCTGTACTACCTTTTTGACCTGTAGTACCTTGTGAACCTGTTCCACCTGTACTACCTGTAAATCCTTGAATACCTTGTGAACCAGTACCACCCGTGTTACCATTTTGACCTTTTTGTCCTTTTTGGCCTGTAACTCCTTGAATACCTTGTGAACCTGTATTACCAGTATTACCTTTTGCACCTGTTCCACCTGTACTACCAGTTGTTCCTTGTATACCTTGCGAACCAGTACCTCCAGTACTACCGTTTTGTCCTTTTTGTCCTTTCTGACCAGTACCACCTTGTCCACCTGTAGAACCTGTAAATCCTTGTATACCTTGCGAACCTGTTCCTCCAGTATTACCTGTTTGTCCTTTTTGTCCTTTTTGGCCTGTAACTCCTTGAATACCTTGTGAACCTGTTCCACCAGTACCACCTGTACTACCTTTTTGACCAGTTGTACCTTGTGAGCCTGTGCTACCAGTATTTCCTTTAGCACCTGTTATACCTTGTATACCTTGTGAACCAGTTGAACCTGTATTACCTGTTTGTCCTTTTTGTCCTTTTTGACCTGTTATACCTTGTGAACCAGTATCTCCAGTTTGTCCTTTTTGACCAACTTCACCTTTTTGTCCTTTAGCACCTGTTCCACCTGTATTACCAATTTCACCTTTCTGTCCTTTTGAACCTTGTGAACCTGTATTACCAGTTGTTCCTTGTATACCTTGTGAACCTGTTGAACCTGTGTTACCTGTTTGTCCTTTTTGTCCTTTATCTCCTCTATCACCTACTGCAACAAATGATATTATAATATCTTCGTTATTTGAGAATGGTGAAACTGCAGATTGTGCTTCATTGGTAATATTCATCGACCAATATGATCCTAAATCTGTTAGATTGGAAATAGCAAATGTTAAGAACTGAGTTGCATCTGTTCTATTTGAGATTCTAATGTGACCTTTAATAGCTGATGTTACACTATCTAATGTTTCAAGTGTTGATTCTATGTTATTACCATTATCATCAGTAACATCTATATAAGATACGGATGCTATATTTTGTGTTGTACTGTTTAATCTTATTTTTCCAGTACCTGGATCTGAGTTTCCTGTAGCACTATCAAATGTATAGTCAAATGAGTTACCACCAAAGTTACCATCTGTACCTTGAGCACCTATTTCACCTTTTTGTCCTTTTTGACCTGTGGTTCCCTTTTGACCAATTTCACCTTTTTGTCCTTTTTGACCTGTTGTTCCTTGTGAACCAGTATCACCTTTTTGTCCCTTTTGACCTGTAGTGCCTTGTGAACCTGTTGAACCTGTGGTTCCCTTTTGACCAATTTCACCTTTTTGTCCTTTTTGACCTGTTGTTCCTTGTGAACCAGTATCACCAGTATTCCCTTTGGCACCTGTTATACCCTGTATACCTTGTGAACCTGTGTTACCAGTATTTCCTTTAGTACCTGTTCCACCTGTATTACCAGTTGTTCCTTGAATACCCTGTAAACCTGTTGAACCAGTATTACCTTTAGCACCTGTGTTACCTACTTCTCCTTTAGCACCTGTATTCCCTGTTGTACCTTGAATACCTTGTGAACCTGTGTTACCAGTATTACCTGTAGTACCTTGAATACCTTGAGCACCAACATCTCCTTCTTCACCTTTTTGTCCTTTAGTACCAGTTATACCTTGTGAACCAGTGTTACCTGTTTGTCCTTTTTGTCCTGTAATACCTTGAATACCTTGTGAACCTGTGTTACCAGTATTACCAGTTGTTCCTTGTATACCTTGTGAACCTGTTGAACCTGTATTACCAGTAGTGCCTTGAATACCCTGAGCACCTACTACTCCATTAATACCCTTTTGTCCTGTTGTACCTTGTGAACCAGTGTTACCTGTTTGTCCTTTTTGGCCTGTAGTACCTTGAATACCTTGTGCTCCTACTTCTCCTTTGGAACCTGTTGAACCTGTATTACCAGTTGTTCCTTGTATACCTTGTGAACCAATATTACCTTGTATTCCTTTTTGTCCTGTTGTACCTTGGGCACCTACATCTCCTTCATCACCTTTAGTACCTGTTGTACCTTGAGCACCTGTAGCACCAGTTGTACCTTGAGCACCAACATCTCCTTCATCACCTTTAGTACCTGTAATACCTTGTGAACCTGTATTACCTGTTTCACCTTTTTGTCCTGTTGTACCTTGTAAACCAGTTGAACCTGTGTTACCAGTTGTTCCTTGAATACCCTGAGCACCTACTTCACCTTTACTACCTGTATCACCTTCTGAACCTTGAATACCTTGAGCACCTATTTCACCTTTTTGACCAGTTGTACCTTGTGAACCTGTATTACCAGTTGTTCCTTGTATACCTTGTGAACCTGTAGCACCCGTTGTACCTTGTGCACCTACATCTCCTTCATCACCTTTTTGTCCTTTAGTACCTGTAATACCTTGTAAACCTGTTGAGCCTACTTCACCTTTTTGTCCCTTTTGACCTGTAGTACCTTGTGAACCAGTATCTCCAGTTGTTCCTTGAGCACCTGTTTCACCTACTTCACCTTTTTGTCCTTTTTGACCCGTTGTACCTTGAGCACCTGTATCACCTGTTATACCTTGAGCACCTACTTCACCTTTTTGTCCTTTGGTACCTGTTATACCTTGAGCACCTGTGTCACCAGTAGTTCCTTGTATACCTTGTGCACCTGTTACACCATTATTACCTTTTTGGCCTTTTTCTCCTTGAATACCTGGATTACCTTGTGGTCCTGTTGTGCCTTGAGCACCTGTTGTACCTTGCAAGTTTAAATCAGTTCTATAACCAATATTACCAGCACCACTAGATACTAATATTCTATCTTCAGTTGTACCTTGAGGTAAACCATTTAACATTACACCACTTGCGGTTAAATGTCTAGAAGCTATAATATTACTAGCTGTTATAAAACTTGGGTTAGTTGCTGAATGGTCTCCTGCTGTTATATTACCTATAACTGTAAGACCTCCTGCTGGATACCAGGTTAATTTATTTTGATTATCTGTGTATATTTGATCGAAACTATCTCCTGAAGATGTATCTGCAAAGACTAGATCGTATGCTTTTAAGGGTACTGACCCTGAACCCGTTATCGGGATATAGAAAGAATCTGATTTTATTGATGCAAATTCTGCATCACTTCCCGAAACAATTACTTTTTTCCAATTTGGCATTTTAATGTTGTTTTATTATGGTTGGTTACTCAATGAGCCCACTTCCGTTATGGCCTATAATACCGTCATACATATGAATGTAATAAGGGAAAGATAAAAAAACAAGTAATTATTTGGAGTGTTTTTATTGTTATGGGGCTTACCCCCCTGAAGTTAAATCAACAGATAAATATCCACTACCATTTGATGTAAAAACTAATTTCCCCATGTACTTATATGTAGTAGAAGGAGCAGCACTAAAGTCTAATCTATTACCAGTACCCGTACCTTTTAAACAATTTAAACTAAAACTTATAGTATCTTGAAGGGTACCACCTGTATTCTTCCAAACAGTACCATCATCTTCCCAAGTACCACCTGTCCATAATTCCACAGCTATATCTATTTCACCTGTACCTATTGAATAATACCATCTAGAATATAATTGAATTTCAAATTCAGTAAGTGTTGAGTTTTGAGAAATCATATAATCCTGATTAACTAATATATCTTCAACACCGTCACCACTCGTATTATCTCCAGCCCATGCCAAAAAATAGTTACCTGTTCCGAAAGAACCGGGTCCTATATAAGAATCTACACTAAATCCTACAAAATTAGTAGCTGATTGATTTAGTGTCCCATCATAACTAGTTCCAGTTCCAGGAGCAATTCCTGTAAGTGTATCTAAATCTTGTCCTCCATCTCCTTGGGTCCAAGTATAAGTAATTCTAAAAGTATCTTGGCTTTGGTCTGGGAAATCTATGACTTCAGTAGGAGTACCTACAGCCTTATTCATTACCCTAAAAAAGTTAATGTTACTCATTTATCTTCCTTTTAATTGCTTCTATTTCTGATTGTTGTTCTTTAATAGCTTCAATTAATAGAGCAACAATTTTTTCGTATTTAACTGCTTTGTATCCTGTGTCTCTTGTAGTAACTACTTCTGGTAATACTGCTTCAATTTCTTGAGCAATAATACCTATATCACGTCCTTTATTAGGGTGAATAGTTTTTCTTTGTTCATCTGTTAATTCAATCCAATCAAAATATACACCATTAATTGCCATTACTTTATCTAAAGCCCATGGGATTGGTGTTATATTTTCTTTTAGCCTTTTATCTGATGAGTAGTAAGCTACAACATCGTTTGTAAATAACCCTATACCTACTGTTCCAGCTGTTACAGCTGTTCCTACAACTAACCCACCAGTTGATAACGTCATATTATTACCGTCAAATGTTGCGTTATTTTCTCCAATAATACTAGTTGTGCTATTACCTGTTACTAGCCTATCAGACCCTAGGTTTGTTGCTGTAAATGCAGCACCTGTTCCACCAGTAGTACCTTTTTCCCCTGGTGCACCTTTAGCACCTTTAGTACCAGTAGTTGTTGCATCTCCATATCCTATACTAACGTAATAGTTAGCACCATCATAATAAAAACCTAATACATCTTTAGCATTAGCCGCTTGGGAAGGGATATATCCTGAAGCTCCTAAATAAACGGTATTACCACCTAAATCAATATTAAATGTCCTACCACCTGTACTATCTTGTTTAACAACTAATACACCTGTATCTCCTGTTATCCAACCGGTCATTGCTAGTGTTCTATTACCACCTAGTGTGATTAAAGCATTTGAACCTTTCATTGGGTCAAATGTAACAGTAGCAGCATCTACTAGTGTTTGTTGGTCAATTGTTACTTTACCTGCAGTTAGTCTTAAATCCTTTTCCATTTGGACATCTTGACTAGCAGTTGTTCTTGTGTTAATTAGGAATGGGTAGTCATTTGTAGTAGCATCAATATTAATTCCTACACCATTTACTTTTATTGCATAATCATTTGATCCTGATTGTGCTCCAGCGGCTATACCAACTGTAGTACCACCATAAATTGCTATACCATTATCATCGGCATCTGCTACATCATTTGTAAATACTATATCTCCGTGCCACCCTTCTGCAGATGCACCTTTAATAGTCGTATTACCACCTTTAAGACCTACTTCACTAATTGTCGAATTATAAGTAAATTTGGCAGAACCAGATATTATACCAGTTTGACCAATAGATGTCATGATATTATTATCCTGATTACCTTGTATTGCTGCTCCGTCTACACCTGTAGTTCCTTTATCACCTGGTCCTCCTTTAACACCTGGTCCTCCTTTAGTACCCACTAAACCTTGAGCACCCTGTATTCCTGTTAATCCCTGTGTTCCAGTTAATCCTTGTGTTCCAATTAACCCCTGAGCACCTTGAATACCAGTTAAACCTTGAGTACCTGTTAAACCTTGGGTACCTGTTAATCCCTGTGTTCCTGTTAACCCTTGAGCTCCTTGGATACCTGTTAATCCCTGTGTTCCAGTTAACCCTTGAGCACCTTGAATACCAGTTAAACCTTGTGTTCCAGTTAATCCTTGGGCACCTTGTATTCCAGTTAAGCCTTGTGCTCCTTGAATACCAGTTAAACCTTGAGTACCTGTTAAACCTTGGGTACCAGTTAAACCCTGTGCTCCTTGTATTCCTGTTAAACCTTGAGCTCCTTGAATACCAGTTAAGCCTTGTGCTCCTTGGATACCTGTTAAACCTTGAGTTCCTGTTAATCCTTGAGTACCTGTTAACCCTTGAGCACCCTGAATACCAGTTAAGCCTTGTGTTCCAGTTAATCCTTGTGTTCCAGTTAATCCTTGAGCACCTTGAATACCAGTTAAACCTTGTACTCCTTGAGTACCTGTTAATCCTTGGGCACCTTGTATTCCTGTTAATCCTTGAGTACCTGTTAACCCTTGAGCACCCTGAATACCAGTTAAGCCTTGTGCCCCTTGTATTCCTGTTAAACCCTGAGCTCCTTGAATACCCGTTAAACCTTGAACTCCTTGAATACCAGTTAAACCCTGGGTACCTACTAAACCTTGAGCACCTGTTAATCCTTGTACTCCTTGAGCACCTGTTAATCCTTGGGCTCCTGTTAATCCCTGTGTTCCGGTTAAACCTTGTGTTCCAATTAAACCTTGAACACCTTGTATACCTTTTTGACCTTGTGTTCCTTGAGTTCCAGTTAAACCTTGTGTACCTACTAAACCTTGGGCACCTACTAAACCTTGGGCACCTGTTAATCCTTGTGCTCCTTGGATACCTGTTAAACCCTGAATACCTGTTAAACCTTGTGTTCCAGTTTCACCTGTTAATCCTTGTACACCTCTTAAACCTTGTACTCCTTGAGCACCCACTAAGCCTTTTTCACCAGCTGTTCCTTTAGTACCTGTAATACCTTGGATACCTTGAGTACCTGTTAAACCTTGTGTTCCTGTTAATCCTTGGGCACCTATACCTCCTGGTTCACCTTTAGTACCTATACCTGTTATACCCTGTGTTCCAGTAATACCCTGTATACCTTGAACACCATCGTCTCCTTTAGTTCCAGTTACACCTTGTGCACCTTTTTGACCTTTATCTCCTCTGTCACCTGTAGTAACAAAAGAAACTAGTATATTTTCTTGATCAGTAAATGGGCTATTTTCTGAAGATACTTCCAGTGATATATCTAATGTCCACCATCCAGTATTATCGGTTAAATCTGATACAGCGAATAATAAGAATTCATTAGCGTCTGCGGCATTAGATATTCTAACATGACCTTTAATAGCAGACGTAACAGAATCCATTGATTCTAAGAAAGAGTCAATACTAGAAGCATTATCATCTGTTGAGTCAATATACATCAAAGTAGATGTATTTTGAGTTGTTGCGTTTAATCTTGCTAAACCTGTTCCTGGATCTGCTGGTGTTGTACTTGTGCTAAATGTATAATCAAAAGTAGCACCACCAAATGTACCATCAGTACCTTGTGCACCATTTTCTCCTTTAGCACCTGTTATTCCCTGAGCACCTGTTATTCCCTGAGCACCTGTTATACCTTGTGTTCCTTGGGTTCCTGTAATACCTTGTGTGCCTTCTATTCCTTGAGTACCTTGTGTTCCAGTTATACCTTGAGTACCTGTGATACCTTGTGTTCCAGTTAATCCTTGTACACCTACTTCACCTTTGGTACCTGTTATTCCTTGTACACCTACTTCACCTTTAGCACCAATGGTACCTTGTATACCTGTTATACCTTGTGCTCCAACTTCACCTTTAGCACCTGTTATACCTTGAGCTCCAACTTCACCTTTAGTACCTGTAATACCT
>Ga0233432_10006228_pt1 | contig 10216 bp, 9 predicted proteins | sample SI_122_August201_6_FD_179870 | JGI IMG/M metagenome (GOLD analysis project Ga0233432, IMG submission 179870) | Seawater microbial communities from Saanich Inlet, British Columbia, Canada - SI_122_August2016_10_MG | ecosystem: Environmental > Aquatic > Marine > Inlet | place: Canada: British...
TAGCAATGCCGCCGACTATCGTGGCCATAAAAAGACTCCTGCTTTACTGTTTTAGTTTTTTTCAAATTGCGAAGGGTCGTCATTATAACGAATCATTCTGGGGAAAGCGGGAATATTTTAGCTACTCTGCTTGCCCTTGATAAGAATCAATCGTGGCGTCCGCAAAGACAATCTAACTAATTGAAAAATATAGATAATAATTATATTTTGCTTTGGATGAATTCAAACCAGAAAGTATCATTCCTTGCTGTTACATGCCCGACTGAAGGGGAGGGAAAGTGAGCGGTGAGCACCAGGTTTTGCTGTTCACATTGTGTTTCCAGAAACTTCTTGCGTGTGCTTATAGCCTGTTGTGGATTGTGGTCGATCCAGTATTCCCAGTGCGGGTACAGGCACTGCAGAGGGCTGTGAATGAGGTCGCCGCACAGCACCGCTCTTTGCCCCCTTGATTGCAAATGAACGGCAACATGTCCCGGTGTGTGACCCAGAGCCGGTTCCAACCAGACATGATCATCGAGGGCATAGTCGGTCGCCACCGAGAGTACCTGACCTGACTCAATACAGGGCAATACACTTTCCTGATAGGCGGGGGTGTTTTCACCAGCGACATGGTCTATTTCGTCTTTTGCGATGATGTATTTGGCATTGGGGAAAGTGGGTACCCAGCGACCATCCACCAGACGCGTATTCCAGCCGCAATGATCGCCATGTAAGTGGGTGCAAAACACATAATCTACCTGAGCTGGATCGATACCCTTGTCCAGCAGGGATTGATACCAGCGGTTGTCACTGCGCTGATGCCAGTTTTCAAAATAGTGATTGGTTTTATTGCAGCCTATGCAGGTATCAACAAGTATCAGGTGTTGTGGCGTACGGATAATCCAGGTCTGGATTGCAATGATCAGCATGCCGGTTTCAGGGCATAATGCAGCAGGCTCCAGCCAATCTCGGTGGGTGTTAATTAGATCGACAGGAGCACCCGGAAAGGCATCCGCCGGTGACAGAAACGGAATTTCCATTTCCACTATGCGATCTATTTCAATGTCGCCTATTTGCATAGCAAAATATTTGCGATGAATTCCTCGTGCTTAAAACCGCTCCTACAATGCATACATGAGTTCCTGTAGGAGGGACTTTAGTCCCGAAGAAAAGAAAGCTATACCTTTATGTTGAAACATATTCGGGGCCTTTAATTGCTATTTTGCATAATAACAGTCAGTTACAGACATTACCTGAGCCTGATTTACTGTCTGATGGTTCGGTCGAGAAATTCAAGTGCGCTAGCAAGATGCTCTGCGTCGAAAAATCCGGGGCCACCATGCACTGCGCCATGGACCGGATCAAAACTGACGTCCAGCCCCTTTGCTTTGTAGGCGCCGAGCATTTGCAGGCTCTGGTTAATGGGCATTTGTGGATCCATATCTCCGTGCAACAGCAGCAGAGGAGGATCATCGGCATCAACCAGGTAAACAGGACTGGCCAGTATTGCCAATTCTTCATTGTCTTCTGGCAATGAGCCCAGCAATAATTCCAGAGCAGGTTCTCTTACGCTCAGGCCAAAGGGCGTCGATTGTGAAAGTATTGAAGTAAGGTCACTGGCGGCAAAATAACTGAGTATGGCTTGTACATCGGATGAAGTACCCGGATAGTCACCTAAATTTCCTTCCAGTTCTGCATGCCCATTACTTACGCCAGTCAACAGCGCCAAGTGGGCACCGGACGAGGCTCCAGTAATGGCGATTTTAGAGGCATCGTAACCATATGCATCGGCATTGGCGCGCAAAAAGCGGATTCCAGCTTTGATGTCATGAATCATTGCCGGGAAGGGGGCATCAGTGGATTGACGAAAATCCAGGCTGGCCACAGCGTAAGCATGGTCGACGAATTCCATGGGTACACCGCCGTCTTTGCTGCCAAAGCGCCATGCCCCTCCATGTATCTGAACGATTAAGGCAGGCTTATCAATGTTTTCTGGAACATAGATATCAAGACCCAGAGCAAGGCCGTCCGGGCGGGCGTAAATGATGTCTTTATATTGTGCAGCTTGCGCTGTAACTGACAGGGAACTGACAAGCAGAGTAATCAGCATGCCGATTTTAAATAGTGTGTGTTTCATATCAAGCCCCCAGGGCCATGTGGCTTATTGAAAATGACTTATTCGCTAACAAGGGTCAGGATAAAGAACTAGAGATAGTGCATCAAGAGAAACTGGACATACAGTCATAATGAAGTCTAGGATTACGCTGACTCTATCACTTATTGTGCGCTGAAAAGAGAGCTCTAATTATTAAAGAACAGGACCAATACCATGAAAATATCCACTTTTGAAGCAACATTGAGATACAGGGCTTTAACTATCGTTCTGGTATTTTTATGTACCGCCTGTGTCCCTATTGAACGAACCCCTAATCGCACCATGGGTGTCAGTAATGGACCCGATACGGTATTTCAACAGCCGGTATCAGAGTTGGTGCCTCAATTAGTTGGGGCAACAGCGACAGGTAATAATGGACGGGTGGGTAATGAGCTGGTGTTTTGGGAATATCAGCTAGCCCAGGGTAATAAGGCTAACTTCTATGCCTGTATTGTGGACGAGGACGTTAACTGCGAGGCAAGAGTTCGCGCTATATGCCCGGCAGGAGGAGATGAGTCCGTGAGGAATGTGGTACCAGGAAATGTCAGACATCTGGACTGCAAGGCAATCGGCATAGCAGCAACAGGTGAATTGAGACCCAATTGCGAAGACAACGAAAAAGTCGACGAGTTGCAAGTGGGTCTAATGCAATGTCGGTAACACGCTAAAACTGGGCTGATAATTTTCAGATAAATCGAGAAAGTGATTATCCGACACTGGCACCGTAGCTTACCAGTAACACAATCAAAAACAGGAATACGCCAGACATGATCACAGTATCGAGTATGCCAAGGGTATGATCTTTTTCCAGCAGAGACGTCAATATATAGAAAGTTGGAAACAGGAATAGCAACAGGAAGATATTGGACAGTGAAAAGCTTATCGGTAATTCCACATGGCCGGGATTAATAAATAATTGGTATACGGCGATACCTAACAGGGTGAAGGGAAAAACCAGAAACATGACCTGGGTTATGCCGCCAAAGGCGTTGGCCAAAGCAATGCCATATTCTTTCTTTTGATGTGATTTCCATACGATGACGTACTCGCTCATGCCGGCAAAAACGGCAAGAATAAGTGCTGTGAGAATGGGATTAACAGCGAGTTCACTAACCATGGCTCGGGCAAACTCTGATACTTGCTCTCCACCCAGTACGGCGCCAATGATACCTATCAGTAAAAGGCCGGCAATGTGAGCGGTAGAATTGTCAGTCACATCCTCATAAACAATTTCCAGCCGTTGGCGAATATCTGATTTAGACATGCCCAGGCTTTCCCTGACTTCATCCTCTTCCTGTGCATAACTGGTCACCAGTTTATAGGTATAGACAATAAAAATGATGAGCAAAAAGAAACTGATGAAAACCAAATCAATGGGCATAAAACTGTTTTTGGTTGGCGGTTCACTGGTGAACGCGAGCATCACCAGTCCAAGTATCAAGCCCATCGCACCACCACCAATTAAAATCTGGGTGCCAGCTTCGGTAATTGGTTTGGGCATGAGGAATTTTCCATGCTTGTCTTTGGGGAGGAAGTAAGAGTACAAACTAAACACCAGAGCATTGTTGTAAATAGTGACCAGTGTGATGATAAAGGCCACCACAGGACTGACGGGAATGACGAAGGCAATAACGACCAGCTCCGGAATTGTCGAGAGAATTTCTGCAACAGTGCCGGCAACGTAATGGTTCCAGTGCAAGCGGGCGGCGATTCTTTCGGTTGCTTTGAGTAATGCCTCGCAGGCCACCTGAAGGACAATTAAGCCGATTAATAGTGACAGACTTGCATGGAAAAAACTCTCTGGAAGTATTCCGGTAGCTTGCAGGAACTCCGAGGACAGCCAAAGGATTAACCCCAGCAGTAAGCGCTTTGTCCAGGGAGAGAGATGGGGTGTTACGGAAAGAGGTTTTTGCCCGAATTTGAAAATAGAAAGGCGATCAGGATCAATTCCTGCTTGAATAAGTGGAGCTTCCACATGGGGGTCAGCCCCCGGGAGTCCGGCCTGAGCAATATCGTTTTCTGCTTTTGATTTCTTTTTTGACATTAATTTTTAACAAGCAAGGGTAAGACAGAATCCAGGCTCTGGCTTGTAGACAAGTTCATTATTGCATCATGCAGAGTGGCGGCATCTTCACTGTTGCGATTGTTTTCAGCAGCAAGCAAAAAACGTGCGGAAACTTCCTCAAAGCTTGCTGTGATTACATCATCGAGATTTACAGTGAGAGTTTTGCCTTCTGTGCTTGTCACGATCACAGCAGCACCTTGCTGTCCGGGGTAGCGATCACTTAAGTGCTGGTCAATGCTTACATCAATAAGTGCAATGAGCTGACTAATATCCGGGTTGTTAAAATCATGGTAATTACAGTCTTCAAAATTACCCTTTAACAGGGCACTGGCAACATTGAAGTGGATGCTCATGCGGGCCTGCAAAATACTGTTAAAGGGCCCGGGGTAATCACATCCTGGATAATTGGCTGCAGCATAAGGCACCTTGACCCTTACTTTTTCAATGGCATCTGCTTTTAGCGTGCATTGTGTTTTTAGCTGAAGGGCTGCCTGGGCAGCTGTTTGTGCATAATTACAGGCTGGGACCTGTTTGAAAAATACCTGCAATATTTCCGGCCCATTACTAAATGGCAAGGGTGGTGGTGTCGGGACTGATTTATCAAAGGCGGCGAACAAACCCGCTTTGCCATCAAGAGAGCCTGTAGCGGCGCTAGCGCCTTCACGGGCCATGAGCATGGCTGTGATGCCATTTCTGGCAGCGATGCCCGGATGGAAGTACATATCATCGCTGCCCGAGGCAGCCCATTCATTCAAGCCTGTAATGTAATTGGCGGCGAACCCCAGCGCATTAGCTGTTTGCTCGGCATCAAGTTTTGCCAGTCTGGCGGCAGTAGCAGCAGAGGCAAAAGCGCCAATCAGACCAGTAGGGCGAAACGTTTTAGCTGTTTCCACATCCATCAGCAATGCCCCTAATTTACCCCCTGCTTCATAACCACAGATGATAGCTTCCAGGAATTCTCTACCACTTATTTGCTCTTGTTCTGCGAGCGCAAGGGCAGTTGGCAGTACGGCAACACCCAGATGGGAGACGCTCCCTACATGCATATCATCTCTGACCAGAGAATGGCCGGCGACGGCATTTACAAACGCCGCATCCTGCATGGAGACTTTAAATGAAGATCCAATAATCGGAGCACCAGCGCCAGCCATTTGCGAATTCATGCAGGCTACCCGTTGGGCCTGCTGCACCCAGGGAAAGTGCTGTGTAGAAAAGGTACAGGCGAGGAAATCCAGCAAACAAAAACTGGCCTTGTTTAATTCTTCATTGGCAAAGTTTTGTTTTCCAGCAAGAGCATTGGCAAAGAGGCGACTAAGAGACGTGTTTGTATTCACCTGAGCCTTCCGGACTCTGACGGTTCTTTTTTATATTGCCCTATCAATGATAGAAAAAAACAGGATAGAAAAAAGCAGGGTACAAAATACATTGGGCCCAAGCGGCTGTGCTTATTCAAAACTCAGATAGCCGATACGGTTGTTCAATGGATCGCTGAACCACAGTTTGTCGGTGAGACGCTCCGGTGTTTGTCGGTCACTTCCTGCGCTCAGGCCAACGGTTCTGGCTGGACCATCAAAAATGGGAAATTCTGTGATCTCCCCATCAGGGCTCACGCGACCCAAAGTATTGTTTTTGGTGTACCAGATATTCCGGTCTGGACCCACTGCAATATTGATGGGGGTAGACCCTTCGCTGGGAATGGAGAATTCCGTGATCTGTCCTGTCATGCTTATACGTCCCACGCGATTTCCATCTACGGGTCTATTGTCCATCGTGCCATTTAATTCTAAAAACCACATATTCCCGTCAGCACCGGCAGTGATATCGCCTGGGCCAGTCTGTGGACGGGGCAGGATAAATTCTGTTATTTCACCTTGGGGGGTAATGCGGCCAATCTTTCCGGCTTTAAATTCAGAAAACCAGATATTCCCGTCCGGGCCTGCTGCCAGGGCGCGTGGGCCACTATCGGGCGTGGGGATATCAAATTCAGTAATCATGCCTGCAGGGGTAATACGGCCGATTTTATTTGCGGCAAACATGCCAATCCAGATATTGCCATCACTGCCAAGGGCGATTGCTCTGGGTTGACTGTTTTCCGACAGGAAAGGAAATTCAGTTATTTCACCTATCGGGGTAATGCGACCCATTTTGTTGCCTTCGTGCTCAGAGAACCACATATTGCCGTCTGCACCTACAGCGATAATACGTGGAGATGAGCCCGGAGTTGGGATGGGATATTCCACCATGTTGCTACCATCTGGATTCATTCTGCCAATGGCATTGCCCGAGCTAAGGGTGTACCAGATAGAATCATCAGATGCTATGGAGATTGTCGTAGGACCGGCATTTTCCGAAAGCATGGTAAATGCTGTCACTACCCCATCGGTTTGCATAGCTAATGGAAGAGCTGATTGCAGAGTCTGCGGAATAGCCTGCGGGATATTGACAGTAAGTGTGTCAGTAATGTCGCTGGAGGTGTTTTCAGGGGCTTGCTCGCTGCAAGCGCTCGCTAAACAAGCAATTGATCCTATCAGACAGGCATAATTAAGACGTTTCATAGTTATTTTCCGTGATTTAGAACTGTACGGGTACTTGTGGGGCCGCGCCACTCTTGATGTCATCCACCAATGTTGGTGAACCATTTTCCCAGACCAGTAACATGGAGCGTTTAGGGCTAAAACCCTGATGACGGCAGTAGGCTGGCATGGCTGCCATATCGCCGGCTTTCATAATGACTCTGGCAAGTGGTTCGCCGGATTCCTTGTGATCACAGTTCCAGTGAATTTCATCACACATCTGGAAAAACCATTCGACTCTGTCATTGCCATGAATAATCGGCAGAATATGTTCTTCGCTGGTAGGACACATGAAACTGTTTTTCACCACGGAGGTAAAAGATGGGTTCCAGGTAACCTGAGAGCGGGATAAAAATGCAAACAGGTTAAAAGCATGCACTTCGTTTTCAAAGCCTGGCTCAGGGTGCAGCTCGGGCTTATCCTGGGGAACATCAGCAAATGCTCTGTTAACCGGAGCACCGCGTTCATCGGTGCGCAGTGGCAGGTCTCCTTCAAGTCCAACACACCTTTTTGCCAGTTCACGTGCCCTGGTGATGGCGGGCATGTTGTCACCATTTTTTGGTCCGTAGGGAGATTCGGTTTCCTGGGGAGCGGCAAAGGGATCGAAACCGGCGTTGGTCCAATCTGCCAGCATGGCTTCAAACAACTGGCGAATGTCATCGGTCGGAAAATTTTCAATACGATCAATCTTTGCATCTTTCATGGCGCCGTTATAGGAGCCGGCATAGAGATCTACCGTGCTGTAATGGTTAACGGTGCCGATAACCTCGTCAAAATTTACCCAGCCGTAGAAAAAACCCCAGGCTACATCTCGCATCAGGGCGCGCAGAAAATTGCCGACATCCATGGTGTGGCTCATTGGACGACCATCTGCTGTCTCCCAGGTGATGTGAGTAAAGTATTCATCGCGCTGGAAGTTAAAGCCTCCCAGAGAAAAATTCTGATAACCGTGTTCGTTTTGCATATTTCCTATCTCCTCTGGCACCATTATGTGGTTTGACAGATATCTGCCCAGCGCTCAATGCTTAAATCGCCTTTGCATGTTTGCAGTACAATGACAGCGGGTTTGCTGCTGCGGAACTGATAGGCGCTACCTGCAGGCAGCATTGCCTGATGGCCTCGACCCATTTTGATCCAGCCCATTTTGACACCTTCCGGTTCACCTTCCACAAGCACGGAGCCTTCTTTTTCAGCATCCTGAACAGCCTTGTCTGCATTCAGCTTGATCAGATGTATCTCAAGTTCACCATCCATGCATAATGCAAACTCGTCATGGGCACAGGTAAACCAGGGAGAGTCACCCTCAGCACGCAGGGTTTCCAGGACATACTGCATATTTTGGCCAAACACTATTTTTTCATAAGGTGCACTATTGTTGGCAATCTCAAAGCAATTTGAGAAAGCATAATTTTTGACATCATCATCAATTGGCTCAACACGACCTTTTTCATAATCCTGTAAAGAGCCAAAACGTGTGACATAGTGGTTTGACATGAATTGATTCCTCTTTTCTAGCAGGCTTTCTGTATTGAGTGAGGGCAGCCTGCTTGTATGGTTAGCCTATTCAATTTTTATTATTTTTCCCTGATTCGAATCAAGCATATGGCAGACGAGCCTAGCAGGGTGTCTTGCTGAATTCAACGATACAAGCCTGTTACAGGGTAGAGTAAGGATTGGTTGAATAACCAGTTGTTCTGGAATTTTTTCTTCGGTATCTTGCCATCTCTTTGACTCCGGCATTCAAGAACGTAAGCAATGACTGAAATCTCCAATACAAGTAATCGATCAGAGCATGTTTCTGTGGGCATGGGCATCGATTTTGGCACCTCCAACAGCACTGCAGCAATCTATGATGGGGAGAAACTCACCCTGGTCAATCTGGAAGAAAATAATCCCATAATGCCCTCGGCGAGCTATATTGACCGGGATTTCGTCACCAGTACCGGTCAGGAGGCGATTGATACTTATATAGCCCGGAATCAGGGCCGCAAAGTGGAAATGAGCCTGGAAGTGCTCGGTGAAGCACGCACCAGTACAGGACAGATGGATATGTCTTCACAGCTACCGGGGGAGCCGGACACGCAACTGGTCTATGGCCAGGCATTTAATGACGGCAGTTTGCCGGGCAGGCTGTTCAGAGGAACAAAACGGCTTCTTGGCAGTGTGGATACTCAACGCATCATGGTGTTTGACCGGGCATTTCGACTGGTGGCGCTAATCACTCCAATTCTGTTACGCATTCGACAATCCTTTGATCTTTTTGTTCAGACCATGCCTGTTCCGATCGCAGAGGTTAATCGAGCCTGTATTGGTCATCCGGTTAATTTCGAAGGGCGCGATGCCGGGCACAATAATGTGGCAATGGAACGCTTGAGTGAAGCCTACAGACATGCCGGTATTACCCAACAGACCTTTTACCCTGAACCCACAGCTGCAGCAATGAGTTATCTGCATGCCAATCCGGAAGAGCAAAGTGATGTAATCCTGACTGTGGATTTTGGTGGTGGCACTCTGGATTTATGCATTTTAAAGCGTAATGAAAAATTTTTTGATGTGGTGGCTATTCATGGTATCGGGCTGGGTGGTGATCACATTGACCAGTGTATGTTTCGTCACATTCTGTTTCCCTTGCTTGGCAAAGGGGAGCGCTGGCGCCGAGAGGTAGAAGGCAAGACTATTGAGACCCTGTTTCCTTTTGATGCTTATCAGGACCTGCTGATCAACTGGACAGTAAGCTATATTTTGAACCAGAACGAATATACCACTCCGGTGATTGATAAAATTCAGCAGGGGGGCGAGTGCGCAATTAAATTCGAGCGCTTGTATGAATTGATAACCCAGAATTATTCTTATCAGGTTTTCCAGGCAATCAAGGATTGCAAGGCTGAATTGTCGGTCAGGAAAATTTGTGTTCTGGATATTCCGGAAATAGATGTTGAAGTGGAAATTAACAGAGCAGATTTTGAAAAGATGATTGCCAGTCTTTTAATTCGCTTTGAAGATGCTGTAGATGACACCCTTAAAAAAGCAGGCATGGATAAAGATGATATCCAGTTGGTATTAAGAACCGGTGGTTCTTCGCTGATTCCAGCAGTGCGCGATATTCTGGAACAGCGCTTTCCAGGTGTAGTAGTTGAACATGACCCCTTTACCAGTGTTGCAGCAGGCCTTGCCTTGGCTGATTATTATAATTATGGCACTGCGCTGGAATAAATCAGCAATACTTCAGAAAATATTGCCAATACGCTGTCGTTGAAAAACTCCCGCCTTGAATAAACTATAGTTGTTTTTTTCCGTGTCGTTCTAAGGTATCTTTTAAGAAAAGCCAGAGTGTGAACCACGATGAAGAAGACGAATATAATCTTGTTCAGCTTAGTTATTTTGCTGTTCAACTTGCCGGTTATGGCGCAATGGCCGCCTTTTCCTACTCCCAACGTACCGATG
>Ga0233432_10006234_pt1 | contig 10211 bp, 7 predicted proteins | sample SI_122_August201_6_FD_179870 | JGI IMG/M metagenome (GOLD analysis project Ga0233432, IMG submission 179870) | Seawater microbial communities from Saanich Inlet, British Columbia, Canada - SI_122_August2016_10_MG | ecosystem: Environmental > Aquatic > Marine > Inlet | place: Canada: British...
ATTTGTCGCTCCCGTCGAAATCCCACTTCGTGCCCCAATTCTGGTGCTTCCATTCAATTTCGCCCTCACCCGCAAACAGGCAGTTGGCTTCCTTTTCGTGCCTCAGTGTTTCCTCATCCTTTGGGAACTCAGGCGAGGGAATATAGTGTTCACACACCCCAGTTTTGTACGCTTCGAGAAACTCACTAATGGCGGCTGAATCGGCATGTTTCACGGTCAGTTTGTTAGTGCACCAGTTTGGCATGATATGTCCTTTTTCCTGTTTCGTGTTCCTATTATTAGTATCGTCCATTCCAAGTTGTCAACTTCAGTTTATTCTTAGCTTTATTATATCTTAGCTTTAATGCCCCTTGGCTGATAAATCCAATTATACCATACTAACTTAGAATGTCAAATACAATCTTTGGAATTATTTTGCGTCAATCGAGAGCAAATCGACACATTTTCGACACATTTTTGTCGAATTAGCAGTTTTCCACTATAAGTCTGGAAAAACTAGTACCCCCACGGGGAGTCGAACCCCGGTTTTCGGACTGAGAATCCGATGTCCTAGGCCACTAGACGATGGGGGCGTGACCGAACCGCTTGACCGTACCGGGCATGACACGACTTTTCAAGCCTGCATGCCAAATGCTCCAAAGGACATCACTCTGCGTCTGGACGGGTACGAGTTGGCGGCCGTAGCGGAGGCCGACGTCCAGTTCGAAATGATTGGGCTCGTCCAAGTAAAAAACCAACTCCTAAACCAAATGCTGCCAGTGCTCCTGTCACTGCCCACACTCGACGTGAGACAATCCGGTCAATTTCCTCACGATCAAGTGAGGCCTTCAGCATAGCTGTCGCCGACGCAACCGTACTTGCGGGGTACTCTGTCTCTGCATGGATTATTGACGCAGGAAAAGTTGGCTTCGCAAGCCGATCCTTCGAAAACTTCTGACCAAAGGATGTTTCAGGATTCCAGGCGAGAGGTAACGCAACCACACGAGATGAAGAATTTACCTGTACTGCCAATGGCTCAACAGCTTCGAGCAGTTCACTTGAACTCTGAAACCGACTCTGTTTGTCTTTCTCGAGTAATCGCTCGATAACACCCGCAACTTCTACCGGAAAATCTGGCCGTACGTTTCGTAACAACTCAAGCGGTTCCTTCGCGTGCGCAAGCGCTACAGCAACACCTGTTGTTCCCCGAAAAGGTGGCTGGCCGGTTACCAGATGATAGGCCGTCGCTCCGAGCGAATAGAGGTCGCTACGAATATCGACTTTGCCACCATGCGATTGCTCAGGGCTCATATACAGCGGCGTGCCCAACGCCATACCTGTCTGTGTAAGTTCCAGATTATCGTGAAGAACTCTCGCCAGTCCAAAGTCGGCAACCTTCACTTCACCCCGAGGTGTTATAAGCAGGTTCTCTGGCTTGATATCTCGATGAACAACACCACCACTTTCCGCACACTCAAGTGCTGCCGCTACCTGCATCAAGAGACTCAGTACCGCCTCAGCCCCTAACGGCCCCTGCTCCTTGAGCCAAGCCCGTAGTGACGGACCGGCAACAAATTCTTCAGCAAGAAAATGAATGCCTTTAATACAGCCGACTTCATGAATCTGCACAATGTTGCCATGAATCAGTGCTGCAGCGGCACGGGCTTCCTGGGCAAAACGGTCAACAGCCTCTGGGTGCTGCAGTGTTGCAGGGCGTAAAACTTTTACTGCAACACGTCGGTGAAGCGAAAATTGCTCCGCAAGGTACACATCTGCCATACCACCACTTCCAAGTTTGTGAAGGAAGCGATATCCTCCAAGGGTACGACCTGCGAGGTCGCTACCAAGTGATGTGGCGTTTGGTTGGTTCTGCATACGGCCTGGTCTACTATCGGGTCGGTTATCAGGTCAGTAAAAACACCTTTTCAGCGTAGCATGAATGACCCTATCTTAGTATCTGGAGAAGGAGAAAGAATGGCAAAAACCTCTGCCAATGAATTGCAAAAAGCCGCCGAAGCAGTCGATCTTAATGGCTTCGACTACGAAGTCACGCTCGAAACTTCAGCTGGCCCTATCCGGCTCATGCTTGATGCTACAAATGCTCCAGGACACGTCCGCAACCTTGTAGCACTCGCAGAAAATGGCTTTTATGACGCCGGGTGTTTCCACCGCATTATCCCCGGTTTCATGATTCAAGGAGGCTGCCCTGAGGGTAGTGGTCGTGGCGGCCCCGGATATGAAATCGATGCAGAATTTAATGACACACCACATGAGCCAGGCGTCCTATCGATGGCACGGACAAGTGACCCAAACTCAGCAGGCAGTCAGTTTTTCATTTGTCTTGAAAAAGTCTCACATCTCGACGGTCAATACACCGCATTCGGCCGCACTGCAGATGACGCGAGCCTGCAGGTTGTCAAAGCCATTGGCAATGTTCCAACTGATGCTGGTGACAGACCTCAGCAGGATGTGACAATCACCAGGGTTACCGTCAAAAAAACAGCGAAAGCCTAGATGCTGTCAATCCGCTACGTCGGAAACGGCGCGCTTGAGCCAGGCATGAGGCCTCACTCAAGCGTGCCTGTTTTTTACAAGACTCAGGAAGCCCGCTGACGACTTCGCCAAATAAGCCGGAGGCCAAAAAGCATGAGGGACAAACCACCAAGCGTCGTGAGCACCACTTTTGTATTTGTAAACACATTGACTTGCGCCCAGACCGCATCTGGTATGTGTAAATCTCTTATCAACGACCAGGCCGTGACCGGTTGCTGGCTGACTGGCTGATAATATACCTGACCTGCTTGTTGAATTGGCTGCTTCGGGGCTGAAGTTGCAGCAGGGTACACGCGAACTTCCTGCTGAGTGACACGAGCAGGTTGTGGTGTCTGCTCAAGAGGTCGTGGTGACTGGTTTTGCATTTGCTGAGGTGTTGTTTTTTGAGCAACGAGATGTGCTGGTGGCTGAAATCCATCTGATCCCACACTCGCAAGAAAAATCCGTAGCCTGCTCACACAACTACCAATTGTCCTACCATCACCTTCACCAAAAAGAACGCCAGCCAACCTACCTTCGGTGTCAAGAATCGGGCCTCCAGAATCACCCTGCCGGGCCGGCGCCTGGAGTTCGACAAGTTCCTTCGGATACCCTGCTCCCGGCGAAAGGTATTCTGTGCAACGCCCCCTTTGCTCTCGATAGGCACCTCTTCCGTATCCTGCAATGCAAAGCGACTCACCTTGAAGTGGGTTCCGCGGTGCTAGCTGTACGGGGGTCGCCTTTGGTTTCCATATTGAAATAGCCGCCAGATCCCAAGCTTCATCAGACCGAATCACAGTACCTGCCGACTGAAAGCCATCTGCAAACTGCACTAACACAGCCGACCGACTATCTCGAATGACATGCCAGTTGGTCAGCACTAAACCTTGAGACCCATTCATGTCTACAAGAACACCAGACCCCAGCGAAACACCCGAAGACTCAGGGGCTATGATTCTTGCAACAGCCGGATGCGGTGTTTGACCGCTCAATAGGTAATCAGAAAAAAGTTCTGGATCGAAAGGTTGGGTATGTCGGCCTCCACCCCAACCAGCAGGCACGAAAGATTGCTGGCCATAGACTTGAACCGCACGCCCACAAAAGACCGCCACAACTATGGCACCAAGGAGAACGAAGACACCGATTTGCCGAAGCACCTGCTCAACGCTCTGGCCGGGTTGTCGCATCATTTTCTCCAGCCAGCTTGCAATCAAGCCCTTACTGAGCCATTTTCCTCAAAAGCTGCCGTTCTCGCTCCCGGAAAACAATCTTGCGCAACAGTTCCTCGCGCAAGCGCTTAAACTCTTGCAACGATATTCCTACATCGCTTCCTGAACTCTGCCTGGCATGGTTGACCATGTCATTTTTCACCAAGCGTGCTACATGGCTCATACCCGCCTCCATAAAGCGTGGTGGCGACCGGCCTCGCCACGTCAAACTATAGGAATCGGCTCTTAAGAGAACTATGTATGAGCCGGTAAGAATATCGCGTTACAATCGGCATGATCACTACAGCCACCGCCTAATGACACCCGCCTAATGACAGCCAGTAGCAGGGACAACACCAAAGCCTGCCTCATGGAGCTGCTTGTTGAGAGCATCTATATGATCTTGATCAGCTGTTTCTACAGTGACTTCAACCGTTGTTGAGAAGACTTCTGGCCCCGAAAAGGCTCGATCATGATTGATTTCAAGCACACTGGCTCCAGCATCCGCAATGACCTGGGTAAGTCGTGCCATACCTCCGGGACGATCGCTGACAGTCGCCGTAAAACGCCACAGCCTACCGTCTACAGCGAGGCCATGATCAATCACTCGATGGAGCACCGTTGGGTCAATATTCCCACCGCATAACAGTAAGACCACCTTCAGGCCTTTCAGATCCTGCCCTGCTGCACCCATGATCGCAGCTAATGCTGCAGCACCCGCTCCCTCACATGATGTTTTTTCAAGCTCGAGCAATCGTAAGACAGCCAACGAAAGCAATTGCTCATCAACTGCCAGTACACGATCAACACGTGGAGCCGCTAACGCAAATGCTCGTTCACCCACTCTGCCAACCGCGAGGCCATCAGCAAGGGTCGGTCGAACGGGCGCATCAACTGGTTTTCCTGCTGCGAGCGATGCCGTAAAGCTTGCCGCTGCCGCTGCCTCAACCGCAATAATTTTGATATCCGGTCGTCTCGCCTTTGCAGCAATGGCAACACCAGCTAAAAGGCCTGCTCCTCCTGTGGGTACGATGATTGCGTCTGCATCTGGTACATCTTCAAGAATTTCAACTGCTGTAGTCCCCTGCCCTGCGATGATCTCCACGTCATCAAACCCATGAATTAATCGAAGGCCATTCTCAGAAGCCAACTCTACCGCGCGCTGTCTTGCCTCTTCAAAGGTTTCACCATGAAGCAGCACCGTTGCACCGAGCCGCCGACATGTTGCCACCTTTACCAGCGGTGCAAATCGAGGCATCACAACAGTGACCGGAATCTTCAGGAGCTTTCCGTGATAGGCGAGACCGAGTGCATGATTTCCCGCTGAAGCTGCAATAACACCAGAGTTTTTCTGTGATTCATTGAGAAGCAACAGTGCATTGCGTGCACCACGCTCCTTAAACGAGCCCGTTCGCTGCAAAAGGTCTAGTTTGCAGAAAACATCACAACCGGTAAGTTCAGAAAGTGGGATACTCGGTGGACATGGGCTGCGATAAATGCCATCGGCAATTCGCTCAGCTGCAGCATCGATGTCCTCTACGGTCACAGATTCACCCAGTGGCACGGATGAATCCTGGTCATGACTGGATGTCACGGGCCACCTCCAGCATCTGTTTCAGTAGCCCGCTCAGTCAGCCGTTCTGGTTGATGAAATGATCGCACATCAATCCAGTGCATCCCTGCTCGACGAGCAGACTCTACGCCAAGATCACTGTCCTCCCACACAAGACAACCCTCTGGCTGTACACCAAGACGACTGGCTGCTTCCAGAAACGGATCCGGATCCGGCTTATGTCGACTTGTATCTTCACTGGCAACAATGACATCGAAATATTCACGAACACCAATTTGGCAAAGGATTTTCTCGCACACATCTCGGTATCCACCGGTCACAACTGCTACTGGAACATGACCATGAGCGCGACGTACTGCGGCAATAACAGGGTCAATTGCCTTCACATGGGCTACCTGCTCGAGAAACGCCTGCTCCTTCATCTCAGAGGCCTGATCCAGATCGATCTCAATCGACGCTTCACCTGCAAGTGTTGCAAGGATGTCTCGTGTCGGCCGACCGCCAAGGGCATAAAAGTAATCTTCATCAAAGCGAAGCCCATGATGATTTGTCACATGAAGCCATGCTCGATAATGAGCAGGCATCGTGTCAGCAAGCGTGCCGTCACAATCAAAAAGAATGGCCGTATAGTCTTGGAGCCGCCAATCAGCCGTTAATTTCTGCGGGTTATTCATGAGATTCATTGTGGCTCCAAAGGCCATTCGCTCCCCAAAAAGTTCGTTCATACCTTATATAAACACGACTTCCACTGCATGATTTCCACCACATGATTTCTACTGCATGCGAATCATCAGTCCGTGCATTCTCAATGTAACGATTGTACGGACTGACATTCTCACGCCATGCCCGAATTTTCTTCCTGACCAGAACAGTTTTACAAGGTAGCCTATTCTATAGGGGAATCTCCTCCAAAAATCCGGCCTTTCTACCGCTGCTCGCAAGCCCTTCAGTTCATCCTATGAAACTACCAAATCTTGGCATTCGGAATCGCATGTTACTGCTCGGCATTCTGCCAGCAGCACTTATTTTCACGGTTATACACGTCACGAACTCCGAAAGTGTTGAGAATGCACTTTTAGAGTTTGCAGAAGAAATTCTTCGCGAGCGCACCGCAGTCATCGCTACCGAAATTGATCGTGGTACGCTCCAAGCAGTCACGGCATCTCGCACGATGGCAATAGCCGCTGAAAATGGTCTCTTTGGCCAGCGTGAAAAATCGATGTCTTTCGCCAAGTCGATTCTTGAACAAAACCCACAGTTTACTGCAGCATATTTTGGATACGAGACAAATGCAGACGGTCGAGACGCAGATGCTTCTGCCACATTGCCCAAAGAAGCCCTTGGGAAAGACGGCCGCTTCCTGCCTTATTATTTCCGTGAACTTGCAGATGACACCAAGATAAGTCTCGAACCGTGCGTTGGCCTCGAGAAGCTTTACTACGCAGGCTGCAAACAGCGAGCTGAAAACCCGGCAGACACAAACAAGGCCATGGTGACTGAACCCTACGACTACGAGGGTAAATTCATGGTTGAACAGACTTACCCCATCATGATCGATGGAAAATTTGCTGGGGTTGCTGGCGTTGACCGAGCGCTCGATCAGTTAACCAAAGACCTAGAAGCCATCAAGGTACGACAAAAAGAAGCCGGCTGGAATATCGACATCATTCTTGTCAGCCGCCTCGGCTCTGTGATTGCTTCCACTGTGGATGGTGTCGACATGAAAACAAAAAAAATTGGGGTCACCGAATACGCGGATGTTCTCCAACAATTTCATGACGGCAGCACGGGGCCGGCCATCACAACTGATCTTTTATCTGATACTGACCCGCTTTCAAAAGAACAGTGCTTCTATGCCGCCAAAGAAATCCCTACTGGTTCATGGACCGTTGTAATGGAATTGCCACGGAAAGACGTCATCGCAAAGATTACCGGGCCGCTTCTTTTTACGCTCGCAGTCGCGATCATTGGGTTCTCTACCGTTCTTGGTCTTATTTATTGGCTGACAGCCAGCCTGACACGCCGTATTGAGCAGTCCGCACACGCAGCACAACGAGTCGCAGAGGGTGACCTTACAGGCGCAGCACTTGAGGAAACTGCGATTTCGTGCACTGACGAATCTGGTCAACTCCTTCGTGACATTGGGGCTATGACTGGCAGCCTGCGTGAAATTGTTTCGCAGGTGAAACGATCTGGCGTTGATCTGACCTCCACAGCAAAGCAGCTTTCTGCCGCTTCAAGTCAGCAAGAGTCAGTCGTTCAGGCATTTGAAAAAAGCACAAGTGAAGCAGCAGTCGCGAGCCGTGAAATATCAGTCACTGGTAAGGAACTCGGTGAGACGATGGCTGACGTTGCCGACGTTGCGACTGATACTGCAGAAGTCGCCTCAGCAGGCCGTGAAGACCTTACTGGGGTTGGCCAAACCATGTCGCATCTCGAAACAGCGACAGGCGAATTTTCCGAACGGCTTTCACTCATCAGGCAGCGAGCCGAAGACATTAATGTTGTGATTACAACCATTACGAAAGTCGCTGATCAGACCAATCTGCTTTCTATCAATGCTGCCATCGAAGCCGAGAAGGCTGGTGAATATGGACACGGCTTCCTTGTAGTAGCTCGTGAAATTCGCCGTCTTGCCGACCAGACTGCAGTCGCCACACTTGATATCGAACGACTTGTTGAACAGATGCAACAGGCTGTCGCCGCTGGTGTCATGCAGATGGACCGCTTTTCAGCGGAAGTCAAAACTGGCGTTCAAAAAGTCAGCAGTATCAGTGAGCAGTTCTCAACTGTTATTGATAAAGTACAGGGTTTGAATCAACGCTTTGATCAGGTCAATGAGGGCATGCAGGCCCAGACTTCGGGCGCTACCCAGATTGCCGAAAACCTTGTGTCACTCTCTGACAACTCAAAAGCCGCGACCGAAACGCTGACGGAATTCCGAAAAGCATCTGCCCATATGGAAGATGCCATTGAAGGGATGACGAACACAGTCAGTCGATTTCGTATCATCGACGCCTGATGTAATCGCTGATCGCAAAGAGTCTAGCTAACTCGAAGATACCGTGAACATCGCCGCTCATGGTTCTTAACCACCCAGAATCCAGACGTTTCCCTCGGATTTTATCTCAACAGACGGTGATCTGCGCAGACCAGGCAAAGCTGGCAGCCTTCAAAGCCAGTACTGGTCCCGAACCTTTTGTCGAAAATTCTCATGCTGCGGGTCGGCGTAAGACGATCACTAATGACGATCGTAACGGTCTTTCTACACGGGAGTCTCTCGTACTAGGGGGCCAGAGGTGAAGAGGACCTGGAGCGATGATGCGACACGCCCCCGTTCAAAGAAGTAACACAATGACCGCACCGGCCACGAAACGCCGTCGACGAAAACTGACTCGCCGAACTACTGCGCGAATTCAATTGCTAAAGCGCAGAGCATCATCTTGGAAGAAACATGCGCGCCGAGCAGCAACTTTGGCCTTGATAGCATCGCTGAGTTTCCAAACACCACTACAGTGCCTTGCGCAGGTCGGTCAATCATCAATGTCACAGCCTTCAGGTGTCGCCAATGGTGTTGTCAATCGTGGACTCGGAGCACTCGGAAGCTTCAATGACGCTGGCCCGGGATTCTTCTATTACGGAATCAATGGTGCTGGAAGAGGTCTTGGATATTTTGGTAGTTACATGACCCTCGGTGGTTTTATTCCCTACGCGCAGGATGATCTCGGTGGTTTCTGGTCTGCTGACCTTCGAACGCATCTTTCAACCAATGGCGGGTTTTTCTCAAACGTCGGTATTGTCCGAAAACAACTTACCGATAACGGATCATTGCTTGGCTTGGGACTGTACTGGGATTATGACGGCGACATGAACCAGTATGCTGGCACGGGCAATACTGAGTTTGGACAATTTGGTCACGTCTATCAGCAGGTAGGTTTCTCTGGAGAATATGTCACCGACAGGGGAGCTATTCGAAGTAATGGATACATGCCTGTTGGCACAACTGCATACAACGTTGGAGCCCCTGGCACACCATGGTCCAAAAACTACATTATGTGCGACTATGGGCTTGATGCCGCACTTGGTGGAGCCGATCTTGAGGTCGGTGCGTGGATTCCAAAGCTTGAAGCATTTGGCGGCATGATCTCTGTTGGTGGCTACACATACGGCAATGCGAACGAATGGAGTCGCGGCACAGAAACGGGTGAACGAATGGTGCCATTTTTTGGTGGTGTCTATACCCGGTTTGATATCACCGTTGCAAACAATTGGGACATTAACCTGCAATACAACAATGACCCGTTCTTTGACTCTACAGGTTTTGCACGGCTCACGTACCGAATGGGTGGCAGTCGACGACGCAATGTTCCCGATCAACTTGAACAGCCAATGATGCGAAATGAGCATATCGTTCGTGGTCACCAAACTCCCGAATACCTCTCAAACACACAAAACAATGGCACGCCGTGGAACGTCATTCATGTTGATAACACAGCTGCTGCCGGTGGCGATGGAACGGCAGAAGCACCGTTCACAAACCTTGCCGACGCAGATGTTGCAGCCACACGACAATGGGACATTGTCTATGTTCACGAAGGCAATAGCCGCGTTGCCCCGAATTTCTACGGTGATTCATTCTCATTCAACGCAGACAACCAGTTTCTTGTCGGCAGTGGCGGGCCACTTACCCTCGCAGTTGGGTCGAATTGTGGAACGTTTAACGCGGCAAGTAATGCATATCTCTTCACCGTTCCAGCACAAAGCACAAACAACCCATTGTTGAGTAATCCTGGTGGAACGAGCATTGACACCAATGGGCAAGGCGGTCTGACGATTGCCAATCTTGACATCGTTGGATCGAATGAAGCACTACTTGTTCAGGGTGGTGATCTCAATGGAACCGCTCAGCCTTTTGGAAC
>Ga0233432_10006236_pt1 | contig 10209 bp, 15 predicted proteins | sample SI_122_August201_6_FD_179870 | JGI IMG/M metagenome (GOLD analysis project Ga0233432, IMG submission 179870) | Seawater microbial communities from Saanich Inlet, British Columbia, Canada - SI_122_August2016_10_MG | ecosystem: Environmental > Aquatic > Marine > Inlet | place: Canada: British...
TCACCTTTCATGAATGCATAACTCGTAAGCGATACGCCACTCTCATCGCCATCATCGTCGTGAGCATCTGCAGCATCATGCCACTGTGCTAGTGTAATGCCACTTGCATTTTCAGCGGGATCTGTGGACATCACCAAGACAGTAGTCTCGGGTAGAGTTTCCCAAATCGAATGCATACTTGTGTAACATGGGTTGTTGCACCATTCAGCAGAGAAAATTACGATGAATGGATTTCCATCCATTCGTGTGTTGTTATACACTTCGTCATTATCAGCAACAGCTGAAAAGGCTGGAAATACTACAGTATCATCTCCATCATCAGAAGTACAACCTGCAAGTGGTGAAATAAGGAGAGACATTACCAAAAGCGTCAAAATTTTGCTCATGATTAACTTGCGGAGTTTCTTTTATTGAAATGTTTGCCCTTCATGTATTCCCATAAACCCATAAATCTTCAACCTTGAGTAGGGCCATGAAGTGTAAAGCGGTGTCTTTTCTTCTGGCCACAATTTTACTCTTTTCCATTCCAGCTTATGCCGATGAGACAGGCTCTCCGGCCTGTGAAGAATCAGGTCAATCCACAGAAGATCGGGTTGGATGCCTCGACTCAGATGGTGATGGATGGTCAGACCCGGATGTGAATTGGAATGAATCGATGGGTGCAGATGCGTTTCCGAATGATGCAAATGAATTCCGTGATCTCGATGGCGATGGAATAGGCGATGTTGCAGATGAAGATATGGATGGAGATTTGAGTCCAGATGATGTCGATGTATGGCCTGAGGATTCAGGCATCTGGTCAGATACTGATGGGGATGGATACGCAGATCAAGGACTACACGCTAAGTCAGATAATTGCCCATTCACCTACGGTAAGAGCCGGTATCGACTTCAAGGATGCTCTGACATTGATGGAGATTTCACCCCAGACATCTATGACGATGATGCAGATGGAGATGGGATTCGCAATGAGATGGAACGTGCGGCTTCGTCTGGTACAATTCTATACGATCCTTACAATGCAGCCTCAACACCTCTTGACACCGATAAAGATACGATTCCAGATGTCATAGATGATGACAATGATAACGATGGTTGGCCAGATGATGTTGAACTTGACCGCGGTTCAGACATTTATAATGAAGAAGAGACTCCATTCAATCTCTACTTTGATGCCAATACTGGATTCTTCTATTCAGGGGGTTTGTCTGGCGATTCATTCAGTTCTGAGTATGATGCAGAAAGCATAGAATTCTCCCTATCTGCTCTTAGTGAAATCGTCTTTGAAGAATTGGTCATTCCGTTCCTCTTAGTTCCGATTTACTTCGCTATTTTCTTCGCTCGACGAGGTGAATACAAGAAATGCCTTGCAGAGATTGAGGCTGCTAAATCACTGAACAGACTCATCGAATTAGAGAGTAAAATCAATCTTATGGTGAAAGAAAAGAAAATCAAGGTCTATCACGGTCTTGTCTTACGAAATGCTTTGGAAGAAAGCGAATCCAAATACAAATCGGTAACGATGCTCTCTGAAGAAGAGTAGGTCTGCAATATCCTCCTGCATAGGAAATTAGGGATATCTTTGGAAAAAACTGCCGAAATATTATATCTAACGTTTAGGTACACCTTAACATGGAAATAAAAGAAATTTTAGACCCAAAGAAGCTTTTAATCACAATTGGAACACTGGTAATTGTCATTTCGATACTTGGAATGGCAAACAGTGAAGACTGGGCTGAATGGGGTTGGGATGACGAACCAGTCGGAGATCATGATGCTGCATATGAACAAATGTGGGCATTACACATGTTACCTATTGGAGTAATGGCTATTGGAACTGGATTATTTGTCACAGGCAAATCTCTCGCTCAAATGTCTATGATTTCTTCCGCAGCAGTCATCGTCATCATCGGCGGTGGAATGGGATACATGACAGGAGAGCATGGTTACGATGGTACTCCACCTGCTATCTGGCTAATTATACCTATTTTTACACTCTTCTTGACTTTAATTCTTGGAATCGCAGGATATATGCTTTACAAGGATCTTGAGGAGAGTGCTTGAAATGGAACAATTAAAGAAAATCCTTAATCCAAAAATTTGGCTCATCCTCACCGCTCTAATCCACGCAGTAGTAGGGGTTATTTTAGATACGGATTGGAGTGATGACCCTCAAGTCTTAATTGGTGGTTTCTTATTACTTACATCTGTGACAATGTTGTACACTGCTTTCTTTATGCATGGGCAGGAGCAGGCAAGATTAGCAGCGGTGATTGCAGGTCCTGCTTGGGTATGGTTCGTTGTTTCTTGTGCTATGGGTCTTACTTTGCAAATCGGTAGTGGTGATCCAATGGAGATGACCTTTGCAACAGCCATCCCTCCTTTGATCATTTGGGGATTAACTGCTCTAAGTGGTCTGCTGCACGGTAATTTCCAAGAAATGATGTCTGGAACCGATTCGGTTGCAGAGATTTCCGAATAAGGAATCAGATCCAAACATCGTTTGAGGCTGTAAGCTCGCTTTCAGCTTCTCCTGTGTTAACGACGCCACATGGCTCAATGAGCATCACTTTACACTCTTCATGAGCGTAAGGACGATGTTTCACACCTTTTGGTACGACATACATTTCTCCTTGAGACAGTTCCATTGTTTCGGTTTCAAATTCAATGAACATCGTTCCTTCGATGACAAGAAAGAATTCATCTGTATCACCATGATCATGCCAAACGAAGTCCCCCTTCAATTTGACAATTTTAATTTGATAATCGTTGAGTTCCGAGATTATTTTTGGAGTCCAATGTTCCGAAAAGAGAGCGAATTTTTCGTTTAAATTTATTTTATTCATGGTTACACCTTTCTGTCAGAATACGATGGAAGTGATGGACACCTTTCTCATGGGTTGCTGAATATCTTCCCCGGTGATACAGTTTGGATTGAAGTCCACGCATGCATCCCTCAACAACATTTTGATCTTGAAGTTCAACTTTATCCAGAAGAGCGCCAGCTCCTTTGTTCAAGAGTTCAGGATTTCGAACATAACTTTTGAACAAAACCTTGGTTGTGTTCACACTTGTTGGAACGATGATGTTCATGGAAACACCCCATGGATAAATGTTCATCATCATGTTCGGATAAATCCACCAATAATAGGCTGCAATACGTTTTCCAGAATCTACAAAACCTTCTGGGATATCAAAACTAACATCTCCTTCATTGGCCATTCCAACTTGTAATACCGCATTCTCAAAGCACTCTGTTGAATATCCATCGTTTGCTAATGCATCGTTGAGTTCTGGATGGACAAATGGAATGTGAAACCCTTCGAGGTAATTGTCAACATAGAGAATCCAGTTTGCGTCTATATCCCATTGACGATCTCTTGAGGCATCGTGTTCAAGATTCAAATCACTCAACCACCAAATCATTCTTTGTTCAATTGGTTGTAAAATTGACTTCAGGTTCTTGGAAGTATCAAACGAAGTAAATTCAAAGCCGAACCATTCTTTGAGATTGAGAGAAGGGAGATTGTCAGATTCAGAAGGAAAGTTCTCTACATTCTCAAATCCAGGCATGTGTTTCACCTCTCCATTTCGATGAAAGGTTCTTCCATGATATGGGCATTGAATCGACTTGCCATTCTTTTTCTCTTGGCACAAGATCATCCCTCGATGCGTACAAACATTAGAGAGCAGATGTTTTTCAGATTCATGATTCGTTCGAAGAAGAGGCTGTTTCAATACTGATTCAAGATGTGGAATCGGCGTAAGATCGGATGTAAATTCACTTGAATGACCAACGAATTGCAGACTTCGGCTAAGTCGTTCCATCTGCTTTGAGAAGTGCTCCTCATCGGTATAATATTCCGATGGTAGAGTCTCCGCTTTGCGGATATCAGCATCAATAAGCACCTCCGTCATCAAATGTTTGTATATGCTCAATCGTTTGAGGCTTCGGGCACGTTGTCATGATGTAGATTAATGTCTTATTTTTTGGAGATTGATTTCAAATCTAAAATCGAGCAACCATTATCTATGAATAGTTGGTATGAATAACCCTCTATGTGGAGCGTAGGAGACGAGACCTATCTGTGACATTGTATCGTGTCCTACTCTATCTCTCAAGGATGAGGGAAAGAGACGAAGAATCGCGTAGATTGATGAGGATTGAACGAGCCACAGGTATCGAACGTAAGGAACTGAAAATACATTTAGAAAAGTTGGTGGAATCGGGCTATATATCACAATATGTGCTCGATAAAAAGGGAAGAGGCGGACATCCAATTATCATCTACAATATTCTTGAATCTGGTCGTAACTTACGTGGGGACATTGGGAGATGGATTGACATGTGTATTCGCCTGGAATACTATCCTGATGATTTTTTCTATCTTCCAAGCGATGCCTAATTATAGCGGGTATTTTAACCCTCTAACAAAACCCTCCTTTGTTTATATCCATTTGTACAATCGGAAAAATATGTCCGGAAAGAAAGCGGTTGACAAGGTCAGCAAAGGCCTCGGTTCTTTAATCGATGAATTTGCTTCTGCAGTCAAAGAAATGGTGAACGCTGGTGAAGAAACGGTTGTCCATCTTGCTGTTGGCTCGAGTAGAGTTATCAAAGCAGCTATTGATGCAACCGGTGAAGTCACCAAGATCACCGTTGAAACTGCTGGAAATGTCGTTGGAAGCGTAGCACAAAGCGTGAAGAACGTCGTTGGAACATCTGGACAAACCAAAAAAGAAGAGGAATGATATAATGATAGGAAGAATATTTGCAACCACGATTGTAGTAGGAGTAGCAGGAATGATGGCAGGAGTTGCTCATAGCACTTTCCGCCACTATTACCGTAAACATGCTGACTTCGAAGATTTGAAAACTGACTCTGTACAAGAAGTTGTTTTAGTCACAGAATTTGCCGATGAGGTGAGTCAATGATTCCAGTAATTGTTGGTGGTTTTGCCGTTGCAGCCTTTACTCTTGAGATTATGTCTGGAGCTGCTGCTGCAGGAGCAGGTTACGGAATGGGCAGGAAATACGGTAGAAAAATCTGTGAAGCAGTTGACAATATTGATCTCAACGTAAAGAAGATGTTCAATAAAGAATAATCTACGATTTATTCATGTGTTGTGTGTGGATGGGCAATCGTGTCTGACCCTTTACAAGTACCCACTTTCCCGCCAGATGGGCCTTGGGAATTGTACGTTCTCGTATTGATTTGGCTGCCATTTTTGTTTAGATTCGTTCTCCTAACAAAACCTCTTTACAAGGTCATTAAGAAATTTGCACCACACGGTGGTTGGGCGATTAAACAACTCAAGGAGTTGCCTATCAAAGGCCTGTCTGTACTCGTTTTCAACGAATCACTGGCTTTTATTTTGCCCCCTGTAACAGTAGTTCTTTTCAGATTAAACTTTGATCCCATTGGATGGGGGAATTGGGATGATGCTGGCTTTGTTGGCACTCTTTTACTGCTGATGTTCTTTTCAATTTGGATTGTGTTTGATATTCTTCGAATCTATCGGGTAAGAAGAATGCTCATTGCCGTTGAACGTTATGACGTAGACAAATTGCGTAAAATCGCAGATGTTGGAATTAAAGCACGTAAATTCTTCCGAAGGTTTTCACGAAAAGAAACAGCTGAAGGTGACGAAACATCCGGAACTGATGCTGTTTCAAGGGTTGGTAAAAAGAGTCTAAGCCTTTGGGGCTTAAGGGTTCTGAAAATGCGAAAATTAAATCCTGGTGGATTACTAGCCTCAGTTGCTGTTGGGGCAACGATTGAGGCTGCAAGGGCAGGGGCTGGAAAGGTTTCTGATATGATTGATGAAAAAATGCAAGAAGAGTTTGACAAGATTGCTCGTGTAAACACCAAAACCATGCTTGGATTACTTGCAAGAGACTTCGCTATGGGTTTACTTCCATTGCTTGCATTAGGGCTTTTGCCAATCCTTCTTTGAACGGCAATTACAACTAACTTCTCATTCAATAGCCCCTTTTTCTATTAAGTGCAAAAGTGAGGGTATTGTTCAATAATAAATCGCTTACTATATTTAGGTGAAATCTGACGAACGAACAATGCCAACAGGTACAGTAAAATGGTTTAACCAAATAAAAGGCTTCGGCTTCATCGAACAAGAAGGCGGAGAAGATCTCTTCGTACACAAGTCCCAAGTGACTGGTGAAATTAACGATGGAGATACCGTAGAGTTCGAAATCGGCGAAGGTCCTAAGGGTCCTAACGCGATCAACGTTAGTAAAACCGAATAAATTTAATTCGTGACGCTCTTCAGTTTCCCTTCCTCTCAAAGGGGTTCAGGGTTGCCCTTGCAACTTCTCGTATCAATTAGTTGATGCTCGTTAATGAGGAATCGAATAAATATAATTACTAGCAGTAGGTAATTAGCATATGCAAGCATCAACAATGCAAGCATCAACAATGCAAGCAGAGTTCCAAGTGAGTGAAGATGGCTATTGGCAGCTTGTCGATGGTGACTGGGTTCCTACAGAACTTCAAAATGAAGCAATTGCCAATGGTGCTATTCCTCATGTTAGTAATCTGGAAGTAAATACAATACCGCAAACTGCAGGACAAGTTGTGTTTCATTCTTTACCATCAAACCGTGGCGTAGATAAGAAATGGATTGTGATTGGCGCAATCGCTGTCGGAATAATAGTGACTGTCGTTCTAGCTAATGTTCTCTATTGGTGGGCATCATCACTGGCCAAAGATCAAGACTCCAATCTTGTTGGAGATTGGACAAATCCTGTTGATAAACTGGAACTAGAAAGTAATGGTGATGTGAAGGAATCATCTGGGACATTTGAGAGTTGGTATACGACTGATGAAAACCTGTATTTTGAAGATGAAGATAATTTGTATAAGTTTAGATATTCACTTGTTGATGATATTCTTTTCCTCGCTCCATATAGTGAAGATGGGAAATTGATTGAAGAGGATTGCATAGCATATTTACAAGGATTAAGTGGTGAATCTGAATCCTATTTCAATAATGAGATAGAAAATGCAGAGTCGAATGGAACGTTTCCTAGTTGGTGCAACCCTTCGTAAATTTGTTTAGAGCATGAAGAGAGTGAGGCATGGAATTTGACTTCACATGTGAAGAAATTAGGTGTGGGAAATAGGATTAGAAACTAATCCACTATGGGCACTGAAAAGAACTACTGCAAGCCCTTGGATTTGTCCGTACATGAGCAATGGGTACCGACGTATGCGTATACGGGCATGAGAGGGCTCCTTGTATATGACCTCCAAAATCGGCATTGAATTCTGATGGCAATATAGATTAATTATATATTCATTAGAAGTTTCTTAGAATACGATTAATTTATTTGCTACTTAGTCAAGTTCATGCTATGTCGGGAGCACTATCACCAGATGGGAAATGGATGTGGGATGGAACTGAATGGATTCCAGCCCCTCCTTCAGAAGTGGAAAATAATACACCCCCAAATGATTCGATTCCAGAAACCCCCGCCGAATTAAGTTATACGCCAACAGCGCCCCCCTCCAAAGGAGCTTCAACAGGGACCTTTTGGGGCCACTCGGAAGATTTATCCGGATATACCAAATCACCAACAGCAACTTCAAAACTTACAAAAACAAATCAAATTAATCCATTTGCAATAGAGGTAATCTCAAAAAAACAATTTCCAACCGCATCAATACGATTCAAGTTTACAAATCCTAGTAGTGGCATCGCACATGGCATAAAAATTGCCAACGTATTGAGGTCATTCAAAGCTGAAACCGATAGCGGAGAAAAGGTTGGAAAAATAAAAATGAAAGGTTTCACAATCTTTTCCGGAGCAAGCGGAAACATAACATTACCTGACGGGGGGGTCTTTAGGGTTGATATGAAAATAAAACCATTCTCTGGCATAGATAAGAAATCACTCACATTAACTGATTTAGCAAACGGAACAGTATTTAGGACCTACTGATGCCTCCGAAAAGGATATACATTATACAATCCATCGTTAAACATGAGTAGACCAAGATCTTCATGGTCCGACTTGGTGAATGTCGGATCTAATCTTTACCAAAACAAGCAACTTGCCAACCAATCTCGACAGCTTGCTCAGCAAAATGAAATGATGGAACAACAACTGTTAATGCAACAATTAGAAGCATTGAATAAAGAAGTTTTAGTTGAGAAAAGAAAGATGTTAATGAGAATTCATATGCTTTTGGATAAAGCGGATAGAACACATCCTCATTTCCCTGAGTATTCATTGATGATGTTGGACATTGTCTCGGAGAAAATCGGAGAAATGGAACTCTCGCCCTCTGACTTTGAAGAAGTGGCAGACATGCAAAAAGCAAATGAAATTGGTACACGACTTTTCGACACACGAAAATTGGTATCTGAAAATTTGTCAACCGAACGTCAAGGCTACTCTCAACGAATGAAATCTATTATTCTCGTCGAAGAGGACGAACTCGAAGCGGCTGAGTTTTTGCTTGCAAATCATGAGGCATGGGATAAAGTTGAAGGGAAATATGACGATATAAAACCAATTCATATGGCCAATAAAAAGGCCGCCATCATGCGCTGGGGAATTGGACTAGGCCTTGCCATTTTATTGATGGTTATAGGAGCTGTAATCGGCGGGGAATGTCTCGAATATGATGACAGTAATAGCTGCACATCGTATGAAGGAAATGAAAATGTAATGGGGGCATTTATTTCCATTGGAGCTTTAATTTTTCTTGGAACCGTATGCTACGCAACTCCGAAATCACTCGCGGTTGCAAAGTCTGGAAAAATATACACTCCACTAAATGAGCAATATGAAATGATTTTAGCACAGTCAAAGGATCGTGAGGAGTTGTCGCAAAAACATCAAGTGCAGACCTCCTCAGATGCAGTATCACTTCGTTCCAGTTTGGTGGAATGGGTAGATTCGATGAGCCCGAATTCACCAGAATTTAGGCTTGAGCTCTGACTTTCTATAAACGAAAATTTCCGTGGATTGGTCCAATGCTAACCAAGGAAGAAATCCAAAAGCATCCTGTTTTGGCTATTGTGAATGACATCACTATTTTTCCAAAAATTAATTTAAGAAAGGCATCAAAAGCAATCAGGGCCTATGGAGACAAGTATTTACGGCCAGATGACTTACTTATGTTAGTGGACAACACTATTTTCAGAACTGCCAAGCAGGGTATGTTTTTGACAAATGAAAAGCTATTTGCTTTCAGTTCTTTTTCAGGAAAGTTTTCGATACCTTTGTCCGAAATCAGAACATTAAAACCAGAAATTAAAACTGCACTCAAGATCGAGTTATATGGATTTAGTCTAAATGAAAATTACTTCGTTTCATTGCCTGGTTTAGGTAAAAAAGTTGTCTATGATGGCTTTACAACAAATGGCCTTGAGATACTTGTTCATTCTTTCAAATTGTTGTTTGATTTTGAGTTCTTGTAGTAAATAAATAAATCAAACGGCCCCCTTTGCTCGGACGTATGAGCAATGGGTGCCCATTGCCAAGGCTGCGAATATTCTTCCTTTCTTCCTATTTTGTATGAGCACCTTCAAGTGGCCCAAGAGGGATAATTCGGAAGGTGTTGATGTTCTGGTGCGACCAGAAGTAATGTGCTTTCATGTGATGCCAATTGCATGTATCGCGAATACCAGGTTGATTGATCATTCGCTCCACAAAGGCTTGTAAATTCGGATAGTCGATGATTCGACGTAGATTGCATTTGAAATGAACGACATAAACCAAATCGAACCGAGCCAATGTTGTGAATAAACAGATGTCTGCTTCTGTTAGCACTCCTTTTTCTTCTCCGACTAACCAGTCTCGACCTTCGAGATGGATTTCTAATTCATCAAGACGTTCAAACAAAGAAGTTACTGCAGCATCATAAGCATCTTGTGTACGAGCAAAACCAGATTTGTAGACACCGTTGTTAACTGATTCATAGTTCGCATCAATCATTGCATCAATGTCTTGTTTCAATTCATCTGGACAAAGCGTAACGCCGTTTCCTAAACCAGATTGAGCCAAAGTATCGAACATTCGAACAATCTCTCGACTTTCATTGTTCACGATCGTTGAATGATTACGGTCCCACAGTACTGGGACAGTTCCAATGCTTTTACTTTCATTCCAACCGGTAAACGCACGATTGTAAATTCCTTCTAGACTTGTCTCACCGTTTACAGAGTCTGCAGTTGCCC
>Ga0233432_10006237_pt1 | contig 10209 bp, 12 predicted proteins | sample SI_122_August201_6_FD_179870 | JGI IMG/M metagenome (GOLD analysis project Ga0233432, IMG submission 179870) | Seawater microbial communities from Saanich Inlet, British Columbia, Canada - SI_122_August2016_10_MG | ecosystem: Environmental > Aquatic > Marine > Inlet | place: Canada: British...
ATTGATAGGCGCTGCAAGTCAGGCCCGTGAACACGGTAAGACAGATAAACACTTCGCTTGGACTAGACGTATTATAGCACTATCTGCAGTTTTCGCAATTATTGTCTTGCCAAAGCTAGTAGCAGTGTGGTATCCTGAAGTTACCGTCATAGTAGGGTACACTGAAATGAATGGCGGGTTGTGGAACTGGTTGTTTGGCCCCTCAGAGAGTATCATGTGGGTATCTGCACGAGGCTTTGTTATTACACCCCTAGACACACACATCGTATCAGCCATTGTAGGACTCTACTTTGGCGCTGGATTTACTAAATAAGGTACAACAAAATGGTTGATTTACTACAAGCACCTATCCCAGGTCAGTCTCTTACTACAACACCACGTAACTCTCCTTGGGAGCGTCCACCTGAGATGGCAGAGGTTAAGGACGTTCTAAAGTATTACATCACTAAGTTAGCTGATGATGACGTTTTAGACGATCTTGCTGTCGTATTTGAACTAGGTGCAGACCTACAAACAGTGACAGAAACTTTGGTAACAGTTGGGACTATGAATGGGCTACACACAACTGAGGTAGGTATGTTGGTCGGTCCACAGGTTGCTTCATTTATTAAAGCGGCTATGACTACCTACGGCATGGATGTAAAAGAAAAACTAGTTAGTAAGGACGAAGACAAGAAAGCCAAGGCTAAGGCTAGGTTTGATAGACTTCTTGAAGCCGCACTAGACAAGCTACCTGATGATGGTAGTGGTGAGCCTGATGAAGGTAAAGAGTTAATACAAGACATGCAGCAGGTTGCATCACAAGAGGAACCCCCTATGGAAAAGAGTGAACCTAAAGGTCTTATGTCAAGAGGAGATATGTAATGGCCATAAACTCAAAAGATTATGGGAATAACCCTTGGGCAGCTTTTGCTACAGCATTTCTTGGTGATACAGCGGCTTATATCAACGCCCGTAAAGATAAAGCTGAAGATGCTGAAGATACCTTACGTGAGAGAGCTATGCGTAATCAACCTGCAGCAGAGAAATATGCGTCTGCTGTGAATGCTCACGCTTCTTTAGGGGGAAAGCTTGTCAGTAAATACGGTGTACCTAAAGCTGCTGTAAAGGCTCTTGCTGCATCTGGACCTACTGGACTAAGGGATGCATACGAAACTTTTTCAAAGTTAGAAGTTGAGCATGGTCTACAGCACGTTAAGGATAGGGCTGATATGCTTGTTGAAGGCTATGAGATGGGTGACTATAAAGATGAAGTAAGTGTAAAAGCTTTTATTGATGACCTTTACTACGGTAACGTTGGTAAGCTAGGTGATTACGAGGCTCAGGCTACTAGCTGGTTTGATAAGGGTATGGGCATAGGTGCTAAGGATCGAATGAGAGCAGCGCTTGACCAAGAGACTGCAGCTTTAGGTATGAGTGTCTATGACTTAGCTAACTTTAGTGCTGACTCAGCTTACAAAGCTCTTACACCTAGCTCTGCTTATGTGACCATCCCTAGACAGATGGGACCAGATGAGTACAAGAGAGAACGTGAAGAGTTTGCGGATGAGTTAAAGAACTTTTCAAACAGTCCAGAGTTAGCAGATGTTATTGCTAGAATTGAGGATAAGCAAGAGCAGATTACCAGTCAAATGAGATCACCTTCAACAAACCCATCAGATATAGCTGAACTTGAAAGCCTTAGAGAAGAGATGGGTCAACTTAAAGAGCAAAAGAATGCCTTACTAGACACACCTATGAAGGAGTGGCTTATTAGTGCATCAGATAACTACGATGATAAGTTAGACTTCTTACAACAAATGGAGACTGTTGTTGATAAATACATTAGGTCAGGGTTTACTGCTGAAGTTATGCAGGATATGGGGCTTCTTTCTGAAGAGGAGACTTCAAAAGCAGAAGATATACCAGACCCAGTTGGAGATGTTATAGGCGCTTTTGAGGTTAAAGTTAAAGGTGTAGAGCAAGAAATTAGGTTAGAGGTTTTAGATGACGGGAGTTATGTTGCTGTTAATTTAAGTACAGGTAAAAAATATAACGCTAGTGAGAGTAAGAAGTTGTTTGAAAAGACTAGTAAAAAAGAGTCTGATTCCTTAAAGGGTAAGCCTATACTAGACAGTGAGGGCGAACTTATTGCTCGCCCCGGCCCAAGTCGTGAATTTACAGACATGGAACAGATGAGCATGTCAGTAGAGCAACGAAACGAGTACTATAAGGACTACTACGCTTGGGAAGATAAGTATGGTAGAACTCACAACCCAGACGGCACTCCTAAAACAGAGGCTGAGGTTGCTGAGTGGGATCAACGAAATAAGAATGACCCTCGCTCAAAGCTTTACAATCAAACTGAACAAGCTTTTGCTGAAGGTGGCTTAGTAGAAGATACAGAAGAGTCAGAGGTTATACAGGATGATGACCCTGCTGATAAACTACTAAGAGAGCATGGTTCTGAGTTAATGAAGCATATCATGGACCGTGGTGCAACTACAGATGCGGCAATGAAGGGTGCTATTCTTGAGTGGTGTGAAAAGAATAATGTAACCCCACCAGAGAACATTGCAGAAGTCGTTCAAGTAATCAAAAGCTTTTCTGGCTTAGGAGAAGATAATGACGGAGTTTAATATCGATGACTTTGAGATAGTCAGAAGAAAAGAGGATGAAGGTTTCAATATTGATGACTTTGAGTTTGTATCTACCCCTACTAAATCTTTTGATGTTGATGAAGACAACAATACATCCTTAGCAGGTAAACTAAAGAAGAGTGACCTCAAGAAGGGCAAGAATGCTACAGCCATTCGTCAGTATATGATTGACCGTAAAGGTAATGACTATCGCTTTGATGGTAACATTGATGATGATCAGTTAGTAGAAGACTTCTTTGGAACTATGCGCTTCTTCAACACTAACGTTGTATCTACAGCCACTGAAGCTAGGTTTATTGGGAATGCTGACGAAGAGAAGAGAGCTAGAGCAGCTAAAGCTTATGAACTGTATGATCAGACTGGTAACGTATTTGTAAATGACGGTGTTTTTGGTGCTGTCGATGGTATTAAAGACTACATCTTTGCTGCAGCAACTGACCCCTTTAATTATATTGGGTTAGCTACAGGTTTTGTAGGTAAGGCTGCGGCTATGGGTGTTACCAAAGGGGGTAAAGAACTAGTTAAACAGTCTGCTAAAGAAGCTATTGAAGCTGCTATGAAGAGCGGTGCTACAAGAGAGGGTGCAGAAAAGGCTGGTAGAGAGGCTCAAGAGAAGGTCATTGGTAGATTGGTGGAATCTGGTATCAAGAACCCCGCTAAGAATAAGAAGTACAAGAAGATATTACAAGAGGTTGGTGATAGAGAGCAGAACTTGTTTCGTTTAGAGGCTGTTAAGAAAGCTAAGAACGACTTTAAGAATAAACAAAAGGATAAGTACATCTATCAGTCTGTAGGCGGTACTGTTGTTATAGATAGTACACTATCTGCTCTAAACGATTATCAGATCCAGAGTACACTTATGGAAGCTGGGTCACAGAATGAATACAGCACAGCACAGACCTTGTTTAGCTTTGGACTTGGTGGTATCGCTGGTGGTGTTCAGCTTGGTGGTATAGCTCTTAAGGGCGCTGGTACTGGTTTAAATAAGGGTTTGTCAGTAAAGGATGCTGTTAACTTACGTGACCAGAGAGATAAACTTGCAAATAAAGTTGATTCTGTGCTAGATACAAAGACTATGAAGGCTGCAAGGGACTCAATTAAAAAAGACCTCAAGACTTGGGCACAAAAGATTAAAGAGGGTGACAACATATATGGTAGCTTAACTAGTACCCCTGATGCGTTTAAGGTTATCTTTTTAGGTGTTGATGGTACTGGTAAGACTGGTGGGTTAGCTAGGGTGTTTGCTGATGCAGGTAAACCTTTACCTAAAGACAAACTACTAGCAGATACACTCACTAACATCACTAGGGATATGCCTCAGAAAGATCTGAAAGACATCAATGAGATACTTAAAAACACTAGTATCACACTTGGTGACATGGCATCCGCACCTGGAAATCTAGCTGGTCTAGCATCTAAGAGCGCACATGAGGCTGGTCAGATACTTAATACGTTGTCACAGACCCGTAAGATTATTAATGGCGGTATACTACGTGCAGATGATACCCTTACAGATCAAGTAATTGGTGTAATTAAGGGTGAAGAGGGAGTAGAAAACTCTCCTAGATATGCTGCTCACTTGCAGAGTGTGTGGAAGAGAATGCTTGTATCCTCACCTGCTACAACTGCTGTAAACGTTGCTGGCTTTACTCAGTTTGCTTTAGGTCAAACTATTGCTGACGGCCTACAGTCTGGGTCTTTTATCGTGGCTGGGCATCTAGCTAAGTTAGATGGTAAAACTGAGGTAGGTGAAGAGCTTATCCGTAAGGGTCAAGTATACGGTCAGATGATCAACATGAGGGCTAAGTACCTTATGGATGCTAATACAACACATGATGCATACATGCAGTTTCTGCAGACAGATGACAAGCTTGCTAAGGTTCTGAATGAAACTATGTCAGGTGGTGTTCAGCAGGGTGAAGCTAATGCTAAACGTTTTGGTTTTGATACTGCTAATGGTTACTACAAGACATCAGAGGCTATCACTAAGGCATCTACAACCCTAACTGGTGTTCGCATTCAGGATACCTTTACTAAGTCACAGATGTTTATGGCTGAGTTAGATAAACACTTACGTCTTAACAAGAAGAAGAGTTTAGGTGAGATACTTAATGAAGGGTCTACTAACCTGATTGATGATGCCTCTATGAGTGCTGCACTGGACTCTACACTTAAGTCTGTATTTGCTAAGAACTACACTCAAGGTACAGATCTCGCATCTCAGATAGCTAAAAGGGTTGAAGATTTCTCTAATACACCCGGTCTTGGATTAGTATTACCATTTGGTCGTTTTATGAACAATGTTGTAGCTACTGCATACCAGTGGTCACCTATTCCAATGATGGAAGTTATAGGTACAAACAATGCTTTCGCTAAAGCTCTAGGTAAAGAACCTACACGTACTGCTGTAGAGGAGTCTGAAAGGTTTGCTAGAGCCGCTGTAGGTACTGGCGCTTTAGTTGCAGCTATACAGTTTGATAACAACAAAAGGGATAAGAACTTACCATACTATCAAGTAGAGTCTGCAGATGGTACGATCATTGATGTTAAGAACTTGTTTCCGTTTTCCGCTTGGTTAGCCGCAGGTAGGATATACAATATGCGCAGTAGAGGAGAAAGTATACCTCTAGAAATGTATGAGGAGTTAGGTAACCAGTTTGCTGTTGGTCAGGCCGCTACAGACTTACAATTCGGTAATGACCTATTTAACATACTAGACATGGCAGTTGAGGGTTTCTCTGGTGATGGAGAACAAGCAAGAAGTATAGGCGCTGAAACCTTTGGTAGAAAAGTTGGAACTATCTCTGCTGGCTTCACAAGACCTCTAGACTTTGCTAACAGGCTTGTAGGATACGTTGCTGATGTTGGCTTTGATAGGGATATTGATGTAGCTAAAGACCCTAGACAAGCTACAGGCATAGCTAACTCATTTGGTGTAACATCTACTAAGTATGTCGATAACCTTGTTGAGATATTCTCTGACAAAGTAGATGGTATAACTGGGGAAGAGTTAAGAGTAGCAACTAGAGGGGGATCTTTAAGGGATGCTAACCCACTAGCTAAGATCCTTGGTGTTACTATAGCCCCTGCTAGAACTGCTACAGAGGAGGTCTATTCAGTAGCTATGATGCATCCTTGGAAAGCTTCTGAGCGTTCTGAGATACCTGCATACGATAAGGCTTTTAATAACCTTCTTGCCCCTCTACTGGAGAAAGAGTCTAGGATCTTACTTAAGGATGATACCTTCATAAATGCTAACTTGGATAGGCAGCGTAGTATGCTTAAGACATCCCTAAGAAAGGTACGTAAGGAAGTTAAAGAAATAATGGAAGCTTCCTCTGGCTCAAGCTATGTGTTAAGGATGCGTAGAAGCGCTGTGGGTAAAGGTAGGTCTAAAGAAACTAGACAAGCTGCGAAGAGACATATGAAGTCTAAGGGTTATGAGACTAGTGTAAGGGATATGTCTGTCACAGAGTTAATCCACTATATGGACTACATAGAAGCTTACGACGAAATGTACGGTAAATAAAAAGAGGGGGCTTTGCGGCCCCCTTTTACTTTAGTTTAAATAGTTCTGCAGCAAACCTAGCTATAGTAGCAGCATCATCAAGTCTTTCTAATGCCCTGTCTTTAGGTCTAGACTCATATAAGTTATCTTGTATGTGCTTCTTAGCTGGTATTAACAAGGTTACTAGTTGATCATAGAATTGCTCTTGTCTGATCTTTGTGTGCCTTTTGGCTTCTTCTTCTATGTCGATCATTACGCACTTTCTGGTACTTGGAAACAATATGTGTTAGCTGATGATTCAGGTGTGGGTCTAGTACTCATAAGACGCTCTTCCATTTCGGAAGCTAGTTGATTGCAGGACTTAGCGTCCATGAATAAACCATCGAAGGACTGAACTTTAATATTCCCTTCAAACATCATTATGAGTACTAAGACGTACATTAGAACCAGCCTTTTACTTGGTCAACGATAGCTGGGCCATGCTCTGAAGCTAAACTAGCTACTTCACCAATAGCTGCAAAAGCGATACCAGCTACTACCATAAATTCAAATCCTGTCATGTTAATCTCCTTTCAAGAGAGTTTTGAGTTCTGAGTAACCACCTATGTGATTACCCTCCCGATCCCAAATTTGTGGAACCGTCTTTATACCAGACTTTTTAAATAAGTCAAGTACCCATTTAGAATCATTCAGAGAATAGTACTGAACTTCAATACGATTGTCTCTCAATAACCCCATAGCGTTGGAGCAGTGAGGGCAGTCAACCCGCCCCACTAATATGTATACGCCACTCATGTTAGATCAACTATCTCACAAGTGTCACCACTACATGCCATAGTCTGACTACCTGCAGTATTGTCTTCACTTTCATACTGACTTAGATCTGACCAGTCGATGTTCTTAGGCATTGTGGATAGTAACTCATCATGCTCTTCCTTTGAACAGTCTTGATAAGGAGCTTGCTGATAAGTGTGATCTGAGTGTGGCAAGAAAGATACACCACTCATCTCATCAAAGTGTTTGTACACAAATGCACCCACTTCCATCCACTCAAAATCCCGTACTGAGATTGTCACGCTAGGCTTATGCTCACACCAGTGACGCTGATACGTTAGCCAAGTCTCTAGTTGCTCAATGGCAGTCATATCATTACGTGTAACAGCACCCTCTGGTGACTTGACGGGGAAGCTAAACACTGTAGTAGTGTCACCCTTCATCACACATGGCTCGTTAGGTACACCCTTGTCCTTCATAAACTGTGTCAGGGGGTCTTTATTATCACCACGGACAGTACGGATATAATAGGGACTATGGCGAGCATGAATCCCAGAGGCTGAATCCACCAACTGGGAGACTGTCCCTGACGGTTTGACGCAGCTAATTGCAGTGCTATGAGGTATACCAAGGCGGTCAGCCCATTCAGCATTAGTAGTAACAGCCACATTTCTAAGGTGTTCAAGAGTTTTCTCCAGTCCAGCATTTGCTGATGTCATAAGAGGGTTGTCCATTATTCCCGTAAGTGACACACCAAGCAACCGCTCTTCTTCTGTGTTGTTAGCCCACACCTTACGCAAGTATGGAAACTTGGTGTATGAGGACTGAATGGTTCCCAGAATCGTAGCCAAGCGAACCTTTCTTTCCAGATCGTCAATAGTATCTGTAGCACGTACAACACACTCCGTTAAGTTACAGAACTGATATGGGCGTAAAATAATTTCGCTGCAGGGGTTAGTACCAAAGTCGTAGTTAGGATCTCTCCGATCATACTTCTCTGCTTGCTTCTTAGAGGCTTCCCGATTGAAGATACCACGCTCACCAGACTTAGACTCAACCAGTGCTGTCCACTCACGCATAAACGTTTCCATGTCTGGCTTCTCAGTGTAACACACAGAGTTATTAGCTAAGGCTCTCCATGAGGCAGTCTCCCACCACTGACCAGACTTAGCGTGACGCATACGATCATCACTCAGGTTAGACAAGCTAATCATAGCACTACGACGAACACCACCAACTACAACAATCTGACCAATAAAGCACATAAGATCGTGACATTCTACGCTAGACAGCTTACGTCCTTGTGCATTCTTAAAGGTTGTGATAGCAAAGTTAAACAGTTCTACTAGAGGCGCTGGGCCACTAGCTCTACCACCAAACGTCTTAAGCCTAGCACCAGCAGGACGTACACGAGAAACATCCCACTTAGGGATCTCACCAGCCCATAGGAGAGCAAGAACTTGTCTGAACGCTTTAGCCCAACCTTCCTTACTGTCTTTGACAACGACAACAGTGTCACTATAGAACAACTCAGGAACTTCAGGAAGATTACTAACGTACTGCCGCTCGACACTGAAACCGACACCAGTGCCACACAAGAGGATGTACATAGCCTCATCGAAGCTTTTAGGATCATCTACGGGTAAATAGCTACAGTTATACCCGGCAGTGTTATCTCTGTCAAGTGCTGGTCCTGCAGTCATCATAGCTCGCATAGAGGGCATAACCTCTAGGTTCATAATAGCCTCACCAATAGCTTTGACGTAACTGTCCTTGCCAGCCTTGGGGTGTACTACGTTATCCATGTACCGCTGTACTGTATCACCCCAAGTCTCACGCCCTTTACCGTCATAGTACTTGGCGTATCTTGATAGAGCAATGAAGCTCTGGTAGTCTGTTGGTAGATAGTTATTCATCGATTGTCTCCTGATCCCTTTAGTTTACCACGCTGCTCTCTGTCATTCAGCTTGGTCATATTCATTTCCATAGTTGTCTTTAAGTTGCCACCAAATATGTTTGATAGAGCTACGACATAGAATAGTACATCCCCCAACTCTTTCAATACATCCTCATCACTAAACTTACCCTTGTCACGAAACAGCTTCTTTATCTTCTCTGCTACCTCACCAGATTCACCTACAAGTCCCAGTGTATTCTCTACTAGGCGCTCTCTGCCCTTGGTGAAGACCTTATCCTCTACAAACTGACTGTAGAAGCGTAGTGGGTCATCCCCGTAGTCAGGACTGTTCTGGAACATATCAAAGTACCCAAATGCCTCTAGATCTGTTTCGTTAATCATTGCCGTTCCTTTATGTTTAGGTTCTCTATTTTAATTGCTTCTGAATCGTAGAACAAGTCCTTGATATAATCAAACACATCTTCTTCATGTGCGTCATCTACTGAGGATAATATGTTGTTGTCCTCATCCAACTTAAGTAAAAATGTAACACTGAACTTTCTCATTTGTGTGTCTCCACCCAACGTTTACGCATTCTGTTTAGATACCAAATAGCTTTATCAATATCCTCTAGGCCATTCTTGTATTCACAGCGCCACATATACTTAAGAACGTTAGCTGCTTGTGGTGCTATTGCTCCAGACATATTCTCTGTCATAGCTTCTATGGCCTCGATACATTCTATACCAGCCTGATTGTAGTGTACTGGTTTGTTTACTGGATCTATCATGCATTGCCCTTTGTTTTTGTCCACTGAGTTAGAGTTAAGACATTACCTTCTCTAATAATCTCAGGCTTCTCTTCATCTTCCATATTCTCTTCCATTAACATGTTCCTGTGGTCTTCTACTTCATCTAGAATGTCTGGGTACTCTTCCACCCAATCTAAGAAGGCTGACATGAGTGTAACTATATGTATCATGTGTGCTTGTATTCCAGGGTCTAGATCAGGTGAAACATATATACCTGTAGCAACCTCACCATTCCACTCTCCGTCCTCTTCAAAGATAGGCTTGGTAATCAAAGCTACCTCATCCTCTTTTACTTCATAGCGGCCCATTAGGTTTTCCTCTTTTTAACAGTTATCCTAGCAGTCTTAGAACATTTACCACGTTCTGTCAACCACTCCTTTGGTATTAGTCTATGTGACCATTTGAAACCATACTTGTCACACCAATCAGAATACCTAGACTTGGCACCCTTGTAGAGCTTTGATCTTGCGTTACTAAAGACAAATCGTATATCTAACTTAGGATGTTGTCGCTGTACTTCAAGATGTTTTCTCCTATCTGCTGCACTAAAGATACCCTTGGTTTCTATAATAATACCATT
>Ga0233432_10006238_pt1 | contig 10209 bp, 12 predicted proteins | sample SI_122_August201_6_FD_179870 | JGI IMG/M metagenome (GOLD analysis project Ga0233432, IMG submission 179870) | Seawater microbial communities from Saanich Inlet, British Columbia, Canada - SI_122_August2016_10_MG | ecosystem: Environmental > Aquatic > Marine > Inlet | place: Canada: British...
TAGAGAAGTCAAAGATGGCACCGTTATTGCCTGGGTATTGAAGCAAAGCTCCAAAATAAGTTTCTTCTGTTAACTCTTCTAATAACTTAGGGTCTCCAAGCACTACCTGAATGCCAATTGGTTTGGCTCTTGCAGTTACCACTGAGATAGTCTGAGGAAAGCAGTTTTGATCTATAAAAAACTTTTGTGATTTAGATTTCCCAACTCTTGATGCCAGAGTCATTGCTTCAGCAGCTGCAGTGGCCTCATCAAGCAAAGAGGCATTGGCAATTTCTAAACCTGTAAGGTCACCAACCATTGTTTGGAAGTTGATGAGAGCCTCTAGTCTCCCTTGAGATATTTCTGGTTGGTAGGGTGTATAAGAGGTATACCATCCCGGATTCTCAAAAATATTTCTTAGAATTACTTTTGGTGTAACGGTTCCATAATAACCTTGCCCAATAAAAGATCTAAAAACCTTATTTTTTTTTGATATCTCCTTTAGCATTTGCAGTGCCTGCTCCTCAGACATTGCATCATCAAGCTCAAGGTCTTCACCAATAAAGATATTTTCTGGTAAAACAGATTTGGAGAACTCTTCTAAATCCTTGTAACCAAGCTGACTCAATAGATTCACAATATCAGCCTGATTTAAACCGATGTGCCTTGACGCAAAGCTATTAAAATTTTCCATATTTATAAAATTAAAGGAGCTCTAAGCCCCAGCTATGTGATGCCCTAAATTTAGAGCTAGTCTTCGCAGACTTCGCTATAATCTTCAGGAGAAAGTAAATTATTTAATTCATCCATATCAGATGGCTTCAATTTATAGAACCATCCGTCTTCATATGGTGAAGAATTTATTACTTCGGGTTGATCTTCAAGCAGAGAATTTACTTCGATTACCTCTCCAGAAAGAGGTGAATAAACATCCGAAGCGGCTTTCACTGATTCAACAATAGCAGCATCACTTTCTGCATCAATTGATTGACCCAATTCAGGCAATTCAACAAACACAATGTCTCCGAGGAGGCCTTGAGCTTGATCACTAATACCCACAGTTACAGTGCCGTCAGACTCTACTCTTGTCCATTCATGGGAAGAAAGAAATTTTAAATCGGCCGGTATATCACTCATGATTAAATTTTACCTTGTCTAAGGAATCTAGGCGATACAAAATCTATATTTAATTGCTTATTTCTAATCATCACCTTGCCACTTGAAGGATATCCTTGATCCACTCTTGCAAGCCCAATGCTAGATTTCAGAGTAGGTGAATAGGTCCCACTCAAAACAATGCCACCGCCTTCCTCGTGTTCAATTTCATAGCCGGGTCGAAGCACACCTCTATCTTTTAAAACAATGCCTATTATTCTTTGAGATTTGGCTTGGTCAATTGCTTTTAATGCATCTTTGCCAATGAACTGTCGATTTTCATCACTCATGTCTATCGTCCATCCCAAATTAGATTCATAAGGGTGGTTGTCAATTGTCATGTCATTGCCGTAGAGGTTTAGCCCTGCCTCCAGTCTCAATGTATCTCTTGCGCCCAAGCCTATTGGAATACATCCCACTTCAAGTGCTTTGTGCCAAAATTTTTTAATATCTGCATTTGGAACAATAAGCTCAAGTCCATCCTCACCTGTGTAACCTGTTCTTGCATAAAGATGATCGCCGGCAAAAATACAGCCAAATGATTTAAGTGCGCCCACCTGAGGGTCAATTAACTCCATGGCTAAAATTTTTTCAAGTGCGGCAGGGCCTTGGATTGCTAGGATCCCCATATCATTTCTTTCAATGACCTCAACCCCAAAATCCTTGGCATGTTTTTTGTACCAGGCACTATTTTGTTCACGAGTTGAGCAGTTTGAAACTAATCTAAATCTATCTTGTGCATGGTAAATAATTAAGTCATCCAGTATTCCGCCTTGCTCATTTAAGATCGGACCATAAATAGCCTTATCATCATGCACAATCTTATTAACGTCATTTGCAAAAATTTTTTGCAAAAACGCAACTTGGTCACCTCCCTCAAAATCAAAGACCGCCATATGAGAAACATCAAAAATGCCTGCAGCCTCTCTGACAGCATTGTGCTCTTCGATTAAAGAGGAATAGCTAATGGGCATTTCCCAATTAGAAAAATTAACCATTTTTGCACCCAATTTTAAATGGAAGTCATGCAGCGAGGTTTTATTCATTTCAAGCAGGTCTGTGTTGTGTGATTTGAATTATACCAATATTTATTGTGCTAAATTATCCAATTAACTTTAACGTATCTTTGTGTTAATCTAAATGAGAATCATTCTCATTATATAATGAACAGGAAAAAAAATGGCAGAATTTATCATTGTTTTTAGAGAAGTATTGGAAGCATCTTTGGTGGTTGGAATTATTTATCTTTTAATAGAGAAAACCAATCAAACAGCTCACTTTACCAAGCTTTGGTATGGGGTATTTGCTTCTATTATGGCTAGCATAGCTGTTGGTTATTTGGTGATCCAAGCAAAGAATGCACTAGGCAATAATTCAACTCAGGCTTTGTTTGAAGCAGTCTTTTTATACTTAACTGCTTTTTTAATATGGTACGTAATTTTTTGGTTATCAAAAAATGTCAGTGACAAGAAAGTTTTAGAAGGGCAGGCCTTAAATGCTATGGAGCTCTCTTCATGGGGGATCTTCTTTGTAGTATTTTTTGCAATTTTGCGAGAGGGATTTGAAACAGCAATCTTTCTTATTTCCAGTTTTTCTATTACAGGCACCTTTTCCTACATAGGTTTTATTATTGGCGCTGCACTTGCAATCTTGATTGGATATTTAATTGTCTCTCAGGGTAGAAAAATTGATTTAAAAAGTGTTTTTAAATACACAACACTCTTACTGGTTTTCCTTTCAGCTGGAATGATCGCTTATGGAACCCATGAAGCAGAAGAGTACTTAGTAAAATCAGACCAGATAGATAAGTCAGAAATATATCGAGTCTGGGATATTTTAGAGCCAACAAAATCAGCCGAGACTGGTAAAACAATTTATCATCCATTGCATGATAAAGGCTCCATAGGATTATTTTTAAAAGGTTTCTTTGGTTACAACAGCAATCCAAATACCATAGAAGTAATCTTGTGGTTTTTTGCCCTGTTATTGGGTTTAAATATGTGGAGACGTTTTTATTTCTAACTAGGAATCTAGTTGGTCCATATTTTTAATTGCCTTTTCCATCTGTCTTTCTCGTGTGGCGTGCTCATTCACAGCTTTTAACATAGCATCAGCTTTTTTCTGAAGGTCTTCAGTAGACCCGCCAAAATTTAAAAACTCTTTTTTAAGTTTACCAAACTCTTTCATTATTTCACTGGCTCTCTCATTCAGAGCAAGCGTCCTAAAGCCCATGTGAACACTAATAAGATAAGCTGCTAGTGAATTGGGGCCCATGATTAATACTCTGTTATCTCGAAATATTTCTTCTCTTAAGTTTTCCATTGAATCAATAAGCTGCATGAGTGATTCGCTTGGTATGTACATGACTCCAAGCTCTACAGTTATTCCTGCTTGCATGTATTTTGTATTGATATCTTTTGCATCATTGATGACATGTCTTTTAATATCATCCTTTGATTTTTTAACCAGTTGCGGATCTCTTCCTTCAACAGCAAGGAGGTAGTTATCAAACAGGCCTGAAGGAAATTTTGCATCTATGGGCAGCAATAAGCCTTCAGGCAACTTAATTGCAAATTCGACCCTCTTTCCTGAGCCTGGAATAACTTCAGCATTTGCAGAAAATTGATTGGGATGAAAGATATCCTTAATGATTGCCTCAAGCGACCACTCACCAAATTTACCTGCCAAGGTACCGCCAGATAAATATCGATTGAGTTTATTCAATGGGTCCTGAAAAGATTGGATGTCCTTGGTTAGGTCAAACAAAGCCGCTTCTTGTCTTTCGACAGACTTATCTAGATCTCTGAGAGATTCCTTAGAGTCTGAACTTTTTGAGTCACTTCTTACATTTAAATAGATCAAGAATCCTAAAAGCAGGATTATTACTATCAAAAGGATTGATATGTATGCCACTTATAAATTTATCCTATAAAATATATTTACTAATATACCCAATGATACTATGGATAAATCTCTGGAATCTAAATTTGCTGCTTTAAAGGCTAAAGGCCTTAAAATCGATTTAACTCGTGGCAAACCTGGGTCAGATCAACTTGATCTGTCAAATGATCTTCTAAGTATGTGCGTCCCCTCCCAAAGCCAAAGCGGGGTAGATGTTCGCAATTACGGCGATCCTTTAGGAATAACTGAGGCAAGAGAGCTGGGCGCAGAGTTGCTTTCAGCGCCAATTGAAAATACCCTTGTGGGAGAGCAATCCAGCTTGCTCCTAATTTATCAATTAATTCTTTCAAATTATCTTTTTGGCTTAGATGTTGCTTGGAAGAGCCAATCAAATTTAAAATTTATATGCCCGGTTCCGGGTTTTGATAGACATTTCAGATTACTGGATGATTTTGGAATCGAGATGCTGCCAATTCCGCTCACTGGATCTGGTGTTGATATCGATGCGCTAAAAGCCATGCTTGATGAGCATGAAAACATTAAAGGCATTATGTGCGTGCCTCGTCACTCAAACCCCACAGGTGATGTCTATTCAGATGAAAACATCTCTCAATTGCTTGAAGCCGGCAAGGCTTATTCAAAAGAGTTCTTGTTTATTTTTGATCATGCATATTTACTTCATGACTTTCTTCCTTCTGCCGAGCAAACCCCTGCATGGGAGCTAGCTAATAAATTTGATGCCCAAGATCAAACAGCAATCTTCTGCTCTTTTTCTAAAGTAACTTTTGGCGGCGGCGGTCTGTCCTTTGCAGCAGCTGGAACCAAGCTTTTTGATCTACTTTCTAAACAAAGAGCTTCAATGATTGTTTGTTCGGACAAAGTGAATCAATTGCGTCACCTGGGTTTCCTGAAAAATAAAGCCGAGGTTGAAAATCACATGAAAAAACATGCAGATTTAGTGAGGCCAAAATTTGAAGCTGCATTTAATGCTTTGGATGCCATGAGTCCAGAAATTGGAAATTATAAAAAACCCACTGGTGGATATTTTATATCGTTCAATGCATCCAAACCTATTGCTAAAAGGGTCATAGAGCTATGCAAAGAGGCGGGAGTTTTAATTACACCCGCTGGATCAACTTACCCACATTTTAATGACCCGCAAGATTCTAATATTAGATTGGCCCCAACTTTCCTTGGACTTGATGATCTAAAAGAGGCCATGGAAGTATTTACCACTGCCTTAATAATTGCTTTTGAAGAGTAGCTTAGTTTATTGCTCTTGAGATTGGCATAAATTTACCGTCCTCAAAGTGCGAAAATAAATTGTTTATCTCAGGATGTTTAGGGAGCTCTTCAGACAAATCCTCTAAAAGATTCTGCTCTGATACATAAGCCACATAAAAAATATGCCCATTCTCTGCAAAGAGGTGATAGTAAGGTTGATCTTTTCTAGGACGAATTGAAGAGGGGATTGATTGATACCATTCTTCGGTATTGTTAAATTGAGGATCGACGTCAAAGATCACGCCACGAAAATCTAAAAAGCGATGCTTTACAATGGCTCCAATTGAAAATTTTGTTTCAACTAGTTCTTGTTTTATATTATCCATATATCTTAAAGATTATAACAAACTCACGGAGCAAATTATGTTGGTAACCAGCACTCCTTCAATTGAAGGCTCGACAATTTCATCTTACCTAGGAGTTGTGACTGGAAGTACAGTCAGAGCAAGGCACATAGGCACAGATATTTTGGCAACATTAAAAAATATTATCGGCGGAGAGCTAAAAAGTTATTCTATTTTGCTTACAGCTGCTAGAAAAGAAGCCATGGAAAGAATGCAAGCCAGCGCTGAACAAATGGGAGCTGATGCAGTGGTAAATTTTAGATACGAAACTTCTACTATTTCTGCAGGAGCATCTGAGGTTATTGCTTATGGGACAGCGGTTAAGCTTGAGCATTAATTCAATAAAAATTTTTGGTGAGCGTCATTCTGGTACAAATGCCATTGGTTATTTTGCTGGAAAAAACTTTAATTTAAAATTTCAGCATTATAATTTCTTGGGTTGGAAGCACAGACTTGCTCCTAAAAAAAATGAGTGGTTTAAATATGATGTTGATAGCTGTTTATTTATTTTTTGTCTGCGCAACCCTTACTCATGGTTGCAGTCAATGCACAAAGAACCTTACTACGATCACTATCCTAAAATGAAAGAGCTTTCATTTAAGGAATTTATCCAATTTTCAATTGAAGACTATGAAAACTGTATTGCTATGTGGAATCAAAAGAATGAGAGCTATTTTCGCATGGCAGAAGAAGTCCCTAATTCAATAGTTATACGTGTTGAAGATTTTCATGGTGCTCAAGCTAACTCTCACTCCGAGATTCAAAGCTTACTGAACAAAGGCGAGTTTCCTTTTGTGCCAATGAATGATTATGTGAATGGAAGAGGCTGGCATGAACAAAATAATATATCTGCTTCACTAGCAATACCAACATTGGATGCGGAGTTAATTGATATCATTAACTCTTCTTTGTCTATGGAAATAATGAAAAAATGTAACTACACACCCCTTAAGTAAACCGAGAGAAAAATGAACAAAACTGAAAAAATAGCCTTTAGAGAAAGTGTCATCGTGGTGATGATGGGAATGATTATTAATTTCCCGCTTCAAACCTTCTTACTGTGGCTCACAATAGATAATTGGAGCTGGACAAATACTTTATTAATTTCTATTTTTACCCAAACAATCCTTACGCTTGTTGCATTGATTAGGGTTTATTCTATTCGCATGCGGTTTACCAGAGGTAAATTTTAAGAATTTTTTGCTGCCAGCTTGGATTTAATCTCTGCATGAGATTCTCTGGTAATTTTGTACCTAGCATAAAAGAATACAGCAATAAGACCCCAAATCATTGCAAAGGGCCCATCAATTAGACCTAATTTAAAAATAGTCTCTTCTGCAATTTCTCCTGGCACTGCCTTGGTTGGAAAGGCAATAAAATCTAGCGCAACTCCAGTAATTACATGGCCAATGCCATTGGATGTTTTAGAAAATAAACTTCTAGCCGCGTAAAAAATACCTTCTTGCCTAATGCCAGTGTTGAGCTCATGCTCATCTGCTATATCTGCCAGTGCTGACATGACACTAATATGTAAGATAGAGCCGCACACTGATGCAAAAGATCCAAAAAAAATAATCATGATCACTAATTCCCATGAGCCCCTTTCAGGTGCGAGCCCTAGAAGAGCAATGTTTGCCGATGCAGACCAGAAAATAGTGAGCCCAAGGACCGTAGCCACAATTACAATCGGTTTATCAAACTTTTGATGGAGTTTTGCCGTGAGAAAAAACCCAAAAGCATAACCAAGGATATTATTAATGATCAGCCATCCAATTTGTTGAGGGGCCAGCTCATAGAAAAATGTGCCCATATAAATTGAGATAGTTTCATGGGTACCAATCAACATGGAAAGGAAGAACATCCCAACCAATAGCCGCGCATAATTTCTATTACTTATTGCTCCGATAATATCTTGAAATAAATCTCTTAATTGAACTTTTTCATCATCATGCGAAGGTTGTTTTAGATATGGAATCCGATCTTTAGTGAAATAAGCTGAGGAAAGAATGCAGAGGGAAATCAGTGCCATGCTAAAAATGGCTATGGGTGTGTAAGACTCTTGATAAAGCTGCCCTATTTTTTCGCCTGCAAAAAATGGAAAGATTAAAAACCAAACAAATATATGCATGATAATTACGCCCATGTAGCCAAACAGATTGTTATAACTCATGACCCTGCTGCGTTCTATGTAATCATCAGATAGCTCGGCGCCAAGTGCTAAATGTGGAACAGCAAATAGGGTAATGCTTAGCCTTAAGATAATTGTAGAAAAAATAAGCCACCCAAATAGCCCATATTCAGACAACCCATCTGGAGGGAAAAACATGAGATATATCGCAATAACCGTTGGGAAGGGTGCTGCAAACATAAACGGATGCCTTCGACCAAGCTTGGATACATAACGATCAGAAATAGAGCCCATCACAGGGTCAGAAATTGCATCAAAAATAATGGCAATTAGAACTGCAAGACCTGTTAGTGATCCAGAAAGGCCCAATACTTGGTTATAAAAAAAGAAGGTGAGACCAACAAAGACCCAATTAGTTACACCTTCACCAGTGGCACCAATACCAAAAGCTAATTTAGTTTTTAAGGTTAGTTTGTCTGTGCTCAAATTTATCCTTTTGCTTTATTCTAGCCTTGAAATGCTCTTTAGGTAAAATAACTGCATGCGATTAAAAATGTACCAAGTTGATGCGTTTGCATCGACCCTTTTTTCAGGGAATCCAGCTGCGGTTGTAATTTTAGAATCTGTGATTTCAGATAATTTGATGCAGTCTATCGCGTCAGAAAATAACCTCTCAGAAACAGCTTTTGTAAATATTAATGAAAGCCCAATATCCATTAGATGGTTTACTCCAACCTTAGAGATTAACCTGTGTGGGCATGCAACTTTGGCTAGTGCCAAAGTGTTATTTGAGCATTTTCCTAATCTTGTTGGTAATGAGATAGCCTTTAATTCCAAAAGTGGCACCTTAAAAGTTATTAAGCAAAAGGAGACTATTTGCCTTAATTTTCCAGCCGATGATCCACTTCTCCAGGAAATGGATATTATCTTCTCAGAAGCACTTGGAGAATTACCTTCCCAACTCCTCAAAGGAAAAGATGATTACTTAGCAGTTTTTTCAACCGAGGAGCAAATCCGAAGCATAAGACCTAACTTTGAAAAATTATCTACAATTAATTCACGTGGAGTAGTGATTTCAGCTCCTGGAAATGATGTAGATTTTGTATCTAGGTGTTTTTATCCGCAAACTGGAGTCAATGAAGACCCAGTTACAGGCTCTGCTCACACCATGCTCATTCCATATTGGGCCAGCCAGCTTAACAAGAATGAATTATTAGCCCAGCAAGTTTCTGAAAGAGGCGGCCTTCTTGGTTGCAAGCTAGGCGAAGACAGAGTTTATATTTCAGGCAGAAGTATCATTTACTTTGATGGCTTTATTACAATCGTATAAACTTTAACTTTAATAATTTCGGAGAGAACTAATGTCTACTTATATTATTTACGCTTTGTTACTTGCTTTGCTTCAAACATGGCTAATTCCTGCTGCATTCAACATGAAAAATTTTCCTTGGCTGGGTTCGAACAGAGACGAGTCTATGCCTCATGAGTTAACAGTCATGGCCGGGAGAGCCGCGAGAGCAAATACAAATTTACAAGAAACTCTGCCTATATTTTTGGGCTTGGCTTTACTGTCCATGCATCTATCTATTGATGTGACTGCAGTGGCATGTTGGTGGCTTGCTTTTAGGGTAGGACATCTAGTGACGTACATTGCTGGTTTTGCAAGAGTAAGAACATTGTTATGGCTTGGTTCAATTGTTTGCTTGGTGATGATGGCGCTAGCATTAATCTAAGTAAAAACAATTTTTTACAATAAAAAAAGGGGGCTTCAGCCCCCTTTTTAATTAGATAAAATATTATCTTTGGTTATCCTTTAGCTATTAGGATTAATTAAGAATTTTTCTCCAGTGGCTTGTTTGGCATATACCATTAAAGCCTCAAGAGTTAATGCACCCTCCAAAGAAACTTCTTGAGTATAGGTGCTGGCAAAAGTTGTTTTAATTTCATTCGCAACACGAGCTTGAAGCTCGCCTACTTTTTCAAATCCAACTTTTCCAAGGAACGGCGTTAATAGAAATCCACCTATGCCCCAATACATGCCAAATGTTCTATTATTTGGAAGTGTAATGCCTGATTGATTAAGACCCCCATAAATATAAACTTGCTTATGTTCTGTTGATCCATAGGGGCTATACTCAGTTGCATTTTTTCTAGCTGCAACTTCCATGCAGGTAAGAATTTTTCCAGCCAATTCTCCACCACCAGTTGCATCAAATCCAAGAGTGGCTTTTGTTTCTGTAATCGCTGCAGTTAACTGCTCCATAAAATCATCATCAGAAGAGTTACAGACAAACTGGGCACCAATAGATTTTAATAAATCAACATGCTCTTGCTTGCGAACAATATTAACAAGTTGGACTCCATCATCTGCACATATCTTGACAAGCATTTGGCCCAAGTTTGATGCTGCAGCAGTAT
>Ga0233432_10006240_pt1 | contig 10207 bp, 10 predicted proteins | sample SI_122_August201_6_FD_179870 | JGI IMG/M metagenome (GOLD analysis project Ga0233432, IMG submission 179870) | Seawater microbial communities from Saanich Inlet, British Columbia, Canada - SI_122_August2016_10_MG | ecosystem: Environmental > Aquatic > Marine > Inlet | place: Canada: British...
GCGCGCCCACGTCGCCCCCGCTGATCGGCACGGGGTTCCTTCGGTTTCGGGGTCCGCGACGCGGGGCGCGCGTTTGGGCGCGGGGGTCGGCCACGGCGCGCGTTCGTCCGCGCTTCGCCGCGGAGCGCCCTCGCGCGGAGGCTCGGCTCTCCCTCCTCGCGCGGTGAGCGACGACGTTGCGATGGGTCTGTTCTCCGCGGCGCAGTCCGCGGATGACGTGGTGATGGGCCAACTCTCCGGCGGCGTGACGCCCGTGACCTTCGCGGCGGTGCTCGCCGCCGGCCTGGTCACGTCGTTGTCGCCCTGCACGCTGTCCGTGCTGCCGCTCACCGTCGGGTACATCGGCGGGTACGTCGAGGTACTGCCCGCGGAGACGGCGGAGGGCGCGTCGGACGAAGCGCGAGCGGCGGCGAAGCGCGCGAAGGATGCGGCTCTGGCGGCGAATGGCGCCGCGTTCGCGTTCGGACTCGCAACCACTCTGGCTCTGCTCGGGGCTTCCGCGGCGGCGCTGGGTCAGGCGTACGGGCAGAACCTGGGAGACGGTTTGCCCATCGCCGTCTCCGTGCTCGCCGTCGTGATGGGGCTCAACCTGCTGGAAGTCGTGATGGTCCAGTTCCCCTCCTTCGGTGAAAACTTTGACGCGCGCGAGCTGGGTAAGGAGATTCCCGCCGCGCTCAAAGCGTACGTCGCCGGCCTCGCCTTCGCGCTCGCCGCGTCGCCGTGCTCGACGCCCGTGCTGGCCACGCTGCTCGGCTACGTCGCCAGCAGCGGCGACCCGGTGACGGGCGGCGCGCTGCTGTTCACGTACACCAGCGGGTACGTCGCGCCGCTGCTGGTGGCGGCGACGGCGACGGGGAGCCTGAAAAACATCGTCTCCGCCAGGCAGTACACCTTCTGGGTCACGCCGGCGTCCGGGTTCGCGCTCGTCGCCGGCGGAACCTACGGGTTCCTCTCAAGAGTCGCGCCGTACGTTAGTCACGGGTGAGTGCGATACGGCGTGGTGGGCGGATGATGAAACCCTCGAGTTGTTGTATTTACGAAAGGAGTACTTACTATGATATTCATCTTCGCGTCGCGCGTTACGGAGATGAGTTCCTAGGAACGCGTCGCGGAGCGAGACGAGACTGTTCGAAGATTGCTCGAATTTGCGTCATCCGCCTCGCCACGCCGCGAGTTCCCTGAGCCCCTCGAGCAGCTTTTCGCGCCCCACGGCTCGCAGACGCTCGATGTTGGCTTCTGGGATACTCTCCGTGTCCGGGTGCGCGTCCACCGCGCGGGACACGTCCACGGACCGCAGCAGGTGCACGGTCGGATACGGCGAGCGGTTGGTGTAGCTCCCCGGGTCGCCGACTTCCTCGCCGGCAAACTGGTACTCGGGGTGAAACGTCGCCAGCTGCACTTTGTCCGTCACGCCCTTGTCTTCCAGGATCTCCTCGCACCGCTCCGCGACGGCGAGGAACAGCACGAAATCTTCCGCCAGCGCGCGGACGTAGGGCACGGCGATGAGCGTCGTGGAGGGCTCGGATAACTCTCTGTCGCGCCACCGCGGCGCCGCGGCGGGGTCTTTGTCGTCGTTGTTACCCTCCGCCGCCGCGTCCGCCTCATCCCCCTCCTCGTCGTCGTACGCCTCGTCCGCGTCGGTGTACGTCCCGCAAAGGAGGTCCACCTCGGAGGCGAAGGTCTGGAAGAACGCGTCGGTCGAGTCGTGCTCGCACACGACGAGTTTCAAGCCGTCGTTCGCCCTCGGCGCCTTGGCGAACGGGCACAGGTTGTACCCGATGACGCGGTCGTCAACCCACCGCAACGTGGCGGTCCTCACGTCATCCGGGGAGGGAGGCGACGCGCTGGATGCCGCTGAGGCGACCGCGCGCGAAGGCAGGGGCCTAGCGCGCGGCCCCGCGCGGGCCACGGAGGCCGCCGCGCGAACCGCCGCGCACGCGAACGCGCGCATCGGGTCTGTCGTCCGCGCGTGCGAAAAGGATGCTTTCAGAGTGAAGACTGCACGTCCGACGGAAAACGACCTTCAGACGCGCGCGCGCGTTTCGAGTCAATCCGTCGCCTCCCCTCGGCTCGGCGCGTCCCGAAACGCACGAAAAGCGAGCGCACATCAGCGGTTCAGAAACGACGTTCTACTTCGTCGGTAGTGTATCTCTCGTGTGTTACATACTATGTCTCTAAACCGTCCCTACTGTGTTTGTGATGCGCTACCGCGTCGATGTCCCCTCCGAATGTTTGTCACTCGCCTCGTCTCCGTCCGCGCGCCGAGACGCACGGCAGCCAGAAGAGCCGCTCGCCGCGTTTCGTGTCGCCGTCGTCGACGAGCGCGACGCCGCATTTGACCAACTGCTCGCATGCGCTCCTGGCGCGCTCGCGCGTCCACCCCATACCGGACGGGGGAGGCGCCTCCAGAGCCGAACGACTCACGCACCCGACCGGATACATTCCGCGTTGGGCGGTTGCTTTTTTCTCGGCGGAGATTGAGACGTCGCCGTCGCCGGCGCGGACGACGCGCGCGCCCTCCGCGGCGACGCGTATCACCTCTGCTTGGTCCGGCGAGAACTCCACCGGGACGCTTCGGATCACCTTCTTCCCGCCCACCGTCAGCACCTTCCACCCCCCGCCCAGGCACTGCAGTCGCTCGATGGCTCGCAGCAGGTCGTCCTCGGAGACGGGCTGCGCCGCGCGGCCCCTCCGAGCCAACACCAGCGACATGAGCCTTGTCAGCTCGCACAGACCTCCGTCCTGCGCTTTGCTCGCCAAACACGCCTCGGCCACCTGCACGCCGAGCTCGTAGTAGAAGTCGCCGAACCCGAGGAGCTCCGTCCAGAAGCCCTTGTTGCTGGCCAGCGGGTCCACGCCCACGTTCGCGCACATCTTGTGGAACTGCGCGCGGAACACGGGGTCCGCGCGGATCTCAGCCTTGTGCTTCAGCGCGAACGCCTCCAGCGACGCGCGGAACCGCACGAGCTGCGCGCGCATCGCCTCGAGGTGCTGGCGCTCGGCATCTTCGCCCACCACGCGAAGCGCGACGCTCGCGTCGCGGCGCTGCTGGATGCCCGCGATGCCGGGACGGCGACGCATGGGGCTGCGCGGGTGCCCAATGACCCGAGGAATGCGAAGTCGCCAATGTTGGCACTCGCCGAATGAGTTTCGGGCCGAAGTTTAAAAATCTTGGAGCAGGCGAGGGCCCTCGAGGCCCTCGAGGCACCGAGCGTCTCGACCGCGCAGCCACTTCGCCGCGCGCGCGTCCGTCACCCTCTGCGCTAGGATGGTTGCGTCGCGCGCGGGCGCCCCCGCGCGAGGCCGCGACCGCCGCGACTCGTCCGCGTCGTCTCCTGAGTACGGCACGAGATTCGCGACCGGCGCGAGTCTCCCCCCGAACGCGCCCTCCGAGGATGAGACGTCCACGTCCCGCCCCGGCGGGGACACGGGCCACGTCGAGCTGGTCCTCCGCGACCTTGAGTGGTTCATGCGCGCGCCTCCCCCGTACGTGCGCGTCTCCGCGCGCTGGTGGGGAGACGACCTCGTGGCGGACGCCGCGAGGCCGTGGGTGGGCTTGGACTCGGCGCGCGACGCCGACGCGACGTTCGTGTTCCCGGTGGTGGCCAAGCCCGCGGGCTTCGCGCGGTACTGCCGCGACGCCGCGATGCTCGCGCTGGAGTTCGCGGACGGGCGCACGGGCAGAGTCGCGGCGGTCGCCAGCGTGGACGTCGCGAGGCTCGACCTCGGCCGACCCGTGCTGGGCGCGCGCGCGCTGCGCACGCGCGGCGGCGCCACCGTCGGGTCGGTCCGCGTCGAGATGCGCGTCGACTTCCGCCCCGACCGAGTATCGTCGTTCGAGCGGAACGAGCGACTCGCGGAGGCGGAGTGTGCGGAGACAAATGCGGGGAGTGATACTGCGTCGAGCGAAAACGGTTTCGACGACGACGTCGAAGGCGACGCCGAAAGAGTCGACGCCGACGAAAACGGCGCGTCCCCGACGAAAACGGACGCCGCGTCTCAGGGTTCGCGCCAAGCTCTGCGTTTGGGAACGAAAAGAAACGTCTCGCCCGAGACGTCCCGCCGCCTGGACGCGGCGCGCGCGCGTTCTCGGGCGAACGCCGAGCTCGCCGAGAGGAAACGAAGCGCGAGGAGGCGCAGAAAGGAAAAGAAGGAGAGACACGCGCCGCGCGACGCCGTCGAGGCGTGCGAGATGCTTCGCCGCGAGATTGACGCCGCGCTGGCGCTGGACGGCGCCGAGGCGGGAAGGATGATTGACGAGGAAATCGCGAGGAAAACGTTTGACGACGGACCCGGGCTAAAGCTGTACGACGCGTGGGTGCGCTCGGCGGCGTCCCTGGATCTCGGAAGCCTTGTTGGTCTCGCGAAGGAAGGTGTGAACGACGGTCAAACGTCGGTTCGCTCGAGCGGCGAGACGACGCGTTCGGAGCGCGACGCCGCGACGGCGTGGCTCGGCGGGACCGAGGACGACCCGGACGGCGAGACAAACGCCGACGACGCCGCGGCGTGCGCCGAGGAGGCGCTCGTGTGCGCGTTGGCTCGGTTCGCCGACGAGAAAGAGAGCGACGAAACCGAAACCGAGACCGAGACCGAAAACGCGCCCGCCGCCGACCCCGACACCGAGCGTTGCATCGCGTCGGCGGCGGCGACGGCGTTGGCGGACGCGCAGCTCGACGACGTGGACGGCCCGCCCCCCGACCCGGACATCGAGCTCCGTCTGACGCTTCACGACGGCTCGGTGCGCGCGCTCGCGTCTTCAGTAAAGAACGAAACCGAAGCCGAAACCGAAAACGTCCTGGTGGTGATCGTGAAGGGCGGCCACCCCTTCCCGGCGGGCGAGCTGGCGCGCGTCGCGCTGGGGGGCGTCGGCGCGCGTTATGCGGGCACCGCGCGCGTCGCTCTGCCGAGCGCCGCGGCGGATGCCATCGTGGACCCCGCGAAGAAGACGCCCGTGATGGCGCTGGAGGTGTGGGACCCTTTGGACCTGGTGGCGGCTAGGCCCCGAAGAAACAAAAGCGCCGAGACAAGAATAACGAATCTTCCTGAGACGCGAAGACGAAGCGACGACGCCGACGACGCCGACGCCGCCGACGTCTCCTTCGCGGCGCTCTTCGGCGATTTCAAACGCGCCGACCCGCGCGCCGTGCGCGGCGTCGTGGCGGTGGGTCTGGACGCGCTCGCGAACGACGTGCGGCGCGCGAGGCGCCGCGCGGCGGAGAACCGCCGGTGGGGACTCGTGGAGCTCGAGGCGTCGACGAACGACAGACCGTGTTTCGACGGCGTCGTCGGCGTCGAAAACGTTTCGACGAATGACTCTCCTCGCGTCTCCTTCGACGGATCGCCTTTAAACCGCGTCTTCGAGGTGCGCGGCGTGTTTGACGGCGCGACGCACGGGTTTCTGGGCGTCGAGGCGGGCGTGGTGAACGATCGTGTCCGCGCGCAGAGACACTGAGAAGAAACGTTGGAATGGCTCAGGAGTGTTTCTGTTTGTTTGTATCATACAACCGGGTACAACTCTACGGTAGGTTTTTTAAGCGTCGAAGCATACGGTCGTCCTTCGCGCGAATCAAATCACCTCCCGTCAGATCATCTTGGGCGCGTACGTGTGCTGCGGCGGGAGCCACGTGGTGTTGTACACGGCCCCCTGGTCGCCGCTCTTCCACCCCGGCACGCCGGCCATGATCTTGTCCTCGCTTTTTTGGCGTTCCTTCACGGACGCGACGTACCGCCGGTCCTCCTCCGCCTGCAGGAACGGAATCAGCACCGCTCGCGCGTTGAGTTTCTCCTCCTTCAATCCCCGCCGGCGCGCGTTCCCTTGGCCGACTTGGTAAAACCCGTACACCATCGCCCCCAGGTACGCGCCGAAGAACGCCAAACCAGTGGGGCCCGTGCTCGGGATGCGGCGCGCGTAACGCACGCTCGGGTACCCGCCGGGGGGAGGGCCGTCCTGCGTTTCGTTCGAAGCCGAATGTCGGCGTCGGTCGCATTCGCGAGAGGGCGATGAATGATGGAAGAGACGGTGTCAGGGTTTGTTTCGGGTGCCGATGCGCTCCGTCGCGCGCGGGATGGGGGTCGACGCGACGCGGCGCCGGTCGCTTCGCGCGCGCCAGACGATGCGCGCTCTACCGAGAGACGTACCTGCATGACCGGCATGTCCATGACGGTCTTCATCCCCTTGATGCCGCGCACGGTCGTCTCGGTCATGGTGCCCGGGAAATCGACCGATCGGTCGCCTCGCGAGCGAAAAGACCGAACGCGGAGTGTCCGGGTAACGCGCGCGGCTCGAGCGGCGAGCGCGCGACTTTCGGTCCGACGCGGCGGGGCGCGAGGGGAGGTGTCGCTCGCGCGACGGGGTCGAGGAGGTCGCCGGAAAAGCGCCCAGATGACTGGCGTCGGTGCGTACGCGACCGGGCTTTCATGGCGCGTGCGAAGAGAACGTTGCGGAACCGCGCAATCTGGCCGTCAGCGTGTTTGCCCATACGAAACTCGAAGCCTGCTCTGTCACTGCATCGATACGCCGATCGACGCCAACTCACAGAAGACAAACTCGGAGACGTCTCGGTGCGCTCGCTCCGCCCCGTCACTCTCACCGCGCGGAACCGCCGAAGGGACTCAACGTGCGTCCTCCCCGCCCCGCGTCGTTTCGCGCGATGCGTCGCCTCGGCGCGAGTACCCCGCTCCGCGCGTCCGAAAGTCGCGCGATTCGCCGATCGTCGCGCGCGTCGTTAGGGCAATCGGTCGCGGATGATATTTCCACCGGCCTCCTGCGGACGGGCGACGCCGCGCGGCGACGACGCCGCGCTCGAGAGCGTCGCCTCGATTCGCCCGACCGCGACGCGTCTCGCGCCGCTCTCGCGATGCTGCCGAGCTCACGTTTGGCACGCCTCCCGCCGGACCCGCTGACCTTCCCTCCCCCTCGCGGAACGTTCCCTAAACATCAGTCGCACCATGGACGACGAAGACCCGGTCGACTCTCGCCCCGACCTGGAGGAGGCGTGCAAGCCCAAGTGCGCCAAGTTTCTGACGGCGTACGAAGGGTGCGTCGGGCGGGTGGAGAAGGACACCACCGGGGAGGCGCACTGCACCGGCCAGTACTTCGACATGTGGGGGTGCATCGACAAGTGCGTCGCCCCCAACCTGTTCAAGCACACCAAGTGAGGGGGGTAAGGCGGCGCGACGCGGCGCGGCGCGGCGCGTCGCGCGCCGGCGATTTCCGTTTCTGAACGACGCGAGCGAGTATGATAAAACGTCGTTCGTGATTTTAAACATCGGCGCGACGAAAGCGCTTTCATCTCGACCACCACCTCCGCCTTTGACCCGAACGCGGGCATCGTCACCTCTCGCCGTCCGTTCCCGTCCATCGCAATTCAGGGTCTTCGTGGAAACCGAACGCGCCTCTCGCGTCGTCGTCCGCGCGGATATCCGCGCGCAACAATCGTCTCCCGCCTCCGCCCGTCTCTCCCCTCGGCCTCTCGAACCTGGCTCGCGCCTCCGCGGCCGCCCCCGAGGTGGCGCGCGCCTTCAGCTCCTGCTCCGTCGGGCCGAACACGTCGATGAGCGGCGCGTACAGAGGCCGCGTGAACATCACCAGGAGCATGACTATCGGCGTCAGAAACAAACACGTGCGCACGCGCTTGGTGCCTTGCAGGTGACTCTTCATCACGTTCTTCACGTTGAGCTTGGTTTTCCCGGATCTGCCTTGCCCCACCCCGGCGTCGTTCGACGCGGACTCGCCATCCCCCATGTCGAGCTCCACGTCCAAGACGTCCTCCAGGGACTCGCTTACGTTGCTGTCGACAGGTTTAGATCTTCGGTCGACGCAACCCAACGCGATGCTGCGCAGCATCGGCCGCCGCGACCCCCGAGTGATCCGCTCGGAACATTTTCCACGCTCTTCGACGATTTCGTCGGACGCGTCCTCGCCCGCGCGTGTTTTTTCGAACTCGGCTCCCCCGTGACCGCACAACGAGCCGCGACGCATGCTTCCGCTTCGCGCGTACGGAGTCGCGCTCGCGTCTATGCTGGCTGGCGCGAGCGTCGTGCACTACGTCTACCAACCGGACCTGACCATCCCCGGCTACGAACGACCGGCGGAGACCGCCAAGCGGTGAGATTCGTTACGACGATGGCGAGCTCCACGGCACACCTCGACGCCGTCACCGCGGGGTGGTTCACCCCCCGAAGACTGCTGGCTCTGTTCTGCCTCATGTCGCTGCTGGTGTACGTGGACCGCGGCGTCATCAGCAGCGCCGCGGTGAGCGGGTCGCCGCGCGTCGGCGCGCACGATCCCGGGAGCGGCCTGCAGGGCGAGTTCGGCATCGGGTACGCGCTTTTCGGTGCGCTTCAGGCGGCGTTCATGCTCGGTTTGCTGATCGGCGCGCCCGCGTTCAGCGCGATGGCCAAGACCTGGAACCCGTTCAAGCTCATCGGCCTCGGGCTCGCCGGGTGGACGCTCGCCACGGCGGGGTGCGCGACGGCGACGACGTACGGCGCTTTCTTTGTCTGCCGCGTCTTCGTCGGCCTCGGCGAGGCGTCCTTCTGCGCGCTCGCGGCGCCGTTCATCGACGACTTCGCCCCGAACGGTCGAAAAACTGTCTGGCTCGCGATGTTCTACCTCTGCATACCGCTCGGCGTGGCGGGCGGGGTGATGTTCGGAGGCGCCATCGCCGGCGCGCCCGAACGGTTCAAACTCGGGTGGCGCTGGGCGTTTGGATTAGAAGCGCTCGCCATGTTACCCGTGGCGCTCTTCTGCCTTGTCTCCAAGCCGATACCCATGCGCGGCGTGGACGAGCGAGCCGCGCGGGGTCAGGAGGCGGACGCGCGCGACGAGGAGGAGGCGGACGCGCGGGACGAGGAGGAGACGGAATCGAGATTCGAAGAAGAAGCGCTGCTTGCAGAGGGCGACGGGGAGGACGCTCCGGACCGAACGGAGGACGGCGACGCGACGCGAGAAGGCGTCGAGAGGATTCGATCGATCGAATCAGAATCATCCTCCGCGGCGGAGGATTTCGCTTCCCTGCGCCGCAACCGCGCGTTCCTGGTGGCGCTCGCCGGTTACGTCGCGTACACCGGGACGGTGGGCGTGTACGCGGCGTGGGGTCCCAAGGCGGGCTACGGCGTCTACGCAAACGACCTGGGCTCGCCCAGCAAATCGGACGTCGCGCTCGGAGGCGTCACCGTCGTCGCCGGCGTCGCCGGGACGCTGGCGGGCGGCGTCGCCGCCGACGCCGCGGGCGCGTCCGTTCGCTCGGCGATCCGCGTCTGCGCCGTCTGCGGCGCCGTCGCGTTCGTGTTCCTGGAGCTGGCGTTCTGGGTGGACGCGTTTCCCGCTTTCCTGGTTCTCTTCTTCCTCGGGCAGACGTTCGCGTTCGGCGTGCAGGCGCCCGTCAACGCCGTCGCGTTGCGGTCGGTGCGCGCGCGCGAACGCCCGACGGCGTGCTCGCTCGTCACGGTTTGCATCCACCTGCTGGGAGACGTGCCGACGCCGCCTCTGTTCGGGCTCGCGCTGGAGAGCGCCGCCGGGACAGGAGCGCCCACGCCGGGGAACTGGCGCGCCGTGCTGGGGGGATTCACGGCGCTCATGGCGGTCGCCGCCGCGACGTGGGCGACGGGGGAGGCTGCGATAAAAAAAATGCCGGGGGAGGGGAGGCGAGAGGGAACGCAAATTTCGCGCGCCGAGACGGGGGCGTCTTCGGAACGAGGGGAGCGCGGAGGAGACGGCGAATTGTCCGGCATCCACCCTGGGGGCGACCTCGGTTCCGAGTCCGCGACGGTACCGTTTTTGTCCGGCGGTGCGGAGGGAAGCGCCGCGCGAGGACGAGCGAGGACGAGCGAGTAGGGAGACGCCGCGCGCGCGCGGTTGTGTTTTTTCTTTTTTGAGGAGGAGACGAAAACGGGACCTCTGTCAAACGACGCGCTCACGCGCAATTCGCAAAAATCTCCGGAGGTCGCGACCACGGCGTTGGACAGATGAATTCAAAAAAACGGACGTGCCGACGCTGGCGCACTCGCGTCGCGCGCTCCTCCTCGGCCGCGCGTACCGGGCTGCCGCCGCGATGGCCACGCTGCCGTACGTCACGGTGGACGCGTTCACCACGGTGAAGTTCCGCGGGAACCCCGCCGCGGTGGTCGTGTTCCCGAAGGAAAACACCGCGGATGCGCTGGATTTGAGACAACGACAGGCGGCGAAGGGGGCGGTCGTGTGGAC
>Ga0233432_10006244_pt1 | contig 10202 bp, 8 predicted proteins | sample SI_122_August201_6_FD_179870 | JGI IMG/M metagenome (GOLD analysis project Ga0233432, IMG submission 179870) | Seawater microbial communities from Saanich Inlet, British Columbia, Canada - SI_122_August2016_10_MG | ecosystem: Environmental > Aquatic > Marine > Inlet | place: Canada: British...
CATCGTTCTATCCCAGTACCATATGGCAGCTCAATCATCGGGAAGTTGGCCTTCTCCAGAAATCGGCTTGATGGGCATCGACCCATGGCGTAGTCAGTTTCACATGGAGATGATTTGGTGGCACCTAGCTCACTATGGACTGTGGGGCCGTTGGCACATGGCCGAAAAAGCTTTAGATTGTTACCAAACTTTCCTGCCTTCAGCCAAAGCGTTAGCTAAGCAATTGGGTTACAAAGGTGCGATGTGGCCCAAGTCCGTAGGACCCGAGGGCCGCAGTGCCACTTGGGGCGGAAACACTGCTCTACTTTGGAAACAACCTCACCCCATCTTTTTTGCCGAACTCGAGTACCGCATCAAACCAACTCAGGAAACCTTAAATAAATGGGCAAAGGTGTTGGATGAAACAGCTGAACATATGGCCGATTACCCAGTCTGGGACGAGAGCCGGCAATGCGCTTCTCTCACCCCCTGCATTCTTCCCAGTGAAAGTGGCAAAACGAGAGATGGCCTCTTTGATATCGTCTACTGGCGTTGGGGAATACAAAAAGCCCAAGAGTGGAGAGAGAGACTTGGACAAAATCGCAAACCACAATGGGATGAGCTCTGTCAAAAACTCGCTCCTCTTCCAACCATCGATGGCATCTATGTTCGAACCGATGAAGAAGGAACCAAGCACAATCAGAAGAATCATAGTCACCCCGACCCCGTGGGCATCTACGGTATGTTACCTCTCACGGAGGGAGTCGACATCGACACCCATACAAATACCCTCAACAAAATCTGGGAAACCTGGAACTGGGATCGATGCTGGGGCTGGGATTTCCCATGGACCGCTATGGCTGCAGCCAAGACGAACCAGCCCGAATTAGCCGTCGATGCCCTTCTTAAAGAAGCTGGAGACCGGAACCATTACGACGAAACAGGGCTCAATCTCGGAGGCCCTTGTTATTACCTCCCAGGAAACGGTGGCCTCCTTTATGCTGTGGCCCTGATGGCTGCTGGATGGGATACTTCTGATGACCAAAAACATGCCCCTGGCTTCCCACAAGATGGCACGTGGACCGTTCGGTGGGAGGGGCTCGACAAAGCCCTATAAACACCATTCAAACACATCGACCTACAACTCATGTCTAGCCTAAGACGGTGATGTCATCAGCAGTCCTTCCTTCAAGTCTTCTGGTTTACAATTAGGCGGCAACCGATACGTTTGTGGCTGAACCATCTGCCGCTGCTTAGGGTTGAGGCGTTTCAATAAATCCTTCGAAGGAAGGTAGCCATATCGAGAGTTACCCCATGCTGGGCCATAACGATAGATCACTGTTTTTCTCAACCCATCGTTCTCTCGTTCTGCTGAACCATGACAAATTGCGTCAACAAAGATTAGCACATCTCCCTTGTTGAGATATACCTCTATTGTACGCTCGTAATCAGCGAGCTCGAAACCTGCACTTTTTCCAGGAAAAGCAAAGTTCGCTTTGTGAGATCCCGGTACCACTAAGGTTCCACCATCACCGGGTCCAATGTCAGATAGAGGGATGAAGACATTCACCTGACCACATTGAAACTTTCCATTGTGATGACTGAACTGAGTTCGCTTTGTTCGAGTGTGTCCCCCTGAGTGCACACCAATTCGTTCACCCTTACCTCGAATCAAAGCAAAACATTCATCGATATAAAGAGGGCCAAGAAAAGAATCAAAGTCATCTTGATTGCCCACAAAATGTTTCACATGTTCTAGATAGGCAGGGTGGTCGATCAACCTTTCAAAGGCACTCCCCGCTTCATAAATCTGTTGATAACTCTTTCCTCTATCTGGAGCGAGATTCTCACGGTGGATGTGCCCATGCCATTCATTCATTCCAATATTGGGGATCGAATCCAATTGGCTTTCCAATCCAGCGACCTCATCGTCTCTGAGAACTTGTCTTAAAATAACAAATCCGTTAAGGTCAAAGTTGTAGATGTCTAAATCTGAAATCACGATCAATTCTCCAGTGTTAGCGGTTTATGAGGAGGGGTTCTTCTACCCGTTTTAAGGCCTCTTCAAAACATCCTTCAGCTATGTCAGACATCAATAGAGCCTGCTCCCAACGGTCACACTCTTCTCTCATCTCACCTCTGTGGTCCAGAAAGGTTCTGGCGTAAGACATCGATGGTGGAAGTAGTTCCGGATTAAAAGGCAAGACATCACCCGGCTTTGACTGAGTCAGAAAACCTACCATTGAACGAGTCCACATCTCCTTAAACGTGGCAACATTTTCTTCGTCTTCTTTAAAAGAAGTCTGAATATTGCAGGAGTCACCAATTCTTCCGTGAAAAAACCTCGTCCGTTGAAAAACAGGTTCAAGGAAATTAAGTTTCTCATCAATCGAACCATAGGGCATCTCTAGTCCTGTGTACCAATGAGAAAAGTCTCCGTTGAATCTGATTTCCGGATGTCGGTTCACCATCTCCACCGTACGCCATATATCTTGGCACATCGTAGCACGATGGGTTTCAATAAAGACCGGGATATTGTATTTCTGGCTTGCCGCCAAGACTTCATTCACATAAGCATCGATGAGAGCATCGCTCTCCATTCCCCATCCGACGTGGGTGCTCAAGGCTTCATAACCCTTCTCCTTCCGGTCTTTCACCAAAGTATCAACCACTCCAGGCTCACTGGTTCTAAAACTACCTGTCGATGCTAGCCCAGCCTCTCGGCAAAGCTCAGGTTTCCCACCTTGAACCCCTTCATAACCAGCTTCTTTTATCGCCAACATCAATTCCAAACCTTCAGCCTTTGGAACTGATGACCACAACGGCAATTCAAGAAGGGTTCCCCAGTTGATATCTCGCCTCAACCTTGGAGCTCGCTGGCTTCCATCATTCAAGTTTTCAATCATGCCGCGGTGTTCCTCTCGCCAAAAACTTCCAAGAGACTTTCACACTGAGATGGTGATACTTGAAAGAAAAGTTTCTTCGAGGTGTAGTTCTCCCAGATATTAAGAATTTCTTCACATTCTAGTTGATAATATGATTGAAAAATTTGGCCCTTTCCCAGAGAATCTATTTTCTCATTCAATTCACTCCAATCCTCGTCGTAATAACCTTCTCCTGGCATCCACTGAATCATGTCTAATTTTTCTATGGAACACACACTCTCGACGTGCTGAAGCGCATCGGGTCCATCGAGATGATAAATACTATTTTGCGTTGACTCAATCTCGTGGATTAAATGAGATAATTCAAATTCATCGAACATCTCAGAGCTCACCATGCAAGATATGTCACACTGAGGAACATCGACAATACCCTCACTATACATACCAAAACGGTTCAAACTCCCCCACCTGGGAGTCTCTAAAATCTCGGAAAAACTCTTCCTGACTTCCAACATGGCTAGATCAACTTGTTTAAGTGCGACTTTGACCACCTCGGGTACCATTGCCATCTCCAAAAGAATCGGCTGAACCCCCACCATGGCCGCCAAGCAGTCCAAACTTCCTTGAAGGTGAGTTCCTGTGATGATCAGCTTTCCATCACACTGTTCTCTAAATCGCTCAACGCACTCGACGGTTTTCAACCACCAAGGGTTCTCTTTACTAAAAACGATCTCAACATTCTCTAGATTGTCCAAAAAATGATCGGCCCAGTTGGTGCGACTCTTCTCGTTTCTTTTAATCTCAGCTCCCAACAATGCCGCAAAGTGATCTGGTGCAAAAGTGACCATAAAACTTGGAATGGCGTCTCCCATAAATTCATGGGTGTCTGCCCAACCCAAGGTTTGAGAAATCACTTGATCAATATCACCGAATGCACAGTCGTAGGGGCGTGGCTTTTTAATAGGCGTCACACCTTTCTTTGGCCGAATTGCATAAAGCAAAGGCCTAGAGCTCTCACCTTTCCAAAAAGTCGACCACCGTTCCTTGGATTCTCCAAAATTAGTTTTGCACTCCAACTCCATCTTGGCTCTCTATGTAAAAATCGTTCATAAAATACTCTTACTTTCAATAATTATGATAAATATATACCATTCAATGGTAAAATTGTTGCAATTACTAGACTCATGATGCAAGGAGACGACATGAAGCTTTCTCACGATTTGACCCCAAAAGGCTGATCTCAGTGTATCGAACTATTGAAAAACCGACCTATAAAGCCAAAACTTGGTCGAACTGGTTTCCAGATGAACTAAACCCCAAGGAGGTCTACCTCACTCACCTTGGCCAGACTCGTTGCCATGATCACTTCAAAATGCACCAGGTCATCAGGCAACTCACCTTTTATCTCTTCACTGAAGGAAAAGGGGTTTTCGAGATCAATCATCAGAGTCATTTGATCGAAGGGGGAGAACTCATGATCGTACGTCCTGGCTCTCACATCCATTATCACCATGAACCAAGTCACCCATGGCACTACCAATGGTTTGTTTTGGGTGGAGCTGAGGTTTCTTCTATCCTTGAATCTGCCAGAATCAACGAGATGGAGACTCGACTCAAAGGTGAGTGGTTTAAAAACTTATCCGAAGTATTTTTTAGGATTCAAAAACACTACCGCAATGATGACGTTTCAATCCTACGAGCTAAAGCCTTTGCCCTCGAAATATTAGCGATCATTCAAGAACAACAGGGCGGTCGTAGCGCTCAAACCCTATCATCCCTCTGCCTGAGGGCAAAAAACTTGATCGAAGAGGAATTCCATACTGGGTTACAAATCGAAGACGTAGCCAAACGACTCAAAGTTTCGAGATCAACCCTCTTTCGTCATTTCTCCCAAGAATATGGAGAGTCTCCCAAGGTTTTCCTCGATGAATTTCGACTATTACGAGCCGATGAACTTCTACAAAGAGGATTGATCAATGTTCAAGAAACCGCCTACGCCTGTGGGTTTCAAAACCCTCATTATTTTAGTCGTGCCTACAAAAAGTTCTTTGGCGCTTCGCCTGCCTTTAGAAAGGCAACTTCTTCATAACCTACTTTCACTAAAGTCTCCCTAGAGATTATCTCTGATGAATAAGCTCCACTACTCTAAAGCAGCTCAGCAATGGGAAGAAGCTCTCCCCCTTGGAAACGGGAGAATTGGAACCATGGTCTATGGTGGTTCTTCAAAAGAAAAACTCGAGTTCAATGACGACACGCTTTGGACTGGAGGCCCTGTGCAAGCTAAGAGTTACCAAATTCCAGAGAACCTTGAGCAGGTCAGATCACACCTTAGAAATAAGGATTACTCTCAAGCCTGTCAGCTGACGAGTGAGATGATGGAAGCTCATGATGTTCAGGCATACCAATTGGCCGGTGATCTTCACCTAGACTTTCACAACATGGACCCCGTCAACGACTATCACAGGGAACTTGACCTCACCAAAGCAATTGCCACAACCACCTTCAAAAAAGATGGCGTCGAGATGAAGCGAGAGTGCTTCGTTTCATCACCTCATCAGGTTGCTGCTTATCGAATCTCGAGTAACTCACAAGCTTGCATTTCCTTTGATCTTTCCACAAACTCTTTGATGCGTCATCAAATCAACTCTTCGAATAGAGAACTCACCTTGAAAGGGTCTTGCCCTCTTAAAACCGTGACTCGAAGAAAACCTCCTGTCTGGGAGAAAGATGGAAAAACAGGCATGCCATATGTCATGAAAACTCGAGTTCTTATCTCTGGAGGAGAGCTAAAGACTCACAACAATATCTTGAGCATCAGCGGTGCAGACGAAGTGACGATCTTAGTTGCTATCAAAACTGGGTACACCGATTGGGATCAACAGCCCTCTACAGATACTAAAACCATGGAAGCCACCTGCGATGCTCTTCTTGATCAAGCAGAAACTCAGGGATGGGAAAACTTAATAAACGAACACATCCATGATTATAACTCTCTTTATTCGAGAACATCTCTCGACCTTGGAGCACATGATGACCGCCCCACGAATGAGATCCTAGCAGCGAACCAGTCACCAAAAGACAATCATGCTCTGATCAATCTCGTTTTTAACTATGGGCGGTATTTAATGATCAGCTCTTCTCGAGCTGGCACTCAACCCACCAACCTCCAAGGCATCTGGAATAATCAGATCATGCCCGAATGGAGGAGTGACTATCACATCAACATCAACCTTCAGATGAACTATTGGCCCGCTGAAAACTGTAACCTCTCTGAGTGTGCTGAACCTCTCGTTCAGTACATCACTGATATCTCTAACTCAGGAAAAGACATCGCACAGATGGTCTATGGAGCTAGAGGCTGGTGTATGCACCATGCCAGCGATATCTGGCGCTACGCTCAAACGGCGGGGTCCTGCCCCAACTTTTCTCTCTGGCCTATGGGAGGAGCATGGCTATGCCAACACATCTGGGAACACTATCTTTTTAGTCAAGATAAAGCTTTCCTCAAAAGGGTTCTCCCCACCCTTAGAGATGCCGCTATCTTTTTTGTCGATTTTTTGATTGAAGACGAAAATGGTCAACTGACAACCTCACCTTCTTGTTCTCCTGAGAACTCCTTTCGAGACCCAAAGACTGGCGAGTCCGTCGGCCTCTGTGAAGGGAGTGCCATGGACCTCACAGTCATTCACGAATTATTTGGCTATGTCTTAGAAGCCTACAAAGAACTCAACGAAAAAGATGACTCTCTCGTTGAGATTCGCTCCTCTCTTGAGCGTCTGAATTTTCCAACGATCGGAAAAGATGGAAGAATCTTGGAGTACGGCCTTGAAGCTGAAGAGCCTGAGCCCACACATCGACACCTCTCTCACATTTATGGTGCCTACCCCGGTTGGATGTTCACTCCGACCCAACACCCCGATTACTTTGAAGCCTGCCGAAAATCCCTCGATGTAAGAGGTGACACCAGTACTGGATGGGCTATGGGATGGAGAGTCGCCCTCTGGGCCCGTTTCCTCGATGGTGACCGTGCTCTTTCGGTCATCGGCAATCTCCTCACCTATGTTGACCCTACAGCAGAAATCAATCACGGGGGAGGTGGTGGCCTCTACCCTAATCTTTGGGACTCCCACCCTCCTTTTCAAATCGATGGTAATTTCGGGGTGACAGCCGGAATTGCCGAAATGCTCCTTCAGTCTCACGATGACAAAATCCACCTATTGCCAGCTCTACCCAAGGCCTGGTCAAAAGGTGAAATCAAAGGCCTAAGGGCTAGAGGTGGCTTTGAGGTAGATTTTAACTGGGACAATGGCCTTCTGAGCAAACTATGCCTAAGAGGCATCAATAACCCTTCGAGTCAGTGCTCACTAAAGGTTGGCGACAAACACTTTGATCTCATCGTCAAAAAAGGAGAAACCGTCAGGCTCAGCTACAAAGAATTAACTTCCATGAGCTGATCCACAATAATTTTTTTCAATCATCTCCTTTGAGTAGGGACATTTTCATCTAGCTGAAACCATGAATCTCCTATCTTCTTCCAACCGCCCTCTGCACCTAGATATTTCATAAGCAACTGAATCACATGACCTTCATCCATTCTAAGGCATCAATCATTCTGAATAAATGACGTCGATATGTTTGATTCGATCAAATCCAAGTTCGGATCGAACATGGTTTGAGTTGAGTTAAAAATCATAATATTAAATAGAGTTATCCCCTAGTTCTCAACCCTTATTGTGAGGTATTCATGAAAAAAACTCTCTCGATTCTTCTGGCTACATCAGTCAGTTTCTTCGGCCTACATGCAGGAGAGTCTCTTCCTGATCCAGATGGAAAGCCCGCAGATATGAAGAAACCCGTTCAGGTTTTTATCCTTCTCGGCCAATCCAATATGCTGGGGTTTGGTAAAATCAAAGGAGGAGATGGCTCCCTTGAGCATGCCACAAGTGAAAAAAAGCTTTACCCCTATCTTGTTGACGACTCTGGGAGTTGGACCGAACGCAAAGATGTTCGATTTGTGCGCGTCATGCAAGCTCGTGGCAACATGAAGGTTTTTAACAACGAGTTCATGACAATCAAAGGCAACATCGGACCTGAAATTGGAATAGGACACCATGTCGGAAACCTCATCGATGCCCCCGTTATGATTCTTAAAAGTTGTATCGGAAACCGTAGCCTTGGATGGGACCTTCTTCCTCCAGGAAGCTCTGGGTACAAGCATGATGGAAAACAGATCCCTGGGTATAAAGAAACCTTCAAAAGCAAAAAAGATAAAACCATTGTCCCATTCATAAAAGGTGGTGACTGCATGCAGTGGTACGCTGGCAAACAATACGACGACGATATCGGCAACGCCAAGAAAGTCCTCAGTGAACTAGACAAATACTACCCAGGCGCAAAGAGCTACGAAGTCGCTGGATTTCTCTGGTGGCAAGGCGACAAAGACATGCGTAATCCAGCTCATTATTCAAAGTACGAAGAAAACCTAGGGTCTTTATTGGCTGCCCTTCGCAAAGACTTCAAAGCTCCCAAGGCCAAAATGGTTGTTGCTTCACTCGGGCAAACCAAGAAAGGCTCATCGAAAGGTGACGGTGTGATTCTTGAAGCGATGACCTCCTTCAGCAAAAAAAACAACGACGTTGAATTCGTTTACACCCACCCCCTTTCCAAAGGTGGCAGCTCTAGCGGTCATTACAACAAGCACGCAGAAACTTATATGAATGTTGGTGAAGCCATGGGAGAAGCCATGGTCAAACTTCTAAAGTAAACTCTATTTAGACAAATTTCATAGGATGCTCTGGAGATAGCCAGAGCATCCTATTTTTTTTATTGAGGAAGCCATGGACCAAACTGAAATTAAAAAGAAATACAACTCTGCTCTGAAGGGGCTTCAAGAGAACACCCGTTTGGTCCATGGGTTCAATCAACCCGTTCTTTGCGAAGGAGGCGTTTACGCTGGTATCTGGCAAGAGTGTGGCCCCCTCGAAGGCCTCGTCTATGCGAAGCAACAACCTAAAGTTGCTCTAGCAAGTCATGAGATTTTTTTTCATCACCAACGCGAAGATGGCTACATTCCCTGTTGGATCAACGCCAATGCCGTTGGCAGCCACTCAATCCAAATGGTAGTTCCCATTGCTGCGACATCTTTGGAGTTAGCCGAACTTCTCAAAAACGAATCGTTTCTAGCAAAGGCTTATCAAGCCTGTTCCGATTGGGATGCTTGGCTAAGTCGAAACCGCAACACCCGAGGAACGGGTTTATGTGAAGCTTTTTGTCATTACGATACAGGACACGATGGCAGCCCACGCTTTGACGACAAAGGAATGCCCTGGGAATGTCCAGACAACGATGCTTCTAAGCCAACACACGTCATGGGTCTTCCCTACCTCGCTCCTGATCTTTCTGCCAATGTCTACGGAGCTCGAGTCGCCCTCTCTAAAATGGCTGAACATTTAGATAAAGGAGCCGAATCCCAAATGTGGCTCGAAAAATCTGAACACACTCGGGCCCTTATTCTAAAGCACTGTTACGACCCAGAGGATGAATGTTTTTATGATGTCGATGCCGAAGGAAACTTTGTCCGAGTCCGAGGAGATATCCTCACTCGTATCTTTGGTGAACACGTCGTTGATCAGGCGACCTTTGACCGTATCTACCAGCGCCATATCAAAAATCCAGAATCCTTCTGGACGCCCTACCCACTTCCTTCCATTGCTGCTGATGACCCAGCCTTTATAAAACACCTTCCTAAAAACTCTTGGGGAGGCGCCTCCCAAGCTCTCACTGCCCTACGGACCCCTCGTTGGTTCAACCACTACGGAAAAACCGATGACCACCAACACTTGATGGAACGTTGGGTTGAAGCGATCCTCAAGTCTCCAGCCTTTATGCAGCAAATGAACCCTTGGACAGGAGAGTTCTCCACTTCTGAAGGTTACTCCCCTTCAATGCTAGTCTTTATCGATTTTGTTGATCGACTAGGCTTATTGAAAAGCTCAACAACTTTGCCTTAAACTTCTCCAACTTCAATTGATCACCTCTTTATATCAATCCATTAAAGAATATCTCCCTCATGACTTTTCAAATTTGAATATGCCCTAACTAAACATCTGGAACATGTCTCTGTTTTGTTTCTCTAGAGTCAATCATTTCATTGCTTTACACTTTTCAGAAAATCAAACTTTGAAAAGCCAAGATTTCACAAAGGGAGTTATCCGAAGTATACTTTTCTTGCTTCCTCGTTTCGAGGGTCAAACGAGAAAGCAAGCCTTTTCACACTGGGAGTGAGACGTCTATTTACGATTATTACTGGATCTATATTAACCCGACCCCGACGGTCTC
>Ga0233432_10006248_pt1 | contig 10199 bp, 5 predicted proteins | sample SI_122_August201_6_FD_179870 | JGI IMG/M metagenome (GOLD analysis project Ga0233432, IMG submission 179870) | Seawater microbial communities from Saanich Inlet, British Columbia, Canada - SI_122_August2016_10_MG | ecosystem: Environmental > Aquatic > Marine > Inlet | place: Canada: British...
GATAAGGGCAACGCGGCAACCATGTCTGGCTGCGCTGATCGCTGCGCAAGTACCTGCGACACCTCCACCGACGACGACGAAATCGAAGTCGCCGCCGTTTGTTGGCGTATCCGAAAATCCGAGCAATTCGTTTCGGATACTCCGAATATCTGCGAGGCTATCTGACGGGGCAGCGTCGGGGTTAGAGCTGAATAGGATGGCGTCGCATCGTCCATTGAATCCCGTCAAGTCCCGAAGGGTCAGGGTCGCTTGACGGTTGCGAACCTCAATGGTTCCGCCATCCTGCCAATGCCATTGGGCTTTTTCCGTACCGAAGTCAGTCGATAGCGTTTCGCCATCGACTATCAATTGAAATTTCCCGGGGTATCCACTCGCTCTCATGCCAGGTCTTGTATCCGGCGTTTTCCATTGCCCTACCCAGTCGCGTGTTCGGACCCAAATTCGGTAGGTGCCGTTTTTCGGAAATGCTACTGATGTCGTAGCATCTTTGACGCTCCTGCCTAAGCCGTGGGCTAGGAGATACGGGGAGCCCATTTGATCGATGACTTGCTGGTCGATGACCCATCCGCCAATGTCCGAAAAACTTTCAGCTTCGACGAGGACGTCCGCTTTGGGGGAATAAGCGCCAAGGTTTGCAAGACAGAGGAACAACGTTGCGATCAGGGGTGCGGCGGTTTTTGAAAACATATGGGATTCTCTATGTTTCGAGGCGTCGCGACACAATGATTTTGTAGGAAAATCAAGCCTTACTTTGTATGTGCGGCTTTAGTTTGGCGATTTTTCTCGGTTGAAATCGGTTTTGCACTGTTGCTGTTGAATGTTTTTGAGTTTTCTCAAAATGCTATCCATTAGTGCTTTATGTGTTTCTTGCTATAAGGTCAGTAATAATGGTCTACTGTTGACTTATATATGGTTCGATAGTTAAGAGAGGTTGAGCAGTATTTGGATGCTAAAAATATTGCTAGGCCCCTTTTTTGCGAATGTGGCGATCATCAACCCTTAGTCGCTATTCCCATTGTATTTGTATGCCCGTATATCGAGGCGAATAGAAAATAGTAACCAAATTAATATATCAGAAATCTTTTCATGCAAAAGCTATTCTGCTGAACACGATCCACCAACAAGACTAGAAATGAATAATAATAAATTCCATAAAAGATTCAGTGGCCTGTATACAGGGCTACTCGCGTTTGCGGTTGCAGGCGCCCCTGGGCTCATGGCTCAAGACGACGAGGAGGTTTTCGAGCTTTCTCCTTTTTCCGTAGACGGTGCCGATGATGTTGGCTATGCTGCTACGACTACCTTAGCGGGTACTCGACTGAAGTCGAATCTAAGAGATTTGGCGGGTGCGATTCAGATTATTACGCCCGAGTTTCTCGAAGATACTTCGGCAACCGGTACTGAGGACTTGTTTCTATATACCACAAGCACTGAAGCTTCTGGTCCCGAAGGCAACTTTGGCAACGGGGGGGCGGAGAGACGAAATCCTAATTCAGCGCGTGTACGTGGCCTAGCCAATCCGGATAGAACTAGAGGTTATTTTCTAACTGATATCGGATTTGACACTTACAATACCGACCGTGTCGCAATTGCTAAAGGACCGAACGCTATTCTTTTCGGTCTCGGAAGTCCCGCTGGCATTGTAAATAACAATTTGAAACAAGCTAAGTTTGAAGACTCGAACGAAGTTAAGCTTCGTTACGGGAGTTGGGGCTCTACTCGTGCGGTCCTAGATTTCAATCGCGTGTTGATTGAAGACAAGCTCGCTGTTCGCTTGATTGGTCTTGATGACGCAACCAAGTATAAGCAAAAACCATCGTTTCAAGATGATAAACGATTGTATGGTGCGGTCAATTTCAGAGCGACTGAGAAAACGACCATTCGTGCGAATTTCGAGTCAGGCTCCCGTTCGGCTAGTCGTCCGAATACTAGCTCTCCGACTTCGAATATCCCCAGTTGGGTTTCGACTGGAATGGTGAAGACGACAGGTGCCTCTGGCCAGTCTGGCTTCAGTAATTTCGGTGGAAATCGTAATGGGCAGTTTATATATGATGGCCCAGGCGCGGAGTTGCCTTCTTTAGGCTTTGACCCAGCTCCTGCAACATCGGGTCCTGATGGAGTGCGACGTCAGCACTACACGCATGCTAACGTAGAAGACTCTAACTTGTCTGGTTTCAGCAACGGAGTATTAACAGATGAGAATGGATGGGTTTTCGATTATCGAAATCGATCGCTAGCGGGTCTCGACAACACGCAGGATTATTCCTTCGACGCGAAAAATATCACACTCGAGCATCGATTCAACGATAACGCTGGGATCGAGTTGTCCTATGACGACCAACTCTATGAATCATTTTCGAGAGACCGCGTAGGCAATAACATCAACGTTGATGTGAGTTCCTTTTTGCCCTACTTAGTTCCTGATAATCAGGGTGGGCTGATCGAGCCAACCAATCCTAATGTAGGTCGTCCTTATGTGACCTTGACCGAAAATATGAGAAAGGCTGAGACGGAACGCGATGCTTTGAGACTAACCGGTTACTACGAGTTTGATTTCGCAGAGAATAATGACGACCTGCGCTGGCTTGGCCGTCACGTATTTACAGGTGTAATGACAGAGCAACGACGCGAAGTGCTTAATTACCGTAATAGTTATGGTAGCATGATTACTGGCGAACAAGAAAATGTGCTCGAAGCGAATCGCGGTCGCGATTTTACTGCGAGTTCTTGGGACCGTCGTGCCCAAGGTAAACGCTATTTGGGAGGAGCTATTAGCGGCGTTCCATCAAGCGGGTTTGTGGCTCAAGGAGTAACGAATGGAGGAACTCCTAGACTCAACGAGTTTCAAACATGGATGTACGATAAGCAAGCGGATCCACTACTCCCTGGACAAACTGGTGCCTATCGCATCGTCAATTCTACGATTCTTCGTGACCCCATTACCTCTGCCTCAGTAGACAGGCAGGACATCGATTCTCTAGCGGTAACCGGCCAAAGCTATTTCTTGAATAACAATTTGGTAGCGACATATGGTTGGCGTGAAGACGATGCTTCCTCATTCCGGGACGTGGCCGATCAAACAGCCGATAATATTGCTATACTAGATACATTAGGAGTTTCTAAAACTCCTGACTCCAATACAAAAGCGAGCGTCTTCTCCTGGGGAGCAGTGGCTCATCTGCCTCGCGATCTAGCCGAAAATATAGGTCTTGATATTAGCGCGCATTATGGCGTATCCGAAAATTTCGTACCTTCTCCAGGGCGCATATCGCTTTTGAGCCAACCGCATCCAGACCCTGCAGGTGAGACCACCGAGTACGGATTCTCGATTGGAGCGTTCGAAGGTAAGTTCAACCTTCGGGTAAACAAGTACGAAACGATTTCTCAAAACCAGACGGATGGCTCCTTGGGAGCAGCAAGTATCCCGAACTGGGAACGTTTGTTCTATAATAATGTTCGAAATTCTCTACAGGAAAAAGAACCCAGAGATTCTTCCGTGCCCGCTTCGGAATATGAAACCTGGGCAGCGGATGATCCTAGATTGTGGCCGAATAACATATTGTGGGCGGATAGCTATACTAACCCGCCTCAAGGGATGATGGACGCGTTCTGGAATCCAACCAATCCTGATCCTTCTCCAGGAGGAACGAATTCAGTATCGGACAGTCCGAATTCGAATGTTACCGGTGTATCCGATTTCAAGTCGAAAGGTCTCGAAATCGAAGGTGTTTGGAATCCTACCCAGAGTTGGACATTCGCTTTCAATGCAGCTCAGCAGGAGGTTTCCAAGACCAATGTATTGAAGTCTTACCGTGAGTACTTCGATACTCGCGAACCTCAGTGGCTTGCTATGGGACACCTTGTTGCACGTCCCAATACTTACCAGAACGAGTTTCCGCAAACGATCTACCAACGGACACGTACTGTTCAATGGCCAAATTTACTTAGACAGATTTCGCAGGAAGGGCGTTCAAGCAATGAAGTTCGTGAATGGCGATTCAACCTTGTAACCAACTACCGTTTCGCTGAGGATAGCAAGCTTAAGGGCTGGTCCGTTGGTGGTGCTTATCGCTGGCAGGACGAAGTGGGTATTGGATATCGAAACGGTACTGCGTCGGAAGCCGATCTAGGTGTAGTCGGTGTTGGCGAACTAGGAATCTCAGATGTGACGCAGCCTATTCTAGGGCCATCGGAGCAAAATATGGATCTCTGGTTTGCTCATAGTCGCAAGATTCTCAATGATAGCGTAGATTGGAAGATTCAGCTGAATATTCGCAATGTATTGGATAATGATGACCTAATCTACACGGCGGTAAATCCTGATGGACTTCCTACCCGAGTGCGGTTGGTGAATCCTATGAACTTCCGCCTAACGAGTACATTCAAGTTTTAGTTCATATAGTAGTTAGTGTTTGAATACAACGGGCTGGCTCGTTTTGGCGAGCCAGCTCTTTTTTAGATAAATGTATTCTGTTGCCATGTTTGTTGCTTAGGCGTTTGCCAACGGTTTACTGGAATGTTCTTGGCTCCTATTTGTAAGAGAGTATTTGTACCTAGCTTGTAGTTTTCTAAAAACTCGCATGAAGACGCGCCGACAACTGCTAAAATTAGGTGGGCTCATTGCTACGGCATCGGTCTTTCCTCTCTCTGTTTCGGGAGCGAAGCAGATCGAGAAAAGCAAGCGAGGTACTGGTCCCCTCAAGATAACGAAGGTAGAACCGGTTTTGATTCGCATGCCGATGAGCGATCTACGGGCGGATGAATTGGTCGCCATGAACCCAATCGGCACAATGACGGGCCGAGCGGGAATTGGGAATCGATTGAATCATTCCTTTCCGTCGCGAACCAATGGCTCGCGTTTGACGACCTTGGTGAAGATCACCACGAACCAGGGAATTATCGGTTGGGGTGAGGCCCATGCTCCGACGGCTCCGACTGTCCACGCAACGGTGATCAACGATTTATTGGCCCCGATCATTATGGGGCAAGATGCTAGGAATATTGGCCCCTTGTGGGAGAAGATGTATTCCAGTCAACGGCTTCGCGGGTATTCGACTGGCTTCTACACGGAGTCGATTGCAGCGATCGATATCGCTCTTTGGGATATTCTCGGAAAGTTCACCGATCTACCGGTGTATCAATTGCTTGGCGGAAAGTACCGCGATCGGATTCCGACCTATCAGGGTGCCGGAACAACGGAGGCCGCTGAAAAGTCGATGGAGGAAGGCTTTACGGCGATTAAGATGGGATTCAACAAATCCAGTACCGAAGGCATCGACCATGTAGCCAAGATATCCGAAGTGGTAGGCTCGAGAGGGCAGGTTATGATCGATTCGCTTGGAGCTTTTAAATTGCACGAGGCGATAAGCGTCGGCAGGAAGCTGGACGAAATGGGAAATATTGGTTGGTTTGAGGACGCTTTAATGCCGGAAGACACCATGAGCTATCCTATTCTCGCCGAAGCCCTCGATACTGCGGTATGCGTGGGAGAGACGTTGTCCAATCGGTTTCAGTTTCGCGATTTATTTATGAATCGATCGGCGGACGTGGTTAATCCTGATGTTAGTCGTGCGGCCGGAATCACGGAATGCAAACGCATCGCGGACATGGCGGATGCCTTTGGCGTGCTCTGGTCGCCTCATGTTAGTACCGGTTTGTCGCCTTACGTGGCGGCTTCGATCCACTTGGCAGTTTCAACTCCCAACGCTGTTATTATGGAAGGCGGAAACATCCACAAAGCGACTGATGTTGGCGATTCGCGAGGAAATGTGCTCCTCAAAGAGCCAATCGAATTTCACCCTGGGTATGCTGTCGTTCCGGAAAAGCCTGGACTTGGTATTGAGTTTATTGAAAACGAGTTGAGGAGAGTGACAGTTAACTAGAACTGTTTCCCCAATAAAACAAATTTTAGAAGGCGTTTAGTGCCAACGATATTAAGAATATGAGTTCAACAATTCTCGAAGGAATTCTCCCGGTCCTGCCGACTCCGTTTAAGGACGATGGTGATGTGGACCTCGTTGCGATGAGGCAGGCTGCTCAGTTTTGTATCGATGCAGGAGCGCGCGGTCTGGTTTTTCCCGGAGTGGCGAGCGAGTACGATCACCTTTCTTCTTGGGAGCAGCTCTCGCTTTTACGTGAAGTTTGCGAAGTGGCGGACGGACGGATTCCAGTTATTTGCGGTGGAGGCAAAGGCTCGCCAGAAGAAATTGGATCCAATATTAAGAAAGCTGGAGAATTGGGCGTCAATGTCGCCATGGTCTTGATACCGACTCAGTATGCCGGTGACGAAGCTGGTGCTTTGCGGTTTATGCTTTCGGTTATCGAGCTTGCACAGGATGTTGATATTATCATGCAAAACGCGCCAACGCCGATCGGTGCTGGCTTGGATTCGGAAATCCTTGCTCGCATCGTAAGTGCCTCTCCGTCAATTAAATACGTAAAGGAAGAGGCTCTGCCTTCAGGGCCTAGGATTACTGCTTTGAATGACGCTGCAGCGGATCACTTAATCGGTGTTATTGGCGGCGGCGGCGCTCGTTATGTAATCGACGAGTTGAATCGAGGAGCTGTGGCTGCGATGCCGGCTGCTGAGATAACGGATATTCACGTGAAAATGTGGAATGCTTACAAAAGAGGGGATGTTTCCGAAGCTCGAAACCTATACATGCGATCGTTGCCACTGTTGGTTATCCAAACGATTTATAGAATGCGACTAACGAAATACGCTCTAACGAAACGAGGCATTCTTAGCAATTCCATCGTGCGGGCACCTTTGCCGGAATTCGATGCATTTGACGAAGTAGAGCTTTGCACTCAGTTGGAAAGTCTTTCGAATTGCTTCGATCTAGCGCCATTAACACCTGTTGCCTTGTGAGTCGCGTAGCGAAGCTTGAAGCATTTGTTTATACCGCAGTTCGTGACGAGCCATACCTGGGAACTTTTCGACCTGGTGAGGAGGCGAATAAGAATGGCTATTTCGTTCGTAAGGGAAATAAGACGGTATACCCCACCGTGGATCGATCAGTCCTGGTTAGGTTGGAAACGGAATCGGGAGTTGTTGGCTGGGGTGAGACCTATGGAATTGTCGTGCCGCGAGCGACTGTGGCGATCATCGAAGACTTGCTAGCGGAATTTGTAATCGGTCGCGAGCCGTCGGAGGTCACCGCAATTCATGACGATCTTTATAATCTGATGCGTTACCGTGGATACACGGGAGGTTACTATATGGATGCTTTAGCGGCAATTGATATCGCCTTATGGGATGCCGCGGGTCGGCTTGAGGGGAAATCCGTTGCGGAACTACTCGGTGGGCGATTGCGCGAGAGCATTCCCGCTTATGTTTCAGGCCTGCCAGAACCTACGTTGCCGGAGCGGACTGCCTTAGCTCAGGAATGGATGGCGAAAGGGTTTGATAGTTTCAAGTTTGCGGCGCCGGTTGCGGACGACGGTATTGTTCGAGAAATTTCCGAACTAAGGTCTGCCTTGGGTCCTGATGCTCGTATCGCTTGCGATATGCATTGGGCGCATACGCCTGATGAAGCGATAGTGGCGATTCGCGAGATGGAGCCACACGGGCTTTGGTTTGCCGAAGCGCCGATTGCTACGGAAGATGTGCAAGGTCTGGCTCGGGTCGCTCAATCCGTTGATACTCCGATTGGAGTCGGCGAGGAATGGCGTACCCTCTATGATGCTCGATTGCGTTATGACGTTCAGGCGTTGAGTATCGTGCAACCCGAAATGGGGCATAAGGGAATCACTGAATTTATGCGTATCTCGCAGGCAGCGGTGGAGCAGGGTATTGAGGTCTTGCCACATGCGACTATCGGAACGGGTATCTTCCTGGCCGCAAGTCTTCAAGCAAGCTTGGCCTTGAAGGGGGTTGTTGGACATGAGTTTCAGCATTCGGTCATTAGTCGTAACCATGGACTCATTACGGATGGCATAGAGTGTTCTAATGGCGCTTATCGATTTGCAGATTCAGCTGGCATCGGAGTTGAGCCGACTGACAAATTGATTGGTTCTCTCGAACGGCTGTGATGGGATTTTTGAATGATGAAATCCACGCGATTCACTCGCGTAGCTACGGCGTCGTTGATCCTGAGCCTTGTCGAAGGGCAGCACGGCCTGTTAAATGCCTCCTAAACACTACCTCTTAATCTCCACCTCCCTCAGTCAATGGTAAGCTTCGACTACACGACAGTCTTTCTCTATATTCTCGGACTTTTCGCAATCAGTTGGATTACGTCGAAGAGGATTACCGATCAAAAGGACATGTTCTCTGCTGGACGTCAGTCGCCGTGGTGGGTGTCGGGCTTGAGCGGTTTTATGACGATGTTCTCAGCCAGTACGTTCGTCGTCTGGGGAGGGATCGCTTATCGCCTTGGGTTTGTGGCGATCATGATCAATACCTGCTACGGGATTGCGGCTTTGGCAGTTGGTTTTTGGGTGGCTGGACGCTGGAACCGTTTGGGCATCTCAACGCCTGCTGAGTATATAAAACTTAGATACGGTAAGGTTGGACTGCATTTGTTTACATGGGCAATGATGATCAAGCGTATCATGGGCGTTTCAGTATCGCTGTATGCACTGGCTTTGTTGCTTGTCGCTCTCATTCCGATGGATGGAGGCAGCTTTTTGCGGGACCCGGAAACGGGGACGCTTTCATTGACCTGGGCAATCGTTTTCTTTGGAGCGATCGTGGTGCTATACACGATGCAAGGAGGATTGTGGGCGGTGCTAATGACCGATGTACTTCAGTTTATCGTGCTGACCTTGGTTGTGCTTCTTGTATCCGTTTTAATGATTTTCAAGGTGGACAGCGTGTCGGAGTACATGGCTAACGTACCTGAGGGATTTTTGTCTCCGGTAGGTGGCGGCTATGGTTGGTTTTTCTTGATGGGCTGGGTTCTGATTAACTTTTTCATAACGGGGGCGGAGTGGGCATTCGTTCAGCGATTTATCGCGGTACGGTCTCCTAAGGATGCCAGAAAATCGTGTTATTTGTTTGGAGCGTTATACTTGACTACGCCTTTGTTCTGGTTGTTGCCGCCTCTATTGTATCGCGGGATCGGCCCGGAAGTGAATCCTGGTCAGGCTTACATTTTGGCTGCTCAATCGGTGCTGCCACCGGGAGTTTTAGGGTTGATGTTCGCTGCGATGTTTTCGGCGACCGCTAGTATGGTGAGCTCGCAATTGAATGTTTTTGCAGGAGTGATGACTAATGACTTCTATCGTCCAATTTTGAATCCTCGAGCGACCCAGTCGACTTTGATTCGTGTAGGACGGGTATTTACGGTGATCATTGGAAGCTTGCTGATTGGGTCAGCATTAATGGTTCCTTACATGGGGGGCGCGGAGAAATTGATCATCGCAATCAATTCATTGCTGGTGGTGCCGTTGTATGCGCCTGCTATGTGGGGATTGTTTAGTAAGCATATCGGTATTAGGCACATGCTTTGGGTTTCGCTTTCCAGTTTCTCGCTCGGGGGGCTGGTTAAGTTCGGGATTATCGGAAATCCGTGGATGATGGAATTCGATAATTTGGTCGGAACCATCGAATTCTTGAAGGCGAATTCTAAGAATGTAGAAGTATCCATTGGCGTGGTAATGCCGCTCGTAATGCTGGTTGTTCTCGAATGGAGAGGACGTACGCAAGACCCAGGCTGGGATGAAGTGGAAAAACAGCGGCTTTCGGTCGCTCAGGATATCGAGGAAAGTAATATCTCTGGAGTTTTCGATCCAATGCCGGCGAATATTGTAATGGTCAGTTTGCTGGTTTGTAGCGCCGCGATGATTTTTCTAGCTTTGATAGCCGATAGTGGCCGAGGTATTATCGTGGTGTTCGCACTCGCGTTGTTGGCTATCGCAGGGATGATTTATGCTGGCGTGAAGCGTTTGATTCGCAAATCGCTGAATGCCGAGAGCGGAGGGTGAGTCGTTGGTGTAGGAGCGGGTTTATCCCGCGATTCCTCATCGGTCACTTGATTCTAACCTAGATAATCGCGGGGTAAACCCGCTCCTACACCTTAATGAAAATCGATTTACCAATAAAATGAATACGAAACGTAACGGTATTTTGGCGATAGCGCTTATTGGTTTCTTGAGTATTTCGTCCGTGGTCTTCGCCGCGAATGCACGGCCAAATGTGCTTTGGATTATTGCGGAAGACATGTCTCAGGATTTGGGTTGTTACGGCAACGAAC
>Ga0233432_10006250_pt1 | contig 10193 bp, 9 predicted proteins | sample SI_122_August201_6_FD_179870 | JGI IMG/M metagenome (GOLD analysis project Ga0233432, IMG submission 179870) | Seawater microbial communities from Saanich Inlet, British Columbia, Canada - SI_122_August2016_10_MG | ecosystem: Environmental > Aquatic > Marine > Inlet | place: Canada: British...
CCCCGGCGGTGGATTCAATGACTTTGGTTTTGGCGGCGGATTCAGTGATCCTGGTTTTGGTGGCGGATTCAGTGATCCTGGTTTCGGTGGCGGATTCAGTGATCCTGGTTTCGGTTTTTTCGATCCCAATGTAGGATTTTTCGATCCGTTCTTAGGTTTTCAGGACGTTATTCAGGATGATCAATTTCAACAAATCCAGGAGGGCGAAGAGTTTTTAAACCTGAACGGAGGAACATTGAGTACGACTCTTCAGCGATTTACGATACATGAGGGTTTGCCGTTTCAATTGGTCGCGATCCCTATAGGACAAATACAAGGTCCCACAACAATTAAGCTGACGCCTGTTCCCGGGGATGATTCCGATCTATTTACTATTGACTCAGGTACTGGTGAGATTATATTCGCGAGTATTATTCCTGCCAACGCCTTTAACTTTGAAAAGCCGGAGGATGACGGAGGAGACAACATTTTCAATATAACCCTGTCAATTACTGACGGAGTTAATACGACCACTCAAGGGCACGTGTTTCAGATTGAAGATTTAGCTCGTCTCAAGGCCAGTGATTTCCAGAATAATTTCCAAGATATCAACCCGGTATTCCAGTCGTTTGGAGGCCAGGAAGCATTTCTTAACGCGATGACTGATGGTACTTTGACGTGGGATCCCGATTTTTCTGGAGGTGCACTAACGTTTAGTGGGGGCAGTTCTGCTCCGACCATTAGCCTTACTGATGTTGTGTTGTTGTATAAAACTTTGGGTCACACCGTATCTTTAGATATGGCGGGTACATTTAGTGGTGTCGATATCGGTAGCAATGTATTCACATCCGGTACGATTGCGGTGGATATAAATGATCGGTCTGTCTCTCAGTTCACAAATGCAGGCTCATTTAATTTTTCTAGTGTTGCTAGCGGATCTGCCTTGACGATTGTTGGTGGAGAAACGCTCAGTTTAACCGCAACCCAATCGGCTAGTGGCCGGGATATGTCGGGAGCTTCTAGTATTTCTGCAACAGATATTACGACAACCGTGACTAATTTTACTGCAGGAGCTCAGATCGGGGTCGGAACTGGAGCTCCTTTAGCTGCCTCTGCGCTTATTCAGATAACCGATGTGAATGGCGCCAATGGTGGCGGAAGCGTTGGGTTAGGCGTGCCAGCTATTACGGATCAGCAATCCGGTATAACGGATAATTAATACCTTACATTGAGTTGGTTAAACATTTGGATAGCGTATTAGGTTCAACTGGCGGAGGACTCGTAGGGGCTTTCGTTTCGACTGATAGGCAGCCAACAATTGTAAGTTGATAAGTTGAGATACGCTTGACGTTTAAGTGGACTTGTTTTCTTGAGGATTAAAATTTTCAAGAAGAAATACTTTCATGTGTTCTCGAAACGGTTTGCCACCCATCCAAGCAAAAACTGCGACGAGCAGACAAAAACCGGAGAACTGAAGTTCAAACAAAGCTCGAGAATCCGAGAAGAGGGCGCCTAGGGATTTGCTTTGCAAATAGATGCTTATGAGGCTCAGTATTGAGCTTCCAATGAAACCAGCGAACAAACCAATAGCGAGTAAATTAAATCGGAAGTACCCAGTTAATTCAGTCTCTTGCCCTCTTCTACAGACCCGTCCTACGAAGACGGGGACGAATCCACTCAATATGGGGGGAGCGTTTTTACGACTTAACTTAATTTTGTCTGGTTCGATCAGTTCGGTTTTTATGTCCACGAACCTTTTCGCAGAGTTTTTGACCTTCTGATGAATGTTTTCTATTGAAGCCTGTGATCGCAGTATGAGTCGTTGGAACATGATGAGTTTAATTATGCACTTTTTAATTTAAGCGACTTGACTAAAAAGATCGCTGCTAGGGGCAGAGATATAGCGATACAGGCTACCGTGATGAATAAAGGGCCTAATTCATCGTAGTTCGCTGCGGTAATAATATTACCCGTCTCTCGGTCCTTGACTTCCCGAGCGACGGTGTACAGTTGGTTCAAGTACTTGGTTCCAAGTTGTGCCGCAGAGAGTGCCAGGTTAGAAAACGAGGCCATGACGGCAAAAAATGTAGCTTTTAAATTTTGCGGTGCTGAGTTAGCAATCCAAGCTAGCATCGGTACCATAGCAATCTGTCCGAGTGGCGACTCCATGGCGGTGTCAATCACTGCGATAAATCGTTGATCAACAATCCCATCAGTCATTTGCGCCGTCCAGTAGTGGAAACCATAGAACATAGCAATATCGGGAATCATCAATAGCGTGCCCACGATCGTTAGTGCTCCAATCACATAGGCGATAGATTTTTCAGCCATGAATTTTCTAAAAATGATCATACCGAACAAAGCAAGGAACGACGCGATCACTGATAATTTGGCGATGAAGGACTGGTCGAATTCAAGCACGTCAATCATCCACCAGGTCGTACCAGCGCCCGTTGTCGGAACGGCTCGATAGGCAAAGATGATCACGGCCGTTCCAATTAATACCTGACGCGCTTTGGGATCCAGTTCTTTGATGAGTTTTGACATTAAAAATAAGATGATGGCTGATGAAACAACGAAGACGATTTCTTGAGCCCCTGATACGTCCGCTAAACCAATGCTAATAGATAGTAAGGCGAATGCCAGACCTCCTCCTAAGATCCACCAGTTAACACTGGGCCTTTCGCTTTGAACACGTGTCATGGTGACGGCTTCGTCTTCCGTATGACCTGATCGAACGAGACCCCGAATTGTTTTTCGTTGGATAAATGATCCAGCCAACACCCCAAGGATCGAAGATACGGGGATTAGTAGCCCAATTTGGTAAACTGAGAGGTAGGCGAGTGATTTTTCCGCCTCTGGCAACTCGGCGACACCACTCATGAGTGTGACGTTGAGAAGTGCGACAAGAATGCCACCGACAATAATGGCGAGTCGTCCGAGTAATTGCATGGTGGTGTGCATGGAGCGAATGACGCTCGGCTCAAGCGGTGAGCCATTTCGATTAACGCTCGGGACGGCTTCTACCGTCATAGCGTCAGCGACCACATCTTGCAAAACGTAACCAATCGGAGCCAGCAGTGAGGATGTGATGAACCATGCCTCCGCTGACGCGATTGCCACCATGGCATCGGTATGACCCAAAAGAAGAATCATGATGCTGAGACTGGCTGCAATCATTAGAGCGCCGAGATAGACGAAGCCGCTTTTTATCTTCCACAGTAAATCGACCAGATGGCCGATGGGCATCTTGAGTGCCCACGGTAACATGGCCCAGAAGGCAAGACCTGCTAGGAATTCCGCCGTGAGACCTAACTGTTCCTTCACGTAAAATGATCCAACAATCTGGGTTAGAGGCGAGATGCCGGCTGCGACGTACACCATCAATGGGGGAAGGAAGCTGAGTCGAAATTCTCGCGCAAGCCCCATAATGTTTTGGTTAAACCAGTCACGAATTTTGAGTATCATTTGTTGTCCCCACCCATTGTTAATTGGTCATTGGCGTGTTGATAGCACTTAATTATAGTCACACGATTTGGACTCCGACAGAGCCTAGCTCTGGGATGGAAAACGTCAATTGATCTCCAGCCTGAACAAATTGTGTCGTAATCATCGTGCCCGTCATAACCGTCATCCCGGCCTGTATTTTTTGTCCTTGATTAAGCACGTTATTTGCGAGCCAAGCAAGCGCATTGAATGGGTGTCCAAGAACATCACTACCGAACCCCGAGCCCTCGAGTTTATTGTTAATGTGAACGCGTCCTTCTAATTTCGATAAATCTAAGTCTTTCCAATTTGTTGTCATAGCGCCGTGCACAAGTCCCGCATTCCAAGCGTTGTCTGCAATGAGCGTGAGTACCTGCTGACTAATGCAGTCATAGTTTGCATTTCTGTCATCGACAATTTCGAGTGCGGGCGACACCGTATCGACGGCTTGAGAAATATCCTTCGCGGTGTAGGGGCGCTTCATAGGAGGAAGATCCGTTTTCAAAACGGCAGCTATTTCACATTCAATACAGAGGCGACCATAGTCCTGCTCGGTCAACGAAGCCCCGTCTTGATAGATTAACTTTTCATGCAACGGACCGCTAAAAGGCGATGGAAAGTTTAGGAGGTTTTGCATCACTTGCGACGTAAGGGCCACTTTATAGCCAACAATAGGACCCAACTCGGGCTGTCTGACTCGAAAAAATTCAGACTGAATGGCATAGGCTTCACGTTCATCGATTGGAGCAACGTCGGCTGGCAGGTCTGAGAAAGGTTTATTTTCTCGATGTTGGCTGGTTAATAGCTCAGCTGCCCGTATGGCACGAGAGGGTCGGTTTTTCATGAACGCGGTCCATTATCGTGAGTGTTGTAAAGCCCGTATTGAGTGTTGTGAAGCCCGTATTATTAATAGGGATTTAATAGTGTAACATTCGTTCTTTAGGTTCCGTATGTCTGCACTACTGGATGCGGTGTTTTTGTGACCTCTTAAATTGAGGTTTGGTTAATAGTCGTTAAGTTGATTTATGTTTTTTGTTTTGCTTAATCGTGGTTTAGTACTTGTGACCAGTGCCGTGTTTGCGGCGGCGATGATTCCGTCAGCATTTTCCCAAACGCAGGGTGAGCCGGTCATAATGCAATTACAGGATGAATACGTCTACGGGCGTCATCGTGGCCCGAAACTCGGATATATCGAGCCTGAGGTCTTTGAGCCGCTGTCTGACCCCCTATACCGCGCTGGATATAAAAATTATAGGCCGGTCGGCGTGACTGGCGAACAAATGAAAATGAATGCGATGGATAGAACGAAGGATTTAGGTTCTATTCTTGCGTGTGCCGATGGTTGGTTCTGGCCCTTCTCGAGAACTGCAAGGGATAACGAGCCGGCGGGTATAGAGGTCGAGATATTAAATTCGATTGCTAAAAAGCATGACCTCAACATCGATATGATGTGGGTCAACATGAGTACTAGGTTTGGATATGGTGCCCCGGGTGGCGCTTTTGACCTGTCAATTAATAGAGGGCTTTGTGATATTGTTTTAGGGCTCACTGTCACCGGTTCAGATGATCATCAACTCGATCCGAGTCAAGTGATCTATACGAAACCATTCATGAGCACGGGTTTTGTTCTAGTAACCCAGGGAGCTGCTAAGGGATTGACCAGTCTCGATGATGTTAAAAAGCTCGATGTCAAAATTGGACTACCTGCTTATTCCCCGATGAGTGATTACGCGGATGAGCATCAGATTCCACATGAAACGTTTTTCCAAAACTTTAGAGTGATCGACGCCATGGTCGAGGGTAAGGTCGATGCGGCTATGATTTGGTCGGGGGCGATATCACAGGCCAAAATGAATCGTCCCGAGGGGGAATTCCAAATGGTAGAAGGATATGTCCCGATTCCAGAGATGCGTTGGGATAGCGCTTGGGTACTGAAGAAGACAGAAACAGAGTTTAAGAAATTCATAGACGAGGCGTTTGAAGAAATGCTTGAGTCGGGTGAAATAAAACGGATTGTTGAACGTTATGGAATGCCGTTTTATCCGCCCACCCAGTAGTTTTTAATTTAATAATAAATATTTAATTTTGAGATTGATGAGGGGAAAAACTGATGGATTTTGAAACAATTATGCATTTCAGCAAAATGTCCGGAGGTTTGCTGCCAACCATGGCACTTCTACTTCTAATCACGATTGCTGTAATCGTAGAGCGGCTATATTTTTACCACCGTGTGGTTAAGAGTGGAGCGACACTGGAGCACGATTTGAATGTTGTCGAACACCAAAATTCCGTACAGCTCAAAGAGCTTGAATCTCACTATGAGACAACACTCCAGGTCTCGCTCATTAAAGCAGCAACGGCTGCAAAGCAACAAGATGTCAGTGCTATGGATAGACAGATAGAAGAGTCTATTATGTGGCAGCTCCCCAAGCTGGATCGTGGCATATGGGTATTGGATACTTCTGTGACACTTGCTCCACTCATGGGGCTACTCGGAACCATTATCGGTATGGTGCACGCATTCGATATTCTGGGTGCCGCTGAAAATACCGGCAACTCGACGAAAATGGTGACAGGTGGCATTGCGGAAGCGCTTGTCGCAACTGGTGCTGGTTTGCTCATAGCGATAGTTGCCGTGCTTTTCCTAAATCATTTTAATAAGCGTATGCGCGTCGCGATGCACCAGATGGATTTGATTAAGACCATGTTGATTAATCGATTCCACGGCAATTCTTAGACATCGATTTTTTTTAATTTTCTTAATTCACGCAAAAATAATTAAACATGTTTAGAAGAAATCGAAATAGCTATTTCGAGGCCAATCGCCCGAGAGTAGAAGTTATCCCAATGATTGATATCATGATGTTCCTACTCGTGTTTTTTGTCGTGTTGTCGGTCAACATGATCGCGGGTACGGGAGTCGAGATGAATATTCCCGGATCAAAAACAATCAAGGACATTGAAGAAGCAACTATTACTGTCGGTGTAAAAAAAGATAATCAATTCATCGTGGACGGCGAAACCATTTCCGGTGATGTGTTAACAACCAAGTTGCTTAGCTTGAAAGAAAATAGGAAAGTTGCGGTAATTATTGCAGGCGACAAGGACGTCCAGTTAGAGACGCTTATTAACGTCATGGACAGTATACGTGGAGCGGGAATCAATTCGGTCGGAATCGCTGCCATAGCAACTGAACAGTAAAAATTCCATAGACATTTAATATGCCCGCTAAATACCGACCAGTAAAAGCACTCTGGCCCGACCTTCATTTGAAGGATAAACGGCTTTTGCCCTTGTGGGCAGCTATCGTGATTGCGTTATCAATCGAAGTCGCCCCATTCGTCGGAAAATATTTGTATGGATTGTGGGATCCTCAGGCATTCTTAGAGGAGGACCTGGAAGAGCTTCCAGACATCAAAATGACCGTGCGTCTTGACGAGCGTCCACCACCTGATATGCCGCAGCAACGGCCACCTGAGCCGGAGCCTGAGGAGGAGGTGCCTGACCCCGACTTAGAGGAGATCAAAAATACGATACCTCTCATCGAGCCTCGCCGCTTACCGAATGAAGTGGAGGCCACGATTGCCTTGGTGCAGCCAAAGGTGGAAGAGGATGAGGAGCCGCCTTTACCGTCAGTTTTTCAAGATGCAAAGCCCGTGCGTAAAAAGCCGTTTCCTAAGTATCCCCGGGAAGCTGAGGACAATATGATTGAGGGCGATATCACGGTGCTGATAACCGTCAGTGTGGATGGGCGGGTGATGGACGTACAAGTTGTGTCTGCTAACCCTGCAGGCATATTCGATCAGGAAGTTCTTGGCAAGGTGCGGCAATGGAAATTTAAAAAAGACGGCACCCAATATGAGGTGGAGCAAAAATTCATATTCAAGATTGATCCTTGGGCTAAGTCTTAATTTCTGAAAAAATAGGCTCGACGTCATAAAAAAAGCCCGATTAAATCGGGCTTTTTTTGATAGTGAACAAATACCTTTTATCCGTAGACCGCCTGCGGTAACCAAGTGATGATCGAGGGGAAGACAACGCATAAGAAAACCGCTAATGCTTGTATGCCTAAGAAGATCAGAGCCGATCTAAAGATGGTTGCCATGCTAATCTCGGGTGGACACACACCCCTTAAGTAGAAAAGTGCGTAACCGAAAGGTGGTGTCAAGAAGGACATTTGCATATTCACTAAGTAGATGACTCCAAACCAGAGAACGACAACACTACTATCCACACCAGGCAACCCGAATAATCCGTCAAAACTTAAGGATTGAATAATCGGTATGAAAATAGGGACGGTCAGCAGTAGGATCCCCACCCAGTCAAGGAACATACCGAGAAAGACCAGGATAAACATCATGAGTAAAAGAATCCCGTAGGGGCTTAATCCAGTTCCGAGAATTGTTTCTGTGATGAAGTCTTGTCCACCTTCCAGTATAAAGAAACCGACAAATATGGACGCGCCAAAAATAATCCAAAGGACCATCGCCGATGCTCGAGCCGTTGTCACAGACGCATCTCTCAGTGCTTGCATAGAGAAGCGCTTATGGATAACCGCTACGATAATTGCTCCGAATGACCCTATGCCAGCCGCTTCAACGGGTGTTGCGATACCGCCAAATAGAAGTCCCAGAACTAAGAACACCAAAAAGATCGGTGCTATTAGGTTTCTGAATAATCTGAGTTTTTGGGCAAAAGAAACGCGTTCTTCAGCCGGCAGTGCAGGACCAAGTTTTGGATTTAATAACGTTCTAAATAAAACGTATGCAATGTACATACCAGAGAGCATTAAACCTGGAACGAGCGAGCCTAAATAAAGTTGTCCAACCGACTGTTGAGCGATGACGGCGTATAGAATTGCTAGAATTGATGGCGGAATCAAAATCCCTAATGTCCCGCCAGCCATGATCGATCCAAGGGCTATTTTGTGATCATAATTACGTTTCAACATAGCAGGTAGAGCGATGATGCCCATCGTGACCACAGCAGCCCCAATGACGCCAACCATAGCAGCTAGAATTGTCGATGCCAAAATAGTCGCTGCGGCTAATCCACCGTTCAGTCCCCCCATCCATTTATAGACGACGTCAAACATTTCTTCAATGAGGCCTGCTTTTTCGAGCATAGAGGCCATAAAGATGAACAAAGGAATCGCAGCTAGGTCCGCGTTGGACATTAGCGGATAAATCCGTGTCGGAATAATATTCACCATGGTCTGGCCGCCAACCAGGTAGATGAAAACAACTCCTAATCCACCGACTACGAATGCCATCGGAAGACCAGCCATCAATAATAAGGCTAATGATCCAAACATAAGCAAGGTAAGTTGCTCTATTTCTGTCTCCATCAGGCTTTCGGCAAACGAGAAAAGGAACCGCTCTTCTTCATACGGATCATAAAAAAGTATGTTGATTAGCTCAACGATACAAACGAATGAAAATCCGGCTGTCGCTAGGATTAAAGCCCATTTCAATAAAACGTTAGGACTTGTTTGATTAGGTGTGGTTGATGGAGTCATGCGGTACCTCCGGAAATTTTCCTGAATAATTGAATATCTTTTATGAGTTTGGAGAGACCAGCAAGCGTCAATAGTATTGCACCGAGCACCATCATGCCTTTGACGGGATAAATTTGTATCTGCCAAGTTTCCTCAGTGACTTCGGTCATATCAAGGGAGTCGAAGAAAAATCGCCAGCAACTGCCTGCAAGGGCGAGGGCGAATATGAAGAAGAAAATAGAGGTGAAAATATCAGTGGCTACTTGTCCGATTCTGGACATTTTGATGTACACCACGTCTACTCTGACGTGATCGCCATGCAATAAAGCAAATCCCCCAGCTAGAAGATATTGCATACCAAACAGTAGATAAGAGGATTGGTGTGCCCATATCGTTGGCGCGTCAAACACGTATCGTGAAATTACCTCGAAGAAATACACACATACAGCGTTAACCGTCCACAAAGAGACGAAGAGTCCCGAGGCATTCGAACTCCAGTCGAGCCATCTTGTAAGTTTGTTGCTTGAGTACTCGTCATTTTCCGGGCCTAGCTCATTAATTTTGGCGCCGTTGGAAAACCACATGAACACGAATGGCATGATGGCTAGCCATCCCCAATAGATCCAGTGCGGTAATACAAAATTGGTTGCTTGATCCATATTTTTCTCTCAGTTAGTTCTGATAAGAGAACGGCGGATAAGTAGTTATCCGCCGTAAGCTTATTTCAAAACAGTTAAAAATATTAGAGTTTAAGGCCTTTAACATCTTCCTCGGTGATGTAACCCATGTAGGGGTTAAGCATAAAATCCTGTTGAAGCTTAAAAATACGTGCGGCATCTTTATCTTTTTTGGCCCATTCATACCATACTGGCACGGCTGCTTTTCTAAATTGGACCACTTCTTCTGCGGAGAGTCGCTGTACTTGAGTCCCTTTACTAAGAAACTTTGCCATTGCTGCGATATTGGCTTTTTGAACATTTACGTAATGATAGACCGAGTAAGTCTTCACTTGCTCTTCAACAAACGTTTGCATTTGCTTTGAAAGGCGCTTCCAAGCTCTCATGTTGACAGTTAGGTCCATGACGTCAACCGGTTGGTAGAGCGATGTCTGTCCTGGAGGGCCCGCACAGATGATGTAATCCGTAACTTCAGCAAACCCTAAATCATAATTGATAGCTGGTCCGACATAGTCAGCGGCATCAACAGTTCCTTTTTCTAGGGCGGGATAGAT
>Ga0233432_10006257_pt1 | contig 10186 bp, 5 predicted proteins | sample SI_122_August201_6_FD_179870 | JGI IMG/M metagenome (GOLD analysis project Ga0233432, IMG submission 179870) | Seawater microbial communities from Saanich Inlet, British Columbia, Canada - SI_122_August2016_10_MG | ecosystem: Environmental > Aquatic > Marine > Inlet | place: Canada: British...
CGCGAGGAGGGAGAGCCGAGCCTCCGCGCGAGGGTGCTCCGCGGCGAAGCGCGGACGAACGCGCGCCGTGGCCGACCCCCGCGCCCAAACGCGCGCCCCGCGTCGCGGACCCCGAAACCGAAGGAACCCCGTGCCGATCAGCGGGGGCGACGTGGGCGCGCGCGCCCCGCGAAGCCGCCGCGTCGGCCGCGCGCGCCGCGCGCGGCGCGACCGCGACGCGCGAGGCGGCGAGCGTCGACATCGTCGCGCGCGCGTGGATTCAAGCGCGATTCAAGCTCTCGCCTCCGACGCGCGCTCGGGTGTGCGCGCGCTTATCCTCGTGTGTCGCGAAACGTCGTCACGTGTCCGGAAGAACGCAACGCACTCGTGATGGACAACGCGACCCAGCCTAAAAAAAAAGGAGTCTGACGGAGAGAGTCTCTCTTCTCACGCGCTCTTCGCGCGGTCCGACTACAAACGCAATATATTCTCTCTGTCTACGTCCTGACGACGACCCTCCCCCCCCTGGTGTGATACCGCACGCCCTGGCTGGGCTTGTACTTCTCGTTGCGCACCTGCAGCGTCTCCACCTTGATGCCGCTCGTCCCCACCCCCGAAACCGAAAAGTTGGCGTGGATGTCCACCAGCTCCTGCAGCCGCACGGCGCGGTGCGCGTCTCCGCCGTCGCCGCCCTTCGCGCCTCGCCCTTTCTGGTCGCCACTCGAAAAGTGGTCTTCCAAGCTGAGCTGGATCGTCAAGCACGGCGTCTTATCGTTGGGGAACTTGTCGATGACCCACTTCACGTGGTGGCCCATGTCGTCGTACGTCGCCGCGCCGTGCGTCGCGCTCGGATCGGCGCTCGCGACGCGACCCGGCAGACGCACCTCCAGCGAAACCGACTCCACCGGCTTTTCGAACGCGGGTTTCGTGCCGCACACGATGCTCACTCGGCCCTGCGTCGCCCCGAACGTCGCCTGCGGGCGGATGTACAGAGGTAAAGGCACCTGCGTCGCGTTCGACCCCGCGTTCATCCCGCCCGAGATCTGGCTCTGCGCCCACGCGTTCTGCTTGATGTACCGGGGCTGCCACTGCGGCGGATCCTTCTGCGCGGGGGGGCGCACCTTGTAGGACATGAGCGTGAACACGCCGTCCGCGGGCACGAAGGAAACCACGCGGTCCGCGGCGAAGCGGCTCAGGCGCACGCTCGGGTGGAACGAGTACTCCTCGATGAGGTGCGAGTTGCTCAGGCTGAGCGAGATGTCGGGCATGCCTGAGAGACGCGAATTCACCTCAATCACGCCGTGCACGGCGCTGTTCAACACGCGTCCCTCGCTGTCCAGCGTGGCGTCGATGCTCTCGATGACGTCCAGGTAAATCTCGTTCGAGGCGTACTTGATGTTGTTCGAGCGCCAAGGCAGAGGCAGAAGCTTCAGCGGGTCCTGGTCGCTCACCAGCACGCCCTGGTGGCCGAACACCACGCTCTGCGCGCGATTGAGCAAGTTCGGGGGGGGCACCAGCACCTTCAGCCCGCCGGGGTGCGTGTTCACGGGGATGCCGCTGTCCAGCATCTCATCCAAAAGCTGGTACAACGTCACGTGATGCTCCTGGAGCACAGCCTCGGTGACGTCCGTGAAGTACGCCTTGAGCACAACGTGCAGCTGCGTCAGGAACTCCACCACCATCAGCGGCTCCGTCTCCGTCTCCGTCGTCGCGATGTAGGTGATCTCGCCGCGCGTGATGTGGAAGCAGTACTGCTTGCCCTCGGTGGTGAGCACGTCGTTGTATAGGTTCTGCTTCACGGACTCCCGGTGCGACGCGAACACCTTATCCAGCACCGCGGCGTGCGGTACGGTGGGGCCCCAGTGCTTCAGCGCGCATAGCGACTCCGTCTTGTTGTTCACGATGAACAGGCTGCCGATGCCCATCGCGGCGATTGGCCGAATTGGCGAATCCGACGCGGGCGGGACGAGGCCGGGGAAGGCGACGGCACGTGTCGAGCGGCCAGATGCGCGAGAGCCGCGTTGGACGGGCTCGCGAACGCGATCGACGTCCTCGGTCGCGGCGGTCGAAGCGCGCGGATGCGGGTCGACGCGCGCGTATGTGTTTGGCCCGCGGCCCGAAACCTCCTCGAATCGAACCCGCGGCCCGCGATTTCGACGGAATCGTCGCGTCAGTTTTCTGGAACGCCTTTTCCCGCCATCGGTCTGTTTGCGACCGGCAGTCTCCGGGGCTCCGAGCGAAGGACCGCGACGCGCTCGGCGCCCGACTCGCGATGACGGCTTCGTCCTCGGGGACGGGCCCGTCCGCGGACGATACCCTGGTGGTGGTGGAGCTGCCCCCCGAGGCGAAGCTGGTGCCAAACACGCCCCTGGAGTTTTCCGGCCTCGGCACCAAGCACCCCAGGGTGCGTCTGCCCAACGGCGTGGAGCTCGTGGGGCGGTACGAGGAGAGCGTCGGGTCTCTGCTGATCCTGGACAAAGAGTCGGAGGATGGCGCGAGGCTCGAGGGGAAGAGCGAGACGCGCCTGATCTTCGCCCCCGCCGACGGAGGCACGACGACCGGGAGACAACCCAGATCGGGAAGGTGAAGCATCGTGAGATGTTCCCTCGGGCGACGACGTCGACGTCGCGACTTCCGCGAGAAGCGCGTCCGACGCCGACGAGCTAGACACTCCATTTTTAGCGACACGAGTATAGAATAGCCGAACGCCTTACAACAGAACGATACCGAGACAGAGGTATCTCGAAAACACGAAAACTGAGAGCGCGTCACTTCACGAAGAAGTGCGACCCCTTCGCCGGCGCGATGGGAATCGCCTTGGTGTGTTTCTTCCCGTTCTCCCCCGCGTTCACCGGGGCGAACTCGTACTTACCGACGAGCGTACCTAACACGACGCGCGCCTCTAACATGGCGAGGTACTGCCCGAGACAGTTACGCGGCCCCTGGATGAACGGCAGGAACTTGAACCCCTCGTTCTCGTCGAAATCTTTCTCCAGGAACCGGTCGGGTTTGTACGTCAACGGATCGGGCCACACGTCCGCGCGGTGGTGCACGCCCTGCAGCGACATGATCACCGTCGTCCCGGCGGGCACGCGCACGCCGCCCAGGTCATCGTCTTCCTCCGCGACGCGGGTCACCACCGGCACGACGGAGTACAGCCGCAGCGTCTCCTTCAGCGCCGCCAGCGTGTACTCCAGGCTCGCCAGCGCGTCGCGCGTGGGCAAAACGCCGGGTTTCAGGCGCCCGAAAACCGCCTTTGCCTCCGCGCGCACCTTCCCCATCATTTTCGCCTCGCCGACGCTGAGCTCGTGCAGCGTCCACGTGAGCATCGCCGCGCTCGTCTCGTGGCCGGCGAGCAGAAACGTCTTGATCTCGTAGCACAGCTGCGTCTCCGTCTCCGCGCCGTATTCACGGACGTCCACTTGCTCCAGAACGCGCTCCAGGATGTCGTCCGGCGCGGGAGAGCCGGCGGCGCGAGCGCGCCGCGCGCGCCATCGCGCGCGCACGATTCCGATGATGGCGGCGTCCAACTTACGAACGCGCGACTTGTGCGCGAACCACTCGGGCGTCGGTATCCACGCGCGCCACGGCGATAACGACCGCGCGTTGCACTCGTCCATGATGGGTAAGTACAGGCTGGGAAACAACTCGTCGCTCTGTTCGGGCTGCAACGACAAGATCGCCTCGCCGATCACCTGCAGCGTCAACAGTCGGAACTCGTGCTCCATGTCCACGCTCGTTCCGTCGCGCTTCGCGTCGTCGAGCTTGACGCACAGGCGCTCGACCGCGCGGTTGGCGATGGCGATGATCTCGTCCAGGATCTCCACGCGAAGCGCCTTGCTGATGTGGCCGCGCATGCGTCGCCACGTTTCGCCGCCGCTGGTCACCAGACCCGTGCCCAGGATCTCCAGGAACGGCGCGTACGAGAACTCGGTGTCCTTGGCGTAGTTCTTCATGTTCGAGGACATGACTCTTTTCATCGTGCTCGGGTCGGCGATCACCACGCAGTGTCGGGTGAAGATCTGCACGCGCACGGGCTTGGGCGCGGTCGCCGTGGCCCAGCGCGCGAACAGGTCCCACGTGCACGGGTAGTTGCCCACCGCCTTGAACAGAGCCACGGTGTGGCCGATGAGCGGCAGGTAGCCGGGCGCCATCGGCGCGCCGCGAAGCACGAACGCCTGCCTGTGCCATCGCACGATCGACACCAGCGCGCCGAGCGCGCGCCGCACGAGCGCGTTCAGCACGGTCAGCGCCGCGAGCGCGGCGAGCACCGCGGTGGCTACCGCGTTCACATCGACGGACGCCGCCACAGCGGGAGTGCGCGCCATGCTCCCACGCGCGGAGCAGAGTAACGACGAGGGGGGGCGAGTCAGGTATCAGGAATGGACGAAGTGGCTGATCTGCGAGATGGATTTCGCGTGAGCGGCCAAGGCAGCGCTCGAGACTGCGCACGTCCGGATCGATCATCGATCGATTTTGTTTGCGCAACCGAAAACGTCTTCGACAAAAAGTCGCTCCGCGCGGCGCCTCCGCTCCCCGCGTCACTCGTTCCTCTCCCGCAGCGCGTTTCGCGCGCGCGCGCGCGACGCCCTGAGCGCATCGAGCTCCTCCTCCGCGTCCCCGAGCGCCTCCGCCGCGGCGTCCAGCTCCTCGTCCCTCGCGGACCAGTCCCGCGGCGCGACGCGCGTTCTTAAGAACGCGTCGTTCTCGACGTCAGAAACCGTCGCGTTCGGGTCTGACGTTTCCGAATCGAAAAAACGCGGGAACCGATCGGCGCGGCCGCCGTCGCCGGCGTGCTCCGCGGCCGCCGCGGAGGCTGCCTCGGCGATCGCCGAGACCACCTCCCGGCAAGAAAGAGAAGAAGAAGAAGACAAAGCATTAAGCGTCGAGGGCGTCGAGGGCGTTCGAGGCGCGTCCGGCTCGTTCGCGTCGCGGCTCCAAACGCGAACAGACGCCAAAAACGCAGGCTTGACCGTCTTCCCTTCAACCGTCGCCGACGCATCACAAAGACGCGCGCCCGCGGCGGTTTCCTCGTACACCAGCGCGATGGACACGCCACCGGCATCCATATGCGCGCGAGAGGACGAAAAAGAAAAACGCGCGTCCGCATCGATGCGGTTCGAGCCTCGAACCCGCGGAGGCGCCGAGTCGGCGCCGCGGCCGAGCGCGCGGCGCGCGCGCCGCGACAGGTACGCGCGCGCGAGCTCGGCGAGCGCGCGCTCGGTGACGGGCACGAACCGCGCGCGTGTCTCGGTTTCGGTCACGGCGGTCGTCGGCGGAAAGGCGTCTGCGCGGTCGTCGTCCGCGCCGAGAGAGTGACCGTCGCCGCGAACGCGTTTAAACGCGGCGGCGTCGGCTTGGCTCAAAAAACGGTCTTCGTCACGACGCGTTTTTTTCTCGACCAACACGCAGAGCCCGAGGCGCGCGCGTCTTCCTTTCGTCTCCTTTTCCTTTTTTGACGCGTTTCGCTCCTCGAGCACGCGCCGCAGGTGCGCCACCGTGGCGACGCGTTTTCTCCTGAACCGCTCGTCCCACGCGCGCACCTGGTTCGCGTCTTCCTCGCTTCCGTCGCGCTCGAAGTCGTACAGCGCGAACACGCGTGGGTCGCGAACACGCGCGCCGAGCGACGCCGCCGCGAACGACGCCAGACGCGTGCCGGGGGGGAAGCCGACGTGCTCGTCGTCCGAAGAGTCGTCCGAAGAAGAGAGGTCTCCGCACACGTTTGAAATCGGAATCGTCGCCCTAAACCCGGTGCTTCGCGGCCGACGCGGGGACACACAGAAGGGCGTCTCTCGCGGCGGCGACGACAGACGCACGCCGACGCGAACCGCGGTCAAAACGCTTTGTAACGCCGCCGGGTCCACTTCGAGTTCTTCGCCGTCGCGCGCCGCGCCTCGCGCCGCCGTCAAGGGCACGAGGCACACGCCCCAGCGGGACGCGCGGCGCGCCGCGCGCGACTGCGTCTTCTTCTGGCGAGCACAAAAGGTCGCCTCGACCCGGCCGAGCGACGCGCCGCGCCTAGACGATCGCGGAAGCGATTCGCTCTTCGGGGTCCCTTCGACGTAGTCGGCGAGGAACGCGCGCGTCGCCGCCGGCGACGCGACGCCGACCCCGTCGTCGGCGTCCGCGTCGTGCTCCAGAGACACGACACTCGTGACCCGGAAAGAAAAGCGCGTCTTTTGGTTTTGGTTTTGGTTTTGGTTTTGTTTTTGGTTTTCGTCGTCGTCCTCGACGACCGCGGGTTTTTCTCCGCGCGTGGAAGAACACGCAGAAGGACCCGCGTCCGCGTCGTTTAAAACCTCTCGCGCGAGCGCCTCGACCGGCGCGAACGCGAGGTCCTTCGCCGGGGCGACTTTCGTGGACGCGCCGACGACGCCGCGCGCCAACGCTACAAGACTTCTCTCGTCGTGCGCCGCGAGAAGCGCGTCGCGGGCTTTCGATACCTCTTCCATGTAGCCAGTGACGCTTTCGGCGGCGTTCCCGAGCGTCTCCGCGCGCCACGCCCCGGCGAAGGACTCCGCGCGAGCGGCCATCGCCTCGGCGCGCGCCGCCGAGACGCCGCACGCCGCATCCTCCTCGAGGCAGACTCGAGCCAAGGAGGCGCGCACGCGGTCGCCGAACGCGTCGCGTCGGCGCGCCACGCACGCGAGCGAGGCTCGAATGGAGCTCAATCGACGCTCGTGACGCTCTCGCGCGTCTCCTTCGCGTCGCGCAGTCCACCACTGGTCGAGTCGCGCGCGCGCGGCGCGCGGCGAGGCGTCGTCCATCGTGGCTTTCTTCGCGTGCGCATCGGTCGTGCCGACCGAGGGCACGAGAGAAGAGCGGAGCGCTTCGAACAGCTGGCCAAACGCGAGGTCATCATCCTCGCGCTCGCCGCGCTCGTGCGGCGCCTCCGCCCGGTGAGCCGGCCGCGCCGCACGCATCGTGCCGCGCGGACACCAGCTGGGAGCCGGGAGGCGATGAAAGGCGTTTTTCGAAAATCGGAAAGCTGGCAGGACCGTCGGTGTCGCAAATCAACTCGTGACTGTCGGGCGAGTCGTGTCGTGTCGTGTGCGTAATACAGAAATCTCTCAAGTCGCTCCGCTCGCGCCCTCACGCGCGCGCGCCCCCGATGCGGCCCGCGATCGCCAAGACGCACATCGCCACCAGCGCGATCGCGACGGCGACCCAGCTCCGCTGCTCCTCCGTCAGCCCGAAAACCAACCCCGGCTCGCCGCGCGTCGAGACTCGCGCGCCGCGGGGACGAAGCGCGGAATTCGCCGACGTCTTTTTGTCGTCGCCGGCGCGACGCGGAGGAAAGAGCGCCGAACGCGGATCCTCCGGAGTCGGCGTCGTCGTCTCGGCGGAGGTCGTCTCGAGACGAACCCCGCCGGCAGACACGGAGACGTCATCGACGTCATCGACGTCATCGCGCGGGACGGGTACAGCGTCAGACGCGACGGGTGGCTGCGCGCTCGGGGTGAAGGAAGTCGACGAAGAAGAGAAGGAAGTCGACGCCGTCGCCTCCGCCTTTTCACGCCGCTTCTCATCCTTCTTGCGCGCCTTCTTCTCCGCGCGCTTGCGGCGCTTCTCCGCCTCCCGCGCCTCCGTCTCGGGGTCCACCGCCACAGGGGGGGACGCCTCGGCGCCGGTGGCTTTTTCCTCCTCCTCGCGCGCCTTCGCCGCGAGCGTCGCGAGGATGCCCGGCTCCAGCACCGGCGCCTCGGCGACTCGGCGCGCCCTGGCTTTCGCTTTCGCCTTCGCCTTCGCCTCCTCAGCCGCCAGCGCCGCCTCCGCCTCCGCCTTCTTCGCGTTCAGCTCCGCCATTTTAGACGCCTCGCGCTTCTCCTTCTCCACAGCCTTCGCGGCGAGCGACGCGCGCTTCTCGGCCGCCTTCGCGTCCAAAGCAGCCTTCTCCGCCGCAGCGGCTTCGGACAAACGCTTCTCCCGCATTTCCTTCTCCGCCGCCTCGGCGCCCGCCTCCGCCAGCCGCGCCTTGGCGGCTCTCCGCTCTTCCCTCTGCCTGGCGAGCCCCTCGGCGTACTCGACGCGGTACTCGGCGTCCATCGCCAAACGCGCGTGCACGTGTTCCACCTGCTCCAAACAAAGCGCCTCAGCCTCGGCGACGTCGCCGCGCTTCACGAGGTCGCGCGCTTTGGCGGCGACGCGGCGCGAGCGGTAAAACTCAGAGCGGTCGCGCGCGCCGACTTTGCGCGCCGCGCGCAGCTCCGCGGTGAGCGCGCGGCGCTCGTCCGCCGCCGCGGCTCTTCGCTCGTTCGCGTTTTTCGCACGCGCGTCCGCCTCGTCCGCGGCGGCTTTGTATTGGTCGAACAACGCTTTCACCTCGCTCTGCTTGGTCTTGATGAACCCCACCAGCGAGCGCATCAGCGTCAGGCGGCTCGCCGCCGTCTCGCGGTCAAAGGAAGACGCCTCTATTGCGTCTCTCTTGCCCTGCAGCTTTGTAACGTCCGCCCTTTTCTCCTTGAGCTTAGAAATGTCCCGCAGCACGGCTTTTTGTTCCAACACGGAAAGGGACTCGTGGTTCATCTTGTGCTCGAGCTCATCAAGGCGAGCCTGTAAAGCCTCTGTAGTAGACACGCCCTTCAGCTCGCGGCCGAGAGACTTCACCTCGTTCGCGCGAGCGGTGGACGCCGCGACGACGTCAAGCAGAGGTTTCATGTCCTGCTGCTTCTCTCGGAGCTCGTCGTTCACCTCCCTCAGCTGGTCGCGCACCGGCACGATAGCCTCGCGAGCCTCGTCGCGTTTGAGCTTCGCGTCGCTCAGCGTCTCCATGGCGTCGTCGATGATCTTCGTCAGCGCCACGACGCGCGCCTCTTTGCGCTCAATCTCCGCGTCGTGCTCGTCATCCGCGGGCGGCGCGGGCACGCGCACGATCCACAGCTGGCGTTTAGGCAAAGCGCGCGAGGCGCTGAGCAACGAAGCGGTCGTCACCTCCGCGTCTTCCCTGACACCGCCTCGGCCCCCCCGGGAAAAAGACGTCGCCAATCCGGGCTTTATCTCCGAGCCCGATCTCGGACCCGATCTCGGCCGTCTCGGAGACTTGGAGGGCGCGGGCGAAGACGCCTCGTCGGGGCCCGGGACCTGGCCGGGGCGCTCGACGGCGCCCGGAGAGCGCGACGCGCCCCTCTCTTTCTTGGAAACGCGAGTGTCCTTGTCGCCCTTGTGTGGGTGCTTGGCGTCCGGCTTGTCGAAGCCCGGAGGCGCGGACATACGCGGCGCTTTCGTCGCCGCGCTCGCGATACTCGCGCTCTGCGAAGAGGCCGCGTCGAGCATCGCGAGGATATCGACCTGGGGCTTGACGCCGTCGTCGTCCATCTGGCGCCCGGATCCCATGCGGACGAGGTGTTCCTGCGAGGTGACGGGCATTCGAGGCGTCAGCGCGCCGCGCGGGAGGGACGAGGCGCGAGCGGAGAAAACCGTATGTGTCGAACACCCCAAGAGGCGTGCCTTCTCGTTTTCCGATGCCTTCGACGCGCGTCGTTCGGGCGTATCGCACGTCGCGAGGGACCGAAATCGCGCGCGCTCGAGTCGCGGAGGAATCGAATGGACACTACAAGGCGGGAGACGCACCGCCGGTACCGACGCGCGCGGTGGAGTGCGCCCGCCGAGGGCTCGCGCTCGACTCGCTGCGCGCGCCATCGGAGGCCGCGGGAAGATGCTGACGACGAAATTGTACCGACACTTGCATCATTTTCTGGTGACTGAAATCTCACACAAAGGAATACCCTCTACAAGCGCTAGCACCCGCGCGCGCGCGCGGACGCGCTCCGTCTCCTCGAAAGGACCGTAGAGCGCACGCGGCAACACGAAACGCTTCATATCCGACGACGCCGTCGTGAAAAACCTTCTTCTTCCGAATCACTCCGCCGCGCCGTACCCGTAGGGGTTCTCCGAGGCCCACTTCCACTGGTCCACGCAGCACTGCGCGATGGAGTGCTTCGCCTCCCACCCGAGCACCTCCTTGGCGCGATCCGTCTTGGCGTACACCTCCGCGGCGTCCCCCGGCCGCCGCGCGACGATCTGCATGGGAATCTCTTTACCCGCAGCTTCCGCGAACGCCTTGACGAGCTCCAGAACGGACGTGGACGTGCCCGTGCCCAGGTTGACCGTGACGCACCCGCCGTCTTTGTCGCGCCGCACCAACCTCAACGCCGCGACGTGCCCGTCGGCGAGGTCCATGACGTGGATGTAGTCGCGCTTGCCGGTG